>Ga0209536_100004220_pt1 | contig 22736 bp, 16 predicted proteins | sample DeeMarSeWOR28_12_FD_187461 | JGI IMG/M metagenome (GOLD analysis project Ga0209536, IMG submission 187461) | Marine sediment microbial communities from White Oak River estuary, North Carolina - WOR-2-8_12 (SPAdes) (version 2) | ecosystem: Environmental > Aquatic > Marine > Intertidal zone >... | reverse complement strand
ACAGATTTTTCTGCGCGGTCGGGCTGGTTTGCCCCAAGATTTTGCCCTACCATAGTTGCAGCAGCGTTTGAAAATCCCCATGCAGGAAGAATAGAAAAAATTATAATACGAACTGCAACAGTGTAGCCTGCAAGTGCGGTGCTGCCAAATGTTGAGATTATACGCATAAGAAAAATCCAGCTTGCAGAACCGATAATAAATTGTGCTGTTACTCCTGCGGAAAGTTTAACAAGCCGCAAAATTATATCTGGTTTCAAATGCAAGCCTGACTGTCCGGCAGGCAGGTTTTCTTTATGGAGTTTTATTATCCCCTTTCCCCGGAATAAATGGTAAAGCTGATAGCAAACACCAAGAGAGCGTCCTATAATAGTTGCAGTTGCAGCTCCTTCAATGCCTAGTTCCGGGAAGGGACCGATGCCAAAAATTAACATTGGGTCCAGAACAATATTTACTCCGTTTGAAATCCATAGTGCTCTCATTGCAATTGTTGCATCACCAGCACCGCGGAAGATACCGTTAATCAGAAATAACAGAATGATAATTATATTGCTGCCGAATAAAAGTCTTGTGTATCCGGCACCCTCTTCAATAACAGCATCGGAGGCACCCATCAATTTTAACAAATCTTCTGAAAAGAAAATGCCGGCTACAAGCATTGGTACAGAAACCAGGATGCCAAGATAAATTGACTGCACTGCTGATACAGACGCGCCGCTGTTGTCCTCTTCACCAATTCTCCTCGAAACCATTGCAGTAGTTCCCATTGCAAGTCCCCACCCAAGCGAATAGGTAATCGTCATCATAGTTTCGGTTAAACCTACGGCGGCAATAGCATTAATTCCGATCTTGCTGACAAAGTAAATATCAACAACAGCAAAGAGGGATTCCATTGCCATCTCAAGTGTCATGGGAATGGCAAGAAGTAAAATTGCACGATTGATATTCCCACTTAAAATATTTGATTCTCCGCCGGCGAGGGCAATTCGGAAGAAATTCCAAACGGAGCAGAGTTTTTTAATTATTGTGTTCACTTAATATTTATTATTATAGGCATATTTTTTATTAAAAAACTATTCAGTAAAAATACGAATGAATTGTTATTAACATTCCCACAAAAAGCAGGACAAAGATAAGATACTATATGAAGCAGTAATAAGAAGCGAAAATTAACTTTTGTGCCTAAAACAAAAAGGCGTCTCGAAGACGCCTTTATATGAAATCAATTATAGATATTAATATCTTTTTCTTTGACCGCCGCCACCGCCCTGTCTTCCGCCGCCGCCTCTTCTGCCGCCTTCTCTTCTTGGGCGAGCTTCGTTAACCACAAGCTTTTTACCTTTGAGTTCATGTGTATTCAGTTCATCGATAGCTTTTTGTGCTTCAGCATTCCCGGGCATTTCAATGAAACCAAAACCTCTCGATTCCTGCGAAAACATATCTCTTATTATTTTTACTTCTTTAACCTGCCCGTGTTCTGAGAAAAGTGTCGTTAGATCTTCTTCTTTAACATCGGAAGAAAGATTGCCCACGTAAATGTTCATCTTGAACTCCTAAAAAAATTATGAAAGTTATTTGTGCCGGCAAAAATTTTAATTAACACTCTATGGAAAAAAATTGGTGTCAGATAGGTTATTTACTAAATATTTAAGCAGACGCCGGAAAATTACATTTTATTTAATTAATGGACAAATTGAGGGGAGCATATGATTTTTCAGAATAATCCGAATAAAATTATTAATCCCATGTATCTTTTAATATTAATAAATCATTTACTGCTTCATTAACAATCTGCCGGGGCATTCCAAAAAATTTTTCAGCAGTGGCAGCAATCTCATCACGCTGTATGCTTTTTGTGGTTACTCCATTCTCTTCTGTTTTGATCAAATTAAGGTTACGCAGAACAATGGATCCGGTTTTAAAAAACTTTGCTATCATAACGGCATTCATAAATGTTGCATCATCACGGAAGGAATCTTCTATCACATTCCTGAATTCATCGATTTTACGCGGATGTGGTTTGGCAGTGTAACCGTGTTTTAATTCACCCTTATAGTACTGCTCTAATTTTGAGTATCCCGATTCATCCCGGGGATTGAGAATGTATCTCTCTTCGCCGAAGGTGATAACATAATTCTCTTTTAAATCTCCCGGCAGAGGATTGGTGAAAGGTGCGGCATATCCTGCGTCAACTATAAAATCCCGTCCTCCGATTTTAACCATGCTTACAATATGAACATCCGGATTTTTCATATCTGCGCCGCAGAGTTTTATGTTATAACCCACATGCTTTAGCAGCAGATAAAGATAGTAATTGTTAGAATAGCAGGTGCCGCCGAAGTTGAATTTTTCAATTCCATCCAGGTAAACAGAAAGAGTTGGAATATATTTTAACCCTTGTTTTTTATAAAGTAGTTTAGAGATATTTTCAAACGGAACTTTTGTGATGTGAGCCTCAACGATTTCACATAGCGCAGTAAAGGACGGTTTCTGACTGCTGATACCAAGAATATTAAGGTATCTTTCAAACAAAATTTCGTTGTGAACCATTCGGTTGCCGGTTAAATTTTATTCGGTGGAATTGGCATCAACTCTTTACCTCTATATTTGCTCATCCATCCTCGTTGTAATATTATAATTGAGTAGTGACAAAATTAAATAAAATGCGATTTATATGTTTGACTTTTTTCTGTTCTGCTCTGTCTTGATACAGAGAAATATGTGGTAAATTATTTTGTAAACAGGTCCCGGTAAAAGTACTTCGGGATATCAAAATATTTAAAAATAAAAGAGCGCCACTACGGCGCTCTTCAAAACTTAACACTAGAATATTTTTTTAGTCTCGTGCTTTGGCTTCATTGACTACTATATTTCTTCCACCCATTTCCGAATCGTTTAAAGTGCTCATAGCTTTTTGAGCATCTTCGGCATTCTCCATCTCAACAAATCCGAATCCTCTTGATCTGCCGGAATTACGATCTGTAACAACTTTGGCAGAAACAACGTTTCCATGTTTTTCAAATGTTTCCTTTAACTCTTCGTCGTTAACCGACCAGGGGAGAGAACCCACAAATAACTTAGTACTCACTTAAAAACCTCTAAAAAATGTTTAATAAAAAACCGGTCTATTCCCGGAGTGCACAAAAGTATAAATAATATTAATAATTACCTATTTCTATTGTTGATTTCTATTTCATGGCCCAGTCCAACCTTCCCGGTTCCTTCTGCAACCAGGTTCATTCCAAAGATCACCTTGTTATCTTTTTGTCTGAAAACCGCAAGGGATTTTAATGGTTCTTTGCCTTTTATTCCTGTTGTCTGATTAATAGTTGTAATAACACATCGTGCACATGGTTTTACTGCATGAAATACTATGTCACCAATTTTAATAGTCTTCCAATTATCTTCATCAAAAGATTTACCGCCGCTAAAAACAAAGTTTGTTCTGAAACGATTCATCGGAAGTGGTTCTGCCATACGTTTGTTGAGATCATTTAGCGATTCTTCCCCAATAATTAAAAACGGGTATCCATCTGCAAAACCAACCAGCTTGTTATTTGCATATTCCGGATCGACATTACGCTTTGTTGAGTCGGGCATATAAACGATGCTGCAGTTAAAACCGATTGCTTCAGTAAACCATCTGTTGACATCACTGCCGTATTTTAATGCCGTAACATAATCGTTCCATATTTGTGCATTTATTTCTTTTTCATCATAAGGTGCAAAAGGAATGGTTAAAGGAGAAAGTTTATTCTGTATGTGCTTAATTGTCAGGAGATCATTTTTAATTTTAACCTTTAGTAAAGCCATTTCGGGATGCAGTCTTTGGGTAATAAATTTATTTTGTTCATCAACCAGCATCCACCGGCGGTCGTATTGCAAACCGCGATCTTCCACTTCTGCTGATTGAAGAGAAATACCACCAAGCGATTTTATTGGGTAGATATAAATACCGGTTATTTTATATTGGCTCATACTGTTATTCAAGATTCATTAGATAGTTAGGAAATTACAATATTCACTCTCCAAAAAACAAATAATAATCAAAATTAAATTATCAAAGCGCAAATTAGAACAGTTTAGTATATAGTTAATTCTAAAAAAATTATTGGTAACACACTATAACATTGTTCATTGAAAATTGAAATTTTAGTTGTTGAGATTTATTTGTTAATTGAATTTTGCTATTTGTTATTTTGTAAAGTTATTAACGTTATCTCCGGTGTTGAATTATAACGCAATGGTGCAAGAGACATTCCCAAACCACGTGTGACGACCATCAGCATACTCGCCCTATCTTTGTCGGGGTTACCAATCCAAAAGTTTCCCCGGATATAATTCGTTTCAATGAGAGTTGGAGTTAATTGTATAAAAGGAAAAACCAGCGAAAGCTGACCACCATGTGTGTGACCGCAAAGATAAAGATCAAAATGATTTTTTTGTGCTGCTTCTATAAGATATGGCCTCGGCTGATGAGTTAAGAAAATTTTTAAATCTCCCTCACAGCTTGAGGATAAAGTATCAAGGATATCATTATCTACTGTGCTTACATAAGTATTTGTTATAAATGTAATCCCGATTTCTGCGCCATCAACATTAATCATTCGCTTACCATTATCAACCATTTCAATATTATTAAGCATCAAAGAATTCTTCACCTCTCTAATGCTTTTCTTATAATCGTTTCTGTATGCCCAGTTATCATGATCACCAACGCAGGAGTAAACCCCGTATTTCGATTTAAGCTTTCCAACTTCCTTTGTACTTAACCCGATGTATTTTGGACCTGTTGTTATCATGTCTCCTGCTATAAGAACAAGATCAGGATCAAGTTCATTAACCTTATTTATAAAATTGCCGAGCCGTCCTTCATCTGTGTAATGGTCTGCCTGAATATCAGAGATAAAAGCAATTTTAAAATTGTTCAAAGCAACCGGAAGGGTTTCCTTTTTAAACTCAACTGTTCTTACGGAAACAGCGTTGTAATCGTAAATTACTCTGGCAGGAATGTAAATAATAAAAAATCCAACCAGCACCAGCACAACTATTGATTGAAAACGCAAAAAGTAATTTCTATGTTTCCTGTAAAATGGCAGCATGAGAAGTTTTAATAAATCTATTATCAGGAAATAAATTCCAACCTGGGTCATCAGAATAAAGAAACACCAGAATGGATAAATAAGCAGGTAATCAATTATTTTATTATCGGGAGAGGAAACATATTCCCCGGAAATAGCGAAGTAAATGAAAATGACAATAAGCACAAAAGGATAAAGGTTTAACCAGATAAGAAATACCCTTCTTATTACAGGATATTTATTTTGATAAAATTTCGGGAAAAGATTTTTTACTGAAAGATTGGTTTTCTTAATAAAGTATAACTCAACCGCAAGCAGTAATGTAATTCCGATAAGGAGACGAAGAATGATCCACATTTAGAAAATAATTTTATATAAATAGAAACTAACTTTAAAAAAAATTTAGTTAATTAAAGTTCAATATCCTTTACACTTTGGATAAACGACAACATTTTTTGATAATGGGTTCCTTTCCAGTAGTTTTTATTGCAATCAGAGCATTGGTAAAAATCGGTCTGTGACTTTGAGACTTTGGGAGGAATGCAATTAATTATTTCACTCTTAGAAATTGGTTTCAAAACCGAGTTGCATTCAATGCAGCGCGAAAATTCTTTTATATTATTTTTAAGATCAAAACGTTTTATTACTTCTTTTACCTGCTCTTTAACTTTTGTACTTCGTATCCAGCAGCCATGAGTAACTTCGTTACGTTTGAGAATTCCACGATCCTTTGTTAGAATTGCACGTCTTTCTGATAATGAAAGGTGAACAATCTCATTGTCATCAAAATCGTTTTTATAAAGCACATCAAAACCCATCATTCTTAAGTAACGGGCAAGCCGTCCCAAATGTACATCGGCAATAAACTTAGGATTACGCAACGGTTCTGGTCTTAAGTGCTGAACGTTTGTTATATCGAGTGATTCAAAAACAGGGTAAACAGATATATCATCATCATCATTAATGAGAAAGTCAAACCCAACAGAGTTTCTGTTCACAAGTATCAAATCAACCTCTGTATGGGGAACTCCGAGAGATTCTATTAAGTCTTTAACAGAAGTTCGATCTATATAATTGTGCTCAAATCGCTTCTTCTTTCTTTCTTCGGGAAGAAAGTCATTTAATTCTTCGTAAAACCGGAAGTAAACTTTTTTCATTTAAGCTATTCACTGCGGAAATTTGTCGCAGGAAAATCTTTATTCTTCTGAAAACACCTGGTTTATAAATTCGAACTCTTCATCTGTCAATGGTTTATCCATTGCCGATAAATTCACTTTAACCTGTTTAAGATTTCTAAAACCGGGAATTACCGCACCCATAAATTTATAATGAAGCAGATACTGCAACGACATTCTTGCAAGATCTTCAATAGTAGATCCAAATTTTCCCTTTAGCCGTTCAAGTTTTGGTTCAAGCTCAGTAAGCTTTTCAGCAGAAAATCTATCCAGCCCTTTCCTGTGATCACCATCTTCAAACTCAGGTGGATTTTCTTTATGATACCTGTCGAGTAAAAGTCCTTGCCCCAATGGACGAAATGCTATAAAAGAAATATTGTTCTCTTCCATCAGCTTTCTTGTCGGAGAGCCTTCTTCAATAAAAGGTGTTTCCATAGCATTAGCCCAGCTTTGAATAACATCCGGTTTAACTTTCGGGATCAGTTTTTGAAAATCCTCATTTGAATATGCAGACTGTCCGATCAATCGTACCTTTCCCTCATCGCGGAGCTTATACATTATTTCAATTGCATCATCAAGATATTCGTCATTAGTGCCAAAATCACCGTGATGAAAATAGTAAAGATCAATGTAATCGCGCTTAAGATTAATTAACGATTGTTCGCATTGATGACGAATGTGTGCAGGCTCGAAAGCGTGTACTGCTGTTCCGGGAAACCAACCGATTTTTGTTGCAATAATAAAGTTGTTCGTTCTGTTGCCGAGAATTCTTGCAAGCATTCTCTCGGCCCTGCCATTACCATACACATCTGCGTTATCGAAATGATTTACGCCGTTATCAATTGCATAGTTTATAGCTTCGCTTACTTCTTTTTCATCTACGTTTGCCCAGCCGTTTGGGGTTCCATCCACCCAGTTAAGTCCACCCATCGTCCAGCAGCCGAGAGATATTTCCGAGACTTCAATGTCTGATTTTCCAAGTTTACAATATTTCATTATTTTTCCTTTATAGTTTTTCATTCCAGCCTTGAGCCGGAATCTTTTTTATCAGTAATTAGGTTCCTGCTTTAGCAGGAATGTCAAAAGTAATTAATTCACTTCTAAGATTTCTTTGCTATCGCTCGCAATGACATATAGATCATTTGCTATTCTTATCTGAGCCGGCGGCTCATCAGCCTTTGGCCGAAATCCACCTTGCTGCGTCTTTTGCAAAGTAAGTTAAAAACATATCTGCGCCTGCACGTTTTATTGCCGTCAAAGATTCTATCATAACGCGTTCTTCATCTATCCAATCATTTATTCCCGCAGCTTTAATCATTGAGTACTCTCCGCTAACCTGGTAGGCTGCTGTCGGCATCCCGAATTTATCTTTTACTTTTCTTATAACATCAAGATAAGGACCTGCAGGTTTTACCATAACAATATCAGCACCTTCTTCAATATCAGCTTCAACCTCGCGAAGTGCTTCATTAATATTCCCAATATCCATCTGGTGGGATCTTCTATCTCCAAAAGCGGGAGTAGATTCTGCAGCGTCTCTAAACGGGCCGTAATAACCTGAAGAATATTTTGCCGCATAACTCATAATTGGAATTTTATGAAATCCTTTATAATCCAGTGCTTTTCTTATTGCAAAAACTCTTCCATCCATCATATCCGATGGAGCAACCATATCCGCACCGGCTTCTGCATGTGATACTGCTTCTTTTGCAAGCAACGCAATTGTTTCATCATTTAAAATTTCTTCGCCGTCTAACAATCCGCAATGACCATGAGAAGTGTATTCGCACATACAGACATCTGTAATAACAAGCAAATCGTTTACTTGCTGTTTTATAGCGCGAATGGCTTTTTGTATAATTCCGTTTGGATCATATGCTTCCGATCCCTGCTCATCCTTATGTTCCGGGATTCCAAATAGTATTATTGCAGGAATTCCAAGATCTCTTACTTCTTTACATTCTTCAATAAGACTATCAATTGAAAACTGAAAAACACCGGGCATTGATTTAACCGGATTTTTAATTTTCTCGCCCGGCATTACAAACAGAGGATAGATCAGATCGTTTTTAGACAATTCAGTCTCGCGAACCATATCTCTTATAATAGCATTATAACGTAATCTTCTGAATCTTCTAAAGTTGAATTTGTTTTCCATTTTTTTCCTTATATACTTTTAATTTTATCTGCAACTATTTCTGCATTTGTAATACAATCTCCAACAGAAATACCACCCCGGTAATTGCCGCTTAGAAAAATTCCTCTATTATCTTTTTCAAAGTGATCAAAATAATTTTCGCTTTCAACATAACCTATTGTGTATTGTGGAATTGCTTTTTCCCAGAATCTTTTTGCCAGATGAACCGGCTCTCCCTTTATATTCATTAATTCTTCAAACTCATGCCTGACAGTTTTTATTAGTTCTTCTTCGTCATCATAAATAAAACCGGGATTGCGCGAACCGCCGACAAACAATGTAAATGATGCTCTACCATCATCGGCCCTGTTGGGAAAAATAACCGAGCTCCATATAGCCCCTAAAAATGATTTTTCTTCCTTGGAAGGAACTAAAAAGCCGAATCCATCAAGCGGTTGCCCGATGTCATTTTTGTTGTAAGCTATATACAATACGAGTACGGGCGGATAATAAATATTAGTTAAGTGTTTATTGAGCCCATCATCAAAATGACCAAACAACTCCCTGGCAGCATATGCAGGGATTGTTGATAGAACAATATCGGTTAGAAGAGTTAAGCTTTGAGCACCTTCTTTATAAGTCACTCCATAATTTCCATCAGCGGCTTTTTTGATTGAAACAACTTCTGCATTTAACTTAACCCTGCCCCCAAGATAGTTTGTAATTGCCTCGGGTAGAACTTTCATTCCATCTTTAAATGAGATCATTTTCGCGCTTTGTTTCGATTTTTCTTTTCTCTTTTTCCTTTTACGAATGCTTCGTATTGTACCAACTATCAGTCCACCATATTCTTCTTCCAGAGCATATAGTTTTGGGAATGCAGACTTTACACTTAAGTCCTCCGGGTTGCCGGCATAAACACCTGCAACAAAAGGATTAATTGCATAATCTAAAAACTCTTTACCGAGTCGCCTTGTAACGAACTCGGCTATACTCTGGTAATAGCCATCCTGCGATTTTCCAACAAACGGTTCCTTCATTAATCGTAATTTTGCTTTACCTGAAAAAAGTTTCGACTTAAGAAACGCGGGTGGTGAGATTGGAAGAGCATGCAACTGATTATTACGAAGGATGTATCTTTTATTACCCTTTTTGTTCGCATAAACAAATTGCTCTGTTAAGTTCAACTCTTCAACAAGCTGTGCGATTAATGGGGTAGTTTCCAGCGCACTGTTCGGTCCCCGGTCAAAAAGCAGTCCGTTTTCAATCACGGTTTCAATCGAGCCGCCTACTTTATTGTTCTTTTCCAGCACAGTAACGTCATAACCGTCTTTATGAAGAAGGTATGCAGTTGTTAATCCTGAAATCCCCGCACCCAAAACAATTACTTTTTTACTATTATTCATAATCTTGAATCAAATTAATATTGTGTCAAATTTAACGAAATATAAAATTCTTTTACAGGAAAAAAGCGATATCACAGTTGTTTAATAAATCTATTATTTACCAGTTTGTGAAATCATCCAATTGTTTAGATTCAGAGAGATACATTCATTGATAGTATGAAGATGCCCGGATTGAACTAAGCGCTGCTTATAATCTCACCTTTCAAATTCGTATGCTAAAAATGGGCAGGGCAATTTTATAGCTGAATGTCACAGTTTATTTATTTAGTTTTGTTTATATCTTACAATAGAAATGAAACAATATTAATTAGGGTAATAATTATATGAAAAAGTATATAAACCTTTTGACGTTTAGTGCAGTGTTCTTATCAACTTTTCTGTTGCTGGATGAACCGGAGCTTGATACTAATATTGAACAGAAGTTTTTTCCAAGCGATTGGTTTTACACACAGCGGGCATTTCCAAACGATTTTATCCCTGTGGAAAAATACTATGCAGCTATCAGACAGAAAGAAAATATGTTAATCGCACAATCAGATGCAAATGGAAGTAGCTGGTATCCTGTAGGACCAAGTAACATAGGCGGCAGAATAACTGCGATGGATTATGATCCGGTTAATAATATTATTTATGCCGGCGCAGCTGCCGGGGGAATATTCAAATCTACAGATTTTGGAAGCACCTGGATTCCAAAAACAGATTTTTATCCCAGTCTTTCAATTGGCGCCCTGGTTATTGATCCGTTAAATTCAAATATTATTTACTGCGGAACAGGAGAGGCGAACATCAGCACTGATTCTTATGCTGGATTTGGAATGCTTAAGTCTACTGATTTTGGTGAAACCTGGGTTGTTTCAGGGCTGGAAGAATCACGTCATATTGCTGAATTAGAAGTGCATCCGGCAAATACAGATATTCTATATGCCGCGGTATCCGGCGGTTTATATTCCAAGGGCCCAGATCGGGGAATTTATAAATCCACAGATGCCGGCGGGAGTTGGAGTAACGTGTTATTCCTCAATGACTCAACAAGCGCCATTGATGTTGCAATAGATCCGAATGATGTAAATATAGTTTATGCAGCAATGTGGGAACGATTAAGAGGACCAACCTTTCGTAAAGCTGCAGGAATAAATAGCGGAATTTATAAATCTACGGATGGTGGAATTAGCTGGAATCAATTACTGAATGGGCTGCCTTCGCCGGATCCTATAATTGGCAGAATCAGTATAGCTGTTGCGCAAAGCAATCCTGATTATGTTTATGCACTCTATAAAAAAGCATCAACACCTAATGGATCATCAAACACTTTTCATAAGTTTTTCAGATCATTGGACAAAGGTGATAACTGGACAGAAATGCCTTCCGGAATTCTTCCATCAGAGTTCTCTTCCTTTGGATGGTATTTTGGTGTACTAGAAGTCGATCCTTCGGATCATCTTACAGTTTACTGTGGTGATATAGATCTGTTCAAATCCTCTAATGGAGGAAACAACTGGCAGAACATTACAAATTCTTACTCAGGCACGTTCGATCAACAGCATCCTGATCAACATTCATTGTGGATAAATCCGGCAAATCCGGATGAATTAGTAAATGGAAATGATGGCGGAGTGTTCAGCTCTGTTTCCGGTGGTGCTCCGTGGACAAAATCTTATGATCTTCCCATTTCACAATTTTATGCTACTGAAATAGATTTTTTACAGCCGGAAATTAAACTTGGCGGAACGCAGGATAACGGAACACTTATGTCCGTTGGAACAATAAATAACTGGGATCATATTCTCGGCGGGGACGGCTTTCATGCAAAGGTTGATTACACAAACTCCAACATCATTTATGCGGAATCTCAATGGGGTGGAATACGGAAAAGTACAAACGGAGGGCAAAGTTTTAGTTGGGCAGGCGACGGTATCGATTTCGCAAGAACCAATTGGTCTACACCTTACATTCTGGATTTACAAGACCCTAATATATTATATCTTGGGACGTATAAATTGCACCGAACCACAAACAGGGCTGGCATTTGGAGTGTGATCAGTCCGGATCTAACCCGGGGACCAAATGGCAGACTTGGTACTATTACCTGTGTTTCTTCAGCAGTTGAAGATGACAACACAACACGAGTGATATATGTCGGTACGGATGATGCAAAATTATCAGTCTCTACAAACTCGGGTACAACCTGGGAAGACAGAACCGGGGTATTACCCCAAAGATATATGACAGATGTCCTGGCAGATAAAAGAGAACCTTCTATCGCATATGTAACATTAAGCGGTTACAATCTTGATGAAACAAATCCTCATATTTTCAGGACAACTGATTACGGAATGACCTGGAATGATATAAGCGGAAATATTCCGGATGTACCGGTTAATTCAATAATTATAGATTATGATAAGGACAGCACACTTTACGTAGGTACTGATGCAGGCGTATTTTATTCAGCTGATCTTGGAATTTCTTGGAATGTGTTAGGACCCGGGCTTCCAAATTCTCCGGTTTTTGATATTAATTATCATCAGCCAACAAGAAAACTTGTTGCCGGTACGCACGGGAGATCATTGTTTGAATTCGATCTCGCCAGCATTTCCTCGGTAGAAGGTGAGAACAATATTATTGTTAGAGATTCTGAGCTCCACCAGAATTACCCCAATCCGTTTAATCCCGGGACAAGAATTGCCTTTACTCTCGCTTCGGACTCTGATGTTAAGATATCGGTTTATGATATTGTTGGGCAAAAGATAGTAGATCTCGTTAATACTAATTATCAAGCCGGCAAACACGATGTTTATTTTAACGGAAGTGATTTATCAAGCGGTATTTACTTCTACAAACTAGTTGCAAATGGTAGTGACGGACGAACATACTCCAATATCATGAAAATGATCCTCCTTCGTTAGCACTCATTCGGACAAGTTTTAATGAAGTGAATTCGTATAAGTCTTCTTCCTAAATAAAAAAGCCCTGCTTATCCCAAAACAGGGCTTTGATTATCCCCAGATCAATAAATCGATTAACCAGCTTTAAACGTTCTTTGTTTTAAGTTTGGTAACGACTGGGTGTCTGCATCCTTTTTCTTATCGAGATTATGAATTTTAACATCAGATTTATCGGTTTCATGGAATTGTTCTTCTTCGGTTGAACCTTCTAATGCGGTAACTGATGTTTTGCCACCGGTTATAGTTTTATTTACTTCATCAAAATATCCTGCACCAACAAAACTCTGATGTTTCACCGCCCTGTACCCGCGTTCCTTCTCAAGATTGAATTCTCTTTCCTGAAGCTTCGAATATGCAGTCATTCCTTTTTTACTATAGTGGTAAGCCAGGTCGAACATAATATAATTTAGCGAATGGAAACCGGCTAATGTTACAAACTGATATTTATATCCCATTGCAGCAAGCTCTGTTTGAAATTTTGCTATCGTGGAGTCATCAAGATTAAGCTTCCAGTTAAAAGAAGGGGAGCAATTGTAAGCGAGTATTTTATCAGGATACATTCTCTTTATAGCTTTGGCAAATATTCTGGCTTCTTTAAGATCAGGATGAGATGTTTCGCACCATAATATATCCGCATATGGCGCATAAGCCAAACCTCTGGCTATAGCAGAAATAAGTCCCTTTTTAATTTTGAAGAATCCTTCTGCAGTTCTTTCTCCGGTTAAAAATTGATGATCATATTTATCAATATCACTTGTTAATAATCCTGCGGAGTCTGCATCTGTTCTTGCAACCAGCAAAGTTGGAACCCCCATTACATCAGCAGCTAATCTAGCAGAAATAAGTTTTTGAACAGCTTCTTTGGTTGGGACAAGAACTTTGCCGCCCATATGCCCGCACTTTTTTGCTGAAGAAAGCTGGTCTTCAAAATGAACCCCGGCGGCACCTGCTTCAATCATTGCCTTCATTAATTCAAAGGCATTTAATAAACCGCCGAATCCGGCTTCTGCATCAGCAACAATTGGCGCAAACCAGTTTATGCTGTTTTGTCCCGATGAATAATATATTTGATCTGAACGAAGTAAAGCATTGTTAATTCTTTTAACCAGGTTAGGAACGCTGTCAGCAGGATACAAACTTTGATCAGGATAAGTTTGACCTGCACCATTAGCATCGCCTGCAACTTGCCATCCGCTAACATAAATAGATTTTAATCCTGCCTGTACTTGCTGTACTGCCTGGTTTCCGGTTTGTGCTCCCAGGGCACTAACAAGATCTTCGGTTTGGAGAAGATTCCATAATCTTTCTGCGCCCAAGCGGGCAAGGGTATATTCTATTTGAACAGAGCCCCTCAGGCGTAACACATCTTCTGCAGAGTATGGACGTACAATTCCATTCCATCTTGGATCTGTTTCCCAGTATTTTTGTAATTGCTGTGCTTCGTTCATTAAATCTTCTCCGGGTAATTAAAAAAAAATATATTCTTATGAAATTTGGCTAAGAGTTAGTGTTATAATTTATTGACTGACGATAGAAATAGTATTAATATTTGCTGATAACCAAAATTTGTGCGTAAGTAGTTAAGACAACTATAGTACCAGTAAAATTGTGTGAAAACGATGAAATTTATAAGAATGCCTGTATCAATTAGAGAAAAGGTTTTATTAAGTGACAAAATAAAAGACTTACATTTAATGCATGTGGCTATCAAACGGTAATCAGACATTTGACTTTTACTTTTTGAATCTTGATATTACATATAAATTCAAATATCCAACTAACTTATGAGATCATTATGTCGTTAACTATACTTTGTATTTCGTCCTATGAAAAAGGACACGACTTTATGCGCGAATGCAAAGATCAGGGCTGCCGGGTTCTTCTTTTAACCTCCGAAAGTTTAAAAGAAAGTTACTGGCCAAAAGATTCAATAGATGATTTTTTTTACATTCACGATAGAAATAAAGAGTGGGATTTGAAAGATGTTATTTATGGTGTGAGTTATGTTGCAAGAAGAGAAAAGCTGGATAGAATAGTTGCACTCGATGATTTTGATGTTGAAAAGGCAGCTGCATTAAGAGAACACTTACGCATTCCGGGCATGGGTGATACAACAGCGCGCCTTTTCAGAGATAAACTTGCTATGCGTACACAGGCAGAATCGAGAGGCATACCTGTTCCCGAATTTCTGCATGTTCTTAATCATGAGGAAATAAATCAATTCGCAAAGCAGGTAGAGTTTCCTTTTATAATAAAGGCAAGATTATTAGCCGGTGCACATGGTTTAAAGAAAGTAAATAATGAGGATGAGCTTTGGAACCGAATTAATGAACTTGGTGATGAACAATCTTTCTTTTTAATGGAAAGATTTGTCTCCGGGAATATTTATCATGTGGATTCCATTGTCTACGAAAATGAGATTCGCTTTGCTTTAGCAAGCCAGTATGGAAAGCCGCCTTTCGAAGTTGCGCATTCGGGCAGGGTATTTACAAGCCGAACGGTTTTGCGCGGATCAGAGATAGAACAGAAGTTGCTGGCATTAAACGAAAAAGTAGTAAAAGCAATGGGTTTACTAAGGGGAGTATCACACACAGAGTTTATTGAAGCTGATGAAGATGGGAAATTATATTTTCTGGAAACTTCCGCAAGGGTTGGCGGAGCGCATATTGCAGATCTTGTAGAAGCAGCATCGGGAATAAATCTATGGAGAGAATGGGCGAAGATTGAGATAAAAAGAGGTGTGGGCGATTATGAGTATCCAGAGGTAAAAAATAATTATGCGGGAATTATTCAATCACTTGCAAAACAGGAATGGCCCGACCTTACCAATTATAGTGATCCCGAAGTTATCTGGAAACTGAATAAAAGATTTCATGCGGGACTAATCATCCGTTCTGATAATCCTGAAAGAGTTGAGGAACTGTTAGATACTTACACAAAAAGATTTTACGATGATTTTTTTGCAACAGCACCTATGAAAGAAAAGCCGAGTGATTGATCAGCCCGATAATGTTTTGCAATCAAAATTTTCCTCCTTCAATACAACCATTATAAAAACCGTTTATAGATTTATTCTTCCCCCCAAACAATAATTGGTTTTATTTAATCTTAGGAACTATAAATTAACTTTGATCTTAAACTTATTCTGTCAGGCTGCTCAGCACAATAAAAGTTGATAAACATCGTTTACTTAGTAGTTAAAAATTATTGAAACCCGGACAACAAAATTGCTTTGTCTGCAGTCTAAATGTTATAACAAATTAAGTGAAACATCATAAACCAGGAAGTTAGATGAAAATATTTTACCCTTTATTGCTTTTCATTCTCTTCACTAATGCTGTATTAGCCTCTTCCAAAAATGATCCTGAAAAAACTGTAAGATCTTACAAACTAAATGAACCAATTATTCTTGATGGTAAATTGACAGAGCCGGTTTATCAAAATCCCCCGATAAAAGATTTTATACAAAAAGATCCGGAGGAGGGAAAGCCGGCTACTGAAGAATCAAATATGTGGATTGCTCACGATGAATCGAATATTTACTTCGGCGGGAAGTTCTTCGATTCTCAGCCCGACTCAATTGATTTGTCATTGATGAGACGTGATAATATGACTGAATCCGACTGGATCTGGATTTTTTTAGATCCTTATAACGATGAAAGAACCGGTTTTTATTTTGCGGTTAATCCCGGGGGTTCTATATGTGATGGGACTCTTTATAACGATGGCTGGATGGATGATTCATGGGATGGAATTTGGGAAACCAAAACAAGCGTAGATGAACAGGGCTGGAACGTTGAAGTAAAAATTCCTTTTACGCAGCTTAGATTTAAAGAAGCAGAAGAAATGGTTTGGGGTGTGAATGTAAACAGGGATATTAAAAGAAAACATGAAATGTCATTTTATGTTATGGTTCCAAGTACGGAGAGTGGTTTTGTATCTCACTTTGCAGATTTGGAGGGGCTGGATGGAATTAAACCAAAACAGCGTTTTGAATTGTTGCCGTACATAGTACAAAAAGCTCAATATCTCAGGCATGACGCTGAGGATCCTTTCTACTCTGCAAATCAATATAAAACTTCATTCGGAGGAGATTTGAAGTTTAGTCTGGGAAGCAATTTGAATCTTGATGCTACAATTAATCCAGATTTTGGACAGGTAGAAGTTGATCCTGCAGTTGTTAATCTTTCAGCGTTCGAAACTTTTTACGATGAAAAAAGACCATTCTTTATTGAGGGTGCAAATGTATTCCAGTTTGGATATGGCGGTTCAAATAATAACTGGGGTTTTAACTTTAGTAATCCAACTCTTTTCTATTCCAGAAGAATCGGGCGAGCACCGCAGGGTAATGTAGTAACTGAGGGTTACGTAGATTATCCACGTGAAACCCGGATACTTGGAGCTGCTAAAATAACAGGAAAGTTGAATGAGTCATGGTCTCTCGGTGTTTTAAGTTCTGTTACGGAAAGAACTTATGCAACAATTCAGTCCGATGAAACCGGTAATATTGTTAGTGAAGAAATTGAACCGTTGACACACTATGGTGTATTCAGAACTCAAAAAGAGTTTAACGAAGGTAAGCAGGCATTAGGGATGATATTAACTACTGTGAACAGAGACTTGAGTGATCCCAACATGGCTGACATACTGGCTAAAAATGCATTTACATTCGGGGCTGATGGGTGGACGTTCCTGGATGAAGATGAAACCTATGTAATAACAGGATCGGTTATCGGGTCTTATACTCATGGTTCCAAAGAATATATGATTAACCTGCAGGAAGAACCTTACAGATATTTCCAGAGACCCGATAAAACTTTTATGCCGCTCGACAGCAATCGCACTTCTCTTGCCGGAATGTTTACAAGGTTTATGCTCAATAAGCAGAAGGGCAACTTTTATGTAAATGCCGCACTGGGCACAGCTTCACCGGGATTTGAATATAATGATCTTGGCTCCCAATGGTTTGCTGATAGAGTTAATGGTCACCTTGTGTTAGGTTATCGCTGGTACGAACCGGATGAATTATTCAGAAGAAAGAATATCTATTTTGCCTACAACAGAAATTCAGATTATGAAGATAATGTATCAAGAAGTGGATTTTACGGAACAGGCAGTGTACAATTCTTAAATTTTTGGGGAGTTGGAATGAACGGTGGTTTAAATTTTGAATCAACCTCAACAACACTTACCAGAGGCGGCCCCATTGTGATAATGCCGCAGAACTATTCACTTAGTATAAGTGCTTATACCGACAGCAGAGAAAAAATAATATTTTCACCGTTCGGTGGATTTTGGAGGGATGATGTCGGCGGTCATGATTATTATTACGGATTGGAATTAGAATGGAAACCAAGTCCCCAGGTTGGTTTGGTAGTTGGACCGGAATATAATTATACTCATTCAAAGTACCAGTGGGTTGATAACATTGATGATCAATATGCAACTGAAACATATAATACGCGCTATGTGTTTGGAGAATTGAGCCAGGAAACTATTTCGGCAAATATCAGGCTTAACTGGATATTCAGCCCAACACTTAGTCTGCAATTATATATTCAACCATTATTTTCAATAGGTGATTATACAACATATAAGGAACTTGCAAGACCGTCGTCGATGGATTATAATATTTACGGGGAAAACGGTTCTAATATAAGTTATGATAGTGAGGAAGATGAATATGAAGTGGATCCTGATGGAGATGGTCCAGCGGAACCATTTACTTTTTCCAATCCCGATTTTAACTTCAAATCTTTACGCGGAAACGTTGTGTTAAGGTGGGAATACTTACCGGGCTCTGTATTTTATTTTGCATGGAGCCACAACAAAGTTAATAATGAAAATCCCGGTGATTTTAGTTTCCGGAGAGATTTCGGCAACCTCTGGAATGCTGTATCTGATAATGTTTTGCTCGTTAAATTCTCTTACTGGTTGGATATTTAAAGTATTATCAATTGATACACACTACAAAATTACCCGCCCGGTTTTTAACCGTTTGACAGTTAGACATTCTTAATTGGTTCTTTTAATTATTAAACTGTCCTAGAATACTTTGCTTTATCTTCTTTACGCTCTATGTAACCGTCAAAATTCATAGCAATGTTGCGAATCAGAAGCCTGCCCATATCTTTAACTGTTATACCATCATCATTCATTACCATTAAATCATCATCTTCCATCACCTTAAGGTTACTTAATCCCCACATAAAGTACTCTTTAAATTTTATGTTATATGTATCTTCTACAGATTTAAAGTCAAGCTCGAAATTGCACATCAATCTCATTATAACATCATGTCTAATGTGATCATCTTCGGTTAATCTGTAACCTTTTGCAGTAGGGATTATTCCGTCATCCAACGATTTATAATATTCTTTTTCTGTTTTGTAATTCTGTGCGTAAACATTTTTTAACTGGCTTATTGATGTAATACCCATTGCATAGAGATCAGTTCCTGCATTTGTACTGTATCCCTGAAAATTTCTGTAAAGATTTTTTTCTTTAAGTGCTAAAGATAGCTCGTCTTCCGGTTTGGCAAAATGATCCATCCCGATAAAAACATAACCCGCATCTGTAAGCTGCTCGATTGATGATTTTAGTATTTCCAGCTTAAGTTCGGGAGTGGGGAGATCTTTTTCGTGAATCAATGCCATATGTTTTTTCATCCAGGGAACATGCGCATAGTTAAATAATGCTATTCTATCAGGAGAAATATCTATAATTTTATCAACAGTATCTGCAAAACTTTCGGCTGTTTGGAAAGGCAACCCGTAAATTAAATCAAGATTTAAACTTTGATAACCGAGCTCTCTCATCCATTCAACTGCCTGTCGTGTAATATCTTCCGGTTGAATTCTGTTAACTGCTTTCTGAACTTTCTCGTTAAAATCCTGTACACCCATGCTTATTCTGTTAAAGCCGTTATTGCGTAAAGCTTCCAGATGTGCTTTTGTTAATTCACGCGGATCAATCTCGCAGCTGTTTTCTGATCCGCCAGAGTCGGACTCTTTAAAATCGAATGACTTGTTGATATATGATGCTAGTAAGTTAATTTCATCCGGGTTTAAGTGTGTTGGTGTTCCTCCGCCCCAATGGTGCTGCGCCACTTTCCTTTCAGGCAAAAGATATGTTCTTAAAAGATCAATTTCTTTCTGAACGTATTTTATGTATTCCTGTATTCGTTCACGGTTTCTCGTTATCAGCATATTGCACCCGCAGAAAAAACAAAGCGTATCGCAGTAAGGAATGTGGAAATAGAGAGAAAGGTCGGGAAGATTCTCACCGTAATTTGTTTTTACTATTTCATCCACGTAATCTGCATTTGTAAATTTCTCATTAAACTGAGGTGCTGTGGGATAGCTCGTATAGCGTGGTCCAGGTTTGTCGTATTTTTTAAACTTTTTTAAATCTATTTCAAACATTTTATTTCCTTTCTTTACCACAGAGACACGGAGTCACAGAGTTAAAAATCTCCGTTTACCATTCTCTTAAATCCATCTACTAATTTTGGAACATTAAAATTAATTAGTAATCCTAAATTCTCATTTGCAAGCTTTAGATATGTTAAAACTTGGGCTTGAAAAACCGGGTGTATTATATCAACTGATTTCAATTCGATTATAATCTCGTCTTCCACAAGTATATCAACTCTGTAATCTGTATCTAATTGTTCACCTTTATAGTTAATTGGAATACTAACCTGCCGTTTATAATTTGTTTTTCTTAAATCAAATTCTTTACATAAACATGTTTCATAAACACTTTCTAATAAACCAGGCCCCAGGTTTCTATGAACTTCAATTGCAGAATCTAAAATTAACCCGCTTAATTTATTTATATCTTCTACTTTTCAAGTTCTCTGTGTCTCTGTGCCTCTGTGGTGAAACTTCTTGCTTTCTTCTTTAACAAAATCTACTAATGCCTTTGCGTGTTCCGGCTTAATATCCGGTAGAATGCCATGCCCTAAATTAAAGATATGCCCATTTCCTTCACCAAAAGATTGCAGAACTTTTTTTGCTTCTCTTTTAATAAAATTTGGCTCTGCATAAAGTACTGTTGGATCGAGATTACCCTGTATTGCAACCTTACCTCCAATTTTATCTCTAGCTTTTGCCATATCAATTGTCCAATCAACCCCAATAACATCGGCACCGCAATCAGCGGTTGTTCTCATTCTGTAATGAACACCTTTAGGAAAGTAGATGACAGGCTCATTTTTACGGTTTAATTTTAAGATAACCTGGTTTACATACTTTAATGCAAAGACGAGATAATCTCTTGGCGATAACATTCCCGCCCACGTATCGAATATTTGCACCGCATTTGCGCCGGCTTCAATCTGTGCAGAAAGATAATCCGCAACAGCATCTGTAAGTTTACTTAGTATTTTATGCGCAAGCACCGGATTGTTATAAATTAGCTTCTTTACATTTGAAAAAACTTTACTGCCGTGTCCCTCAACCATATAAGTAAGCAAAGTCCATGGGGCACCACTAAAACCAATTAAGGGCACTCTTCCGTTAAGCTCTTTTTTTGTTAGTGAAATTGCATCGAGAACATACTTAAGATCTTCCTGTGCTGTTATCTGCTTTAGAGTCTCCGCATCCTTCTCGTTTCTAATAGGATGATTAAACACGGGTCCCCTTCCATCGTGCATTTGTAAATGCATTCCCATCGCTTCCGGAATAACAAGGATGTCGGAAAATATAATTGCAGCATCTACGCCAATTAAATCAACCGGCTGAATTGTAACTTCTGCAGCTAGCTCAGGTGTTTTACACATTGTTAAAAAATCGTGATTTGCTCTAACTGCCCGGTATTCAGGCAAATATCTGCCGGCTTGTCTCATAATCCAAATCGGGGTTCTCTCTACCTGTTGTCTTCTACATGCTCTTAAGAAAAGGTCGTTCTGTAACTGTTCCAAAAATATCTCCTTACGGTTTAGGAATTATAATAATCGATAATTTTTTTTATTAATCCATCAGTGGTGTACTCATCCGGCATTATGTTAACCTTTACACGTCTGTTTTCTATTGTGGCTTTTGTTGCTGGACCTATTGCTGCCACATCATATTTATTAAAATATTCAGCAGGATTAATAACGTTTAAAATCTGCAAAAAGTTCTCAAAGGTAGATGGACTTGTAAAAATAAAAAGATCGGGGATGCTGTTGTTCAACTTTTGTAAATTGCTTTTAATGTGTTCTTTTGTTGGAAGAGAAACATTGTAAACAGGTACCGATTTTATAACTGCACCAAGGTCTTTTAACCCGAGAGGGAGCTCTTCTCTTCCTATAGCCGAACGAGGTATAAAAACGACTTTATCTTTTAAATTGAACTTAGAAAGCTTTTCAATAACACCTTCCGAACTAAATTTTTCCGGGACAATATTAACAGGAATATCATGCAGATTGCAAATTGCAGAGGTTTTATTTCCAACAGCAACAACATTTATCTTATCGAAATTGATATCAATATTTAATTCACGGCATCTTAAACTGAACATTTCCACAGCATGCGCGGAAGTAAAAATTATAAAATCGATTTCACCCTGATTAATTACAACTGAATCAAAATTATCCCAGCTTGCCGGGGGTACTATTTCCAAAGTTGGAAAAACAATTACATTTGCACCAAATCTTGTTAATGCCGAAGCAGATTCTTTTGATTGCTCTACAGTTCGTGTTACAACTATGTTTTTATTTTTTAAAGGAAGAACAACATGGTTTTTAAAACCGGAGTAAAGAGCATGAATTATAAACTCAAACAATCTCTCCCTCTCAATTATTTTCTGTTCTTCGTTTATTTTCGTATCGATATCTCTTTGAACCGTTCCATAAATACTTCCTAATATTGAATTGGCGGTGAATTCATCATCAACCTGTCTGAAATGATTCTCTTTTATTCCCATTCTGATGATTTCCGACAATTGCTCTTTAAGATGGTTTTCAAGATTTCGTAATTCATCACAAAAGTTCCTATCCGACTTCATCG
>Ga0209536_100004218_pt1 | contig 22750 bp, 17 predicted proteins | sample DeeMarSeWOR28_12_FD_187461 | JGI IMG/M metagenome (GOLD analysis project Ga0209536, IMG submission 187461) | Marine sediment microbial communities from White Oak River estuary, North Carolina - WOR-2-8_12 (SPAdes) (version 2) | ecosystem: Environmental > Aquatic > Marine > Intertidal zone >... | reverse complement strand
ACGGCGAAGAGCCCCGGAACCGCCGCGCGCTCCAACCGATCCAGGATCTCGCGCAGGTTCGCTGCGTAGCGCTCGGCCGATGCGGCGCGGGCCTCCCCGGAGCGGGAGCGCCAGGCGGAGGGCGGTGCCTCTTCCGGCACGAAGGTCGGGATCTCCCCGGCCTCGATGGCCGCCACCTCCTCGCGGACCGCCTCGGATTCGGCGCTCCGAAGCCACCCGGCGAGCAGGTGGTTCCACCAGGCGAAGAGCGTCGAGTGGCGCAGCAGCGCGGCGCGCACGGCCAACGCAGGCGAGAGATCTCCTACGCCCCCTCCCAGCAACTCGTTGTGCCCCGCGTAGATCACCACGAGGTCGGGATCGAGCTCGAGTGCGGCCGGCAGCAGCGCCACCACCCGGTCGCTCGCGAAGCCCGGACAGCCCAGGTTGACCACCTCGACGCGCCGACCCGCTAGACGCTCGGACAGACGCGCGCCCAGCTGTGCGGGGAACGCCGCGTCGGCCCCCACGTAGAGGCCGTAGGTGGTGGAGCCCCCCAGCGCGACCACGCGCACGACTCCGGGCAGCTTCTCGCGGGAGATTCGCAGGGGTCGGAACCCCGGGAGCAGGAACTGCCGCCCCGCCCGCCGCCCACGGCGACCGCGCAACCCCTCGCCGTCGTTCACCCAGTCGGGGCGGATCTGGAGCACACCGGCGGGCCCCTCGACGAAGGGATCGATCCTCTGCTCGTGGGTGCGACGGAAGAACAGCAGCGGGTCGTCCGGGGGCACCGCCCCGATCGCCCCCAGGCCCAGGTCGAGGAGCGCGATCGCCGAGATGCCGAGGGCCAGGACGACGGCGAGGCGCCCTCGTGCCACGCGCTCCGCCATCCTCCCGCTCCGCGCGCGACTACGACCGCGCGGATCCGATCTGCAGCGTCGGCGTCGGTCGGGCGCGCATGAGCTCCGCGTAGAAGTCGTTGCCCTTGTCGTCGGTCACGATGAAGGCGGGAAAGTCCTCGACCTCGATGCGCCAGATCGCCTCCATCCCGAGCTCCTCGTACTCCTGCACCGCCACCTTCTTGATGCTGTGATCGGCGAGGCGCGCCGCGGGACCGCCGATGGAGCCCAGGTAGAACCCCCCGTGCTCGGCGCAGGCATCGGTCACCGCCTTCGACCGGTTGCCCTTCGCGAGCATCACCATGCTGCCCCCGTGCCGCTGGAAGAGGTCGACGTAGGAGTCCATGCGACCCGCCGTGGTCGGCCCGAAGGAGCCGGAGGCGCGGCCCGCGGGCGTCTTCGCCGGACCCGCGTAGTAGATCATGTGGTCCTTGAAGTACTGGGGCAGATCTTCGCCCGCATCCAGGCGTTCCTTCAGCTTCGCGTGTGCGATGTCCCGGGCCACGATCAGCGTCCCCGTGAGGGAAAGCCGGGTCGAGACGGGGTGCTTCGACAGCTCGGCCCGGATCTCTGCCATCGGGCGATCGAGATCGATCTGCACCACCTCCCCGCCGAGCTCCTCCGGCGAGATCTCCGGCAGGTAGCGGGCCGGGTTCTCCTCGAGCTGCTCGAGGAACACCCCGTCGGCGCCGATCCTCGCCAGGATCTGGCGATCCGCCGAGCACGAGACTCCCAGTCCGACCGGGCACGAGGCGCCGTGACGCGGCAGGCGGATCACCCGGACGTCGTGGGCGAAGTACTTGCCGCCGAACTGGGCGCCGATCCCGATGTCGTTGCACATCGCGTGGACGCGCTCCTCCAGGACCGGATCGCGGAACGCCCGTCCGCCCTCGTTGCCCGAGGTGGGCAGGTCGTCGAGGAAGCGCGCACTCGCCAGCTTCACCGTCTTCACGGTCAGCTCGGCCGACGTCCCCCCGATGACGATCGCAAGGTGATAGGGCGGACACGCCGACGTACCGATCGAGCGGATCCTCTCCTCGAGGAAGGCCATGAGCGAATCCGGGTTGAGCAGCGCCTTCGTCTCCTGGAAGAGGAAGGTCTTGTTCGCGGACCCTCCGCCCTTCGCGATGAAGAGCAGCCGGTAATCGTCTCCGGGCTCCGCGTAGATCTCGATCTGGGCCGGCAGGTTCGTCCCGGTGTTCTTCTCCGTGTAGAGATCCAGCGGCGCCATCTGCGAGTAGCGCAGGTTCCGCTGCTGGTAGGTGTCGAAGATGCCGCGAGAGAGTGCCTCCGCGTCGTCGATCCCGGTGACGACGTTCTCGCCCTTGTAGGCCACGACGATGGCGGTGCCCGTGTCCTGGCAGCTCGGCAGCTCGCGACCGGCGGCGATGTTCGCGTTGACCAGCAGCTCGAGGGCGACGAAGCGATCGTTCGCCGAGGCCTCCGGGTCGTCGAGGATCTTTCGGAGCTGGGCCAGGTGTCCCGGTCGCAGCAGATGACTCACGTCGTCGAGGGCCTCGGCGGCCAGGCTGCGCAGGGCCTCGGCACCGACCCGCAGCACGCGGCGGCCACCCTCCTGCTGCACCTCGACATGCTGGGATGCGGCATCGAGACGGCGGTAGCGGGTCTCGTCGTGACCGTGCTCGAACATGGGCTGGTAGGCGAACTCGACCATCGACGCTCCTCCGGCCGCGGTCCCAGGCGGCCAACACAGACGGGCCCCGGCGAACCGAGACGCGGGCGAATATATCGAATCCCGGCTCCGTGCCGTCGGGCGCGCCGCGCCCGGTCGCCTAGAATCGGGCGTCCACGCCGCAGGAGGTCGCCCCAGTGAACGACGAGCCGAAGCCGTCCGGTACGGTCGTGGTCCTCCGCGACGCCGAGGACCTGGAGGTGCTGCTGCTCCAGCGCGCCTCCCGGGACGGCAAGCCCGGCGCCTGGGTGTTTCCGGGCGGAAAGGTGGATGCGACGGATCGCCGCAAGGACGCCAGCGCCGAGCACGACGCGCGCCGGGCCGCCGCCCGTGAGGCCGCGGAGGAGGCGGCGCTCGCGCTCGATCCCGAGACCCTGGTGCCGATCTCGCGCTGGATCACCCCGAAGATCTCGCCGAAGCGCTTCGACACCTGGTTCTTCCTGGTCCAGGCGGAGCGCAGCGCGGCGATCCGGGTGGACGGCCAGGAGATCGGTGCCCACCGCTGGCTGCGCCCCCGGGAGGCCCTTTCCGGACACCACGACGGCTCGGTGCGACTGGCGCCGCCGACCTTCGTCACCCTCTGCTGGCTCACCGAGTTCCAGCGCGGCGCCGAAGCCCTCGACACCTGGGCGCCACGCCCGATCCCGCTCTTCGAGCCGCGCATCGTCCGTCAGCCCGACGGTGCCTGCATCCTCTACGCGGGCGACGCGGGCTACGAGGCGATCGACCCGAATGCTCCCGGCCCCCGTCACCGGCTCTGGGCCGGCGCCGGGTCCTGGCGCTACGAGCTGCGGATCGGTTGACGCCCGTGCCCTTCGAACTCGCCGAGTGGGTGCGGCCGGAACGCACGGCCCTCGTGACCCAGGAGATCCAGGTGGGAGTGGTGGGCGCGCGCTCGGCGCTTCCCGAGCTCGCCGCGGAGGCGACGCGGGTCGGCCTGATCCAGAACGTGGCCCGCCTGCTGACCGCCGCCCGGAGAGTCGGGGTGACCATCGTGCACTGCACGGCCGCGCGTCGCGCCGACGGACTCGGTGCGAACCACAACGCCCGCCTCTTCCAGTACATGGCGAAGTCCGACGAGCCCCTTCTGCCCGACTCCGAGGCCGCCCGCCTGGTTCCAGGCATCGGCGCCCATCCCGACGACCTGGTCCTCGCGCGACTCCACGGGCTCTCCCCCTTCCACGGCACCGAACTCGACTGGGTTCTGCGCAACGAGGGCGTCAACACGATCGTCGGTGTCGGCGTGTCCGTGAACGTGGCGATCCAGAACTTCGCCTTCGATGCCGTGAACTCCGGCTACCAGATGGTCATCCCGCGGGACGCGGTCGCGGGCTTCCCCGCCGACTACGTGGGCGCGGTCTTCACCCACACCCTCGGCGCCGTCGCGACGCTCACCACGACGGACGCACTCCTCGCCGCGTGGTGAGTCGAGCCCGCACGACACTCACCCTCCTCCTGGTCGGGGTGGCAGGGGTCGGGATCGGGTGCGACGGCGAGGCGGAGCGCGCTCCGGAGCCGCGCACCGACGCAGTCGTCCACCAGGCCCCGCCGTCTTCACCGGCCGAGGATCCCACCCCCGCCGCGGCGGTGGCGCCGGAGCCCGTCAACGTGCTCCTCATCACCCTCGACACGGTGCGTGCCGACGCCCTGAACCCCTACGGCCAGACGCGCGTCAGCTCGCCGGCCATCGACCGGATGGCCCGGGAAGGCGTGCTCTTCGAGCAGGCGGTCTCGAGCGCGCCCAATACCCTGCCCTCGCACGCGACGATCCTGACCGGGCGCTTCCCCCCGTCTCACGGTGTCCGCGCGAACGCGGGCTACGCGCTCCCCGAAGAGAACGAGACCCTGGCAGAGATCCTGAAGGCGCGTGGCTACCGAACGGCGGCGGAGATCGCCGCGCCGGTCCTCGACGCCGTGACCGCCCTCGACCAGGGCTTCGACCACTACCGCGACCTCGCCTCACCGGGGATCGAGACGATCCGAGCCGAAGCCACCGATGCCGATGGCAGGTCGTTCGAGGTGGACCTGAAGGAGCGCTCCGCCCAGGACATCACCCGCCTCGGCAAGGAGTTCCTGGACGCCCACCGCACGCTTCCCTTCTTCCTCTGGCTCCACTACTTCGACGCGCACCACGCCTACCTGCCCCATCCGGAGCTCGGATCCCAGCTCGCCGACGATCCCTATCTCGGCGAGGTGCTCTTCGTCGACGGCCAGATCGGCGACCTGCTGGAGCACCTGGAGGGACTGGGTCTGCGCGAGCGGACGCTGGTCGTCCTCGTCGCCGATCACGGCGAGGGCCTGGGCGATCACGGCGAGAAGACCCACGCCTTCCTCGTCTACGACTCGACCCTGCGCGTGCCCCTGATCTTCTGGGGAGCCGAGGGCCTCCCACACGGGCGTCGCATCGCCACGCCGGTGAGGACCGCCGACATCGCCCCCACCATCCTCGACTGGGTTGGCGCGCCCTCCCCGGCTGGAATCCAGGGGCGCTCCCTGGCGGCGCTGATCCGCGGCGAGACCGAGGACCTGGAGCTTCCCGCCTACGGGGAGTCGATCGACATCGCGACGACCTTCGGCGGGTCCCCCCTGCGCTTCCTGCGCCTGGGACGCTGGAAGTACATCCACCAGCCCGAGCCGGCGCTCTACGAGCTGACCGAGGACCCGGGCGAGCAGCGAAACCTGGCCGAGGCCCACCCGAAGCGGGTCGCCGCGATGCGTGCCGAGCTGGCGCGACTGCTGGCCGGCATGCCGGGACCGAGCGGCGCCGCCGGACTGAGCCCCGAGCGCGCCGCCGAGCTCGAAGCCCTGGGCTACGTGGCCCCGGGCACCACACCCGACGACGATCTCGACTCCCTCGCGTTGAAGGGTCCCCCCATCCGTTCCCTGATGGGCGACATCGAGGCCCTCGGCAGGGCTTCGAACTTCACCCGGCTGGGGCGCCACCGGGACGCGCTCGAGGTCCTCGGGCCTCTGCTCGCCCGCCATCCCGAGAGCCCGGTCATCCTGGAGGCCTGGGCCCGGAATCTCCACGCCGCGGGGCGCCGGGACGAGGCGCGCGACGTCTTCGAGCGCATCCTCGCGCGGTCGCCCTGCGACATCCGGGCCCGCCATCAGCTCGCCGTGCTCCTCGGGGAGCTGAGGGACTGGAGGGCGCAGCTCGAAGTGCTGCGCTCTGGCATCGCGGCCTGCGCCGAGTCCTTCGAGCTGCTGAACGAGTACGCCTACGCCCTGGCCACCAACCCGGAGAGCGATCTTCGCGACGGCAGCGAGGCCGTGCGCGCCGCCGAGCGGGCGGTCGCCCTGGCGCCCTCCGAGCGCGCAGAGATCCTCGACACCCTCGCGGCCGCCTACGCGGAGGCGGGGGACTTCCGGCGCGCGCGCAGCACCGCCGACCGCGCCGTGGCCCTGGCTCGCCGTCAGGGCCTCCCCCCGGCGCTGGTGGAGCTGCTGCAGCAGAGCCGCGATCGCTATCGGCGCGGCGAGCCGACCCGTCGGGGCTAGCGGAGCCCGCCACGGACCCGCGCCCCGCTCTCCCCCGGAAGCACCTCGATCCGGAGTGGGTGGCGCGTCTGCAGGCCCCGCTCGGTGGTCGCGGTGAAGGTCAGATCCACGACACCCGGCTCCTCCGGACGCCACTTGAGCACGCCCGTGCCCTGTCCGTGGTCGTCGAAGCGGATGCCTCGGGTCTCGACGGGGGAGCCATCGACCAGGGCCGCCTCGAGTGCGGGCGCCCGACCCACCGGATCCCGTCCCCGGATGCCGATCTGGAGGGAGCGCCCCACGACGACCTGCCGATCGCTGGGGGCATCGATACGGGGCAGCTCGAGTCCGTAGATGCGGAAGGGCCCAGCCCGATCGTCCTCCCAGACCACCCGGTCGCCGTCGATGTCCGGATTGCGCTCGTTCCCCAGGCTCCCGGTGAGGCGCTGCGCGGGGCAGAGACCGGTGCGGGAATCGAACTCGCACAGGAAGATGTCGCTCCCGCCGTCGCCCGGACCGTGCCAGACGATGCGTCGCCCGGAGATCGAGACGCGGGCCGATGCGCTGCCGATGTGGAGGAGGGAGAACGGACACTCCCGCGTCGTCGGGTCCAGCTGGCAGGCGAGGATCGGCGAGAGACCCGCCGCGATGGACCACGCGAACACGCCGGACGAGGCGGCGGGCGCCACGGCCCCGTGAACCTCACCCACCGGGAGCGGCTCGCAGCCCGCCTCCTCGGAGAGATCGCAGGACATCAGGCGCTGCGCCCCGCTCAGCTCGGCCCAGAGCAGCCGGTCGCCGTCGAAGGCCGGATCCCTCTGACTCCCACCCGGCGCCCGGGGCACCGCCTCACAGCTCCCGTCCCCCGAGAAATCGCAGAGCTTCAGGACGAATCGTCCGTCGCTGCGCTCCGCCCAGACGACGTGATCGTCGGCCACGCGAGGCGGGTCGCGGAAGGCCTCCCCCTGGGCGATGGGGTGCGGATCGCACTCCTGCCGGCGCCCGCTGAGCTCGCAGCCGTAGATGTCGGTGGAGACGTCCCGGGCATCGACCCACACGATGCGTCGCCCGTCGATCGCCGGATCGCGCTGATCGTGGGGGGCGCGCACGAGCGGGCGCTCGGTGCCCCGCGACCAGTCGGCGAGGTAGAGATCGAGCTCGAGCTCCTGATGGTCCTCGTCGGCCAGGCCGGGGATCTCGGACTGCCAGACCACCAGGTCTCCCGAGATCCGGGGGCGCGCCGCGTCCGTCGCGCCCGAGGAGAGCGCCACCGGTGCCGCGTGCTCGACGCCCAGCAGCAGAAATTCCTCCACCTGGCCACCGTCCGCGGCCGTGGCCCGAAGTCTGAGGGCATAGGCGCCGGTCGGCACCTCCCGCACGTCCCAGCGGAAGAGCACTCCGGCATCGGCGGGCTCCGCGGTCGGCGGGACCAGCGTGTCCCACGCGGAGGGCGACGGCGCGGGTCCCACCTCGAGCGACCAGGACGCGAGGTCCGCACCCTCGACGCTCCCGTGGATCTCGAGCGGTCCCGCTTGTGCATCCACGACGACACCCTGCTCGGGCGAGGCGATGACCGCGCGGAGATCGCGGACCGGCATGGCGAGCGCCCGGGCCGCGTCGATCCGGCCCGCACCGAAGACCGCGTCGTGCCCCGGCGCGCCCAGGTCCTCGGCGGACCCGCGCAATAGCGCCCGGACGCCGTCGGCGTCGAGCTCCGGATGACGCGCGAGGATCAACGCCGCCAGGCCCGCCACGTGGGGCGTCGACATCGAGGTCCCGACCCAGCGCAGGTAGGCGTCGCCGACGACGAAGGCGCCGAAGCCGTCGGCTCCCGGCCCGGCGCCGGACGACAGCAAAGAGAGGATGGCGCGCCGAGGGTGGAAGGCGCCGCCGTCCTCGCGCCCGGAGCCCGGCGCCACCACGTCCACCAGGAGGCCGTTGTTGCTGAAGCTGGCGGACGAGTCGTCCTCGTTGCTCGCGCCGACCGCGATGGTCTCGCGCAGCTTCTCCGGGCTGTAGAAGACGACGTCGTCGGCCTTGTTGCCGGCGGACGTCACCACCACCACGCCCATGGCGTGGGCCAGCTTCGCGGCCTCCTCCGCCACCGGATTGCTGGGGCAGCGTCGCGAGCACGACCAGCTGTTGTTGATCACGCGGGCGCCGTGCTCCACCGCATAGATCATCCCGCGGGTCAGCAGCTCGGTGGAGGTCGAGCCCGTCTTCGGAAAGCCCTTCAGCCCCATGATGCGGGCCGCCGGCGCCACGCCGATCACGCCGATGCCGTTGTCTCCCACGGCGGCGATCGTCCCCGCGATATGGGTCCCGTGGCCGTTGTCGTCGAAGGGGTCGGGATCGTTCAGGTCTCCAGGATCGTCGAAGTCGCCGTCGCCGTTCTCGTCGACGGAGTTGGCGAAGTCGAAGCCGTGGAGGTCGTCGATGAGGCCGTTTCCGTCGTCGTCGATTCCGTTCTGATCCTCCGGGTCGGCACGACCGTTGCCATTCAGGTCCTCGCCGGGATTCATCCACAGGTTTGCAGCGAGATCCGGGTGTCCCGGGTCGATCCCCGAGTCGACGACGGCGACCACCACTCCCTCACCGCGGGAGAGCTCCCAGGCCTCCGTCGCGCGCATGCGATCGAGGCCCCACAGGTCCCGGTAGCCCTGCCCCCAGGAGTCGCTCGAGGTGAGGAACGGGTCGTCGGGCAGCTCGTCGAGGTCCACGAGGTAGTCGGGCTGCGCCCAGACCACGTGGGGATCCTCCCGATAGAGCGACACGGCGCGTTCGACGTCGGCACCCGCAGCGAGCTCCACCCGGTAGACGTGGGAGAGATCCGGCGCGTCGGCGGGAAGCGTGGCGCCCCGTGCCAGGCGCCGCCGCTGACTGCGGCGCTGCTCGTCGAAGGGCCGACCGTCGGCCCGGCGGAACGAGGCCCGGATCGACCGGACCCCGACACGGGCGTGGAGCCGGTCGAGGGAGTCGGATCCGTCCGCCGTCGCCGCGGAGAAGCGCCCCCGCGAGCGATGCTGCGTCTCGGCGCAGGCCGTCACCGCGTGGGGCCCGTCGGCGTGGAAGCGCACGAGCAGATGCTCCGGCCTGTAGGCACCGGCGGGCTCGGCCGCGGCCCCGGATCCCCCCGAGAGCAGACCGCTGACGAGCAGCGCCGCGACGCACAGTGCGGCACCGGCTCCCCGCACTTCCCAGGATCGGGGGGATTCAAACACGCCACATCCTAACAGCCCGCACGTCAGAAGCGGGCCCGGAATGCTCACGGCTCACCCCATCTTGGCGATGATCTCCTCCGCGAACCGCTCGAGGCCCGCCCGCTTCACGTCGAGGGAGCCGGGATCTCCGCCGTAGAGCAGCCAGGGGATCATCCACAGGTGCGTGACCCCCAGGTCCTCCATCCGCCGCAGCGTATCGAGGTCGACGCCCTCCTTCGGAGCCCCGATCACCTGGAGGGGCTCGTCCTCCCGACCCAGCTCCCGACGCTGCGCCCGGATCTCTGCGATGCCCGCGGCCAGCTCGTCGAGACCCAGCAGGTCCGGGATCCAGCCGTCGCCGATCCGCGCGACCCGGCGCAGGGCGGCCCGGGTGCGTCCCCCGACGAACACCGGAATCGGCTTCGCCACCCCCGGGCTCATCTGGAGGCGCGGGAAGTCGTAGAAGCGGCCGTGATGCTCGACCATCTCCCCGGTCCAGAGCTTGCGCATCACGTCGAGCATCTCCTCGCCGCGGCGCGCCCGATCCTCGAAGCGCTGCCCGACCAGCTCGAACTCCTCCCGCATCCAGCCGAGCCCCAGCCCGAGCGAGACCCGGTCGTCGGAGAGCAGTGCCGCGGTGCCCATCGCCTTCGCCAGGGAGAACACGTCTCGCATGGGAACGACGTAGACGCCCTGGTAGAAGCGGATGCGCTCGGTCACCGCGGCCATGGCACCGATGGACACCCAGACGTCGGGATAGGGATCCGCCGCCTGCCAGGGGCGCTGCCCCCCTTCGGCGTAGGGATAGGGCGTCTCGATCTTCTCCAGGTGCACCAGGTGATCCGAGAGCACGATCCCGTCCCAGCCGCAGGCTTCCGCCGTGCGCGCGAGCGGAACGTAGTGGCGAGGATCGATCCAGACGAAGCCGGTCAGGAACTTCACGGGCGGGTCTCTCCGGGTACGTCGAGCGCGCCAGTATAACGGGGGCCGACGGTGCAGCCGCGGGGCCACGGCCTCGCTGCCGACGCCGTCGCACCGCTATCCTCGTGGGGACCCTGCAGCCGGAGCTCCCCCTTGATCCAGCGGACCGCTCGCTTCGAGATCGGACAGATCGTGCGCCACCGGATCCATCCCTTCCGCGGTGTGATCTTCGACGTCGACCCGACCTTCAATCACAGCGAGGAGTGGTGGCTCTCGATTCCCGAGGCGATGCGCCCCCGCAAGGACCAGCCCTACTACCACCTGCTGGCCGAGAACGAGCGCACGACCTACGTGGCCTACGTGTCCGAGCAGAACCTGCTCGCGGACGAGAGCGGGCGCCCCGTCCGTCACCCGCAGGTGGCGGACCTCTTCGGGCCCCTGCGCGACGGGCGCTACCCGCCCCACCCGCGTACCGCCCACTGACCCGTCGCGTCCCTGCTGCCCGGGACCTCTTCGGATCGGCGCTATCGTAGACGCTCTCCCAGGAGTGATGATGACCGGAATCGCCTCGTACGGCGCCTACGTGCCGATGACGCGCCTGCCCCTCGCCCTGATCGGCGGTCGCCCCGCCAAGGAGGGCGGGCCCGAGAAGGCCGTCGCCGACTACGACGAGGACGCCGTCACCATGGCCGTGGAGGCGGCTCGCAGCTGCCTGCGCGGCTTCGACGCTTCGGTCGTCGACGGCCTCTTCTTCGCGTCCACCAGCTACCCCCTGCACGAGAAGCAGGCCGCGGCCACCATCGCGAAGGCCCTGAGCCTCCGCCGCGACGTGTCGACCGCGGACCACGCCGGATCGCTGCGCGCCGGAACCTCCGCCTTCGAGGCCGGCCTCCACGCGGTGGCGGCCGGCGCGATGCGGAGCGTCCTCGTGGTGGCGAGCGACTGCCGCATGGGAGCGCCGCGCGGCCCCCTCGAGGCGAAGCTCGGCGACGGCGCCGTGGCCTTCCTGCTCTCCAACCGTCACCCGATCGCGGAGGTCGTCGCCAGCCACGCCGTCGCAAACGAGCTCCAGGACTTCTGGCGGGCCGACGGCGAGGACTTCACCCACGGCTGGGAGGACCGCTTCATCCTCCAGGAGGGCTACGCGCCGAACGTGGAGGAGGCGATCCGCGGTCTCTTCCAGAAGTCTGGCCGCGCCGCGGCCGACTTCAGTCGGGCGGCGATCCACGCGCCGGACGCCCGCAGCCTGGGCGGCGTCGCGCGAGGCCTCGGCCTCGCGCCCGAGCAGATCGTCGACCCCCTGATCGGCCGGCTGGGAAACAACGGAGCCGCCTACGCCCTCACCCTGCTCGCCAGCGCCCTCGAGTCGGCGAAGCCCGGCGACAGCCTGCTCGTCGCCAGCTACGGCGACGGCGCTCACGCGTTCGTCCTCGACGTCGGCGATGGAATCGAGAAGCTCGAGCCGCGCCGGGGTGTCCGCTGGCACCTGGAGCGGCGGCGCCCGCTGCGCAGCTACGACAGCTACCTGCGCGCGAGACGACTCGAGCCCAGCGAGTGGGAGACCAGCGCCGACCTCGGCCTGTCGGCCACGGTCCGCTTCCGCGAACGGGATGCGGACATCTCCTTCCAGGGAGCGAAGTGCCGCGCCTGCGGCCAGATCCACTTTCCGAAGCAGCGGGTATGCATCCGCTGCTTCGAGAAGGACGCCTGGGACCCCTACCCGCTGTCGGAGAAGCGGGGCGTCGTACTCTCCTACACCTTCGACTATTTCTTCCCCGCCTCGGAGCCGCCCACGGTGGTGACCGTCACCGAGGTCGAGGGCTGCCGCATCCAGGTGCAGCTCACGAACGCCCGCCCCGACGACGTCGCCCTCGACATGCCCGTCGAATACGTCTTCCGCAAGATCCACGACGCGGGCGGCAAGCCCAACTACTTCTGGAAGGCCAGCCCCCTGGCCGCGGCGCGAGAGGACTGAGCCATGGCAGAATCCATCAAGGACAAGGTCGCCATCGTCGGGGTCGGTGCCTGTCAGTTCGGCGAGAACTGGAGCCAGTCGCGCGAGGACATGATCGTAGACGCCGCCTACGAGGCCTACGCGGACGCGGGCATCGACGATCCCCAGCGCCGCATCGAGGCGGTCTTCGCCGGCGCCGTCTATCCGCGCGAGGGCACGTCGGAGATCGCCGAGGCGCTGAAGCTCTTCGATCGCCCGATCAGCATCGTGTCGGACTACTGCCAGACCGGCACCGACGCCTTCCGCTTCGGCGCCTTCGCGGTCGCCTGCGGCATGTACGACACGGTGCTCGTCGTCGGCTTCGACAAGCCGAAGGACCGCGGCGTCTCCGGCCCCTCGGTCGCCTTCGACCGCGTCCGCGGTCTGCCCGCCACGCCGGCCGGCTGGTTCTCGCTGTGCGCGGCGCGCTACTTCGAGACCTTCGGGGCGGGCCGCGAGGACCTGGCCCGGATCGCCGTGAAGAACCACCACAACGGCACGCTCGCGCCGAAGTCGATGCTGAAGCGCGAGATCACCATCGAGGACGTCCTGAAGGCCCGCATCATCTCCTGGCCCTTCGGGCTCTACGACTGCGCGGCCCAGTCCGACGGCGCCGCGGCGGCGGTGCTGACCCGGGCCGACCTGGCGAGGGGCTTCCGCGACGACCCGGTGCTGCTCAAGGCCGTCTCCATCGCGGTCGCCGAGCACCCCCAGCGCGACCCGGACTTCGACTTCCTGGCCTGGAAGCCCACGATCTACGCGGCCCGGGACGCCTACGCCCAGGCCGGCATCACCGAGCCCTTCCGAGAGCTGGACGTGGTACAGCTCCACGACTGCTTCACGCTCACGGAGATGCTCTCCTACGAAGATCTGGGGCTGTGCAAGAAGGGAGAGGCGAAGGAGTGCGTGAAGAGCGGCACCTTCGCCCTCGACGGCGAGCTGCCGGTGAACACCGACGGCGGCCTCAAGACCTTCGGACATCCCACCGGGGCCACCGGCGTGCGGATGATCTACGAGAACACGCTCCAGCTCCAGGGACGCGCGGGCGACCGCCAGGTCGAAGGCGCCACGACCGCCCTCTCCCACAACATCGGGGGCCCGCCGACGACCTGCGGGATCGCGATCCTGGGCATGCCCTGACGTCCCCCCGGCGCGCCGACGCCGGGGCCCCGATCAGCGATTGCGCAGCGCGTCACGGATCTCCGTGAGCAGGACCTCTTCCTTCGAGGGCTGGGGCGGCGCGGCGGGCGCAGCCTCTTCCTTGCGCTTCATGGCGTTCATCGCCTTCACCACCAGGAAGATCGCGAAGGCGATGATGATGAAGTCGAGCACCGTATTGACGAACTGGCCGTAGTTGAGCGTGACCGCCTCTGCCTCCTCGGTCTTCTCCTGGAGCGTGACGGCGAGCTGGGAGAAATCGACGCCTCCCAGGAGCATTCCGATCGGCGGCATCAGGACGTCGTTCACGAAGGATGTCGTGATCTTCCCGAAGGCCCCTCCCACCACGATTCCGACGGCCATGTCCACGACGTTGCCGCGCATCGCGAACGCCTTGAACTCCTGCATCATGCCCATGACGATCCTCCCTCCTGCTTGACGAGACTCGCGCGCCGCGACGCACAGGGCTCGCGTTCCAGGCTAACGCACTCGGGTGCAGATCGGGGCCTCGGCGACGGCGGTGGGGTTCGCCCCCGATCCGGACGGGGATCACTGCTCAGGCGTCGGCGCCCCCCGGCACCCCCACCGTGTCCGTGTCACGGCCCGAACGGAGCACGCGACCCGGCAACGCCCCGGTGTGCGCGCCGCCCCGTACGATCTCCACGCCGTTCACGAAGACGCGCTCGATGCCGATCGCATCGGCGTAGAGACGCCCGGCACCACCGGGGAGATCGAAACGGGTGTAGGTCGGACCGCAATCCACCGTCTCGGGATCGAAGACGACCAGGTCGGCCAGCCAGCCGGGCTCGAGGCGACCGCGGTCGCGCAGCCCGTAGAGCCGCGCCGGCACGTCGGTGAGCTGCCGCACGCCCTCCTCGAGTCCGATCACGGCGTGGCGACGGACACCGTTTCCCAGGACCTGGGTCGAGAGCGCGAAGGTGTCGATCATGTCCAGGTGGGCCCCGGCATCGGACGCCCCGATCACCGTCCGATCGTCCTGCCAGACCCGTCCCCGGGCCTGCCAGTCCTCGGCGGCGTCGCCACTCGAGGGCGGCATGAACGAGGTGCGCAGATCGTCGGCGAGGGCCACCTCGACCAGTGCATCGAAGGGGGAGCAGCCCCGCGCCTCGGCGACCTCGCCGACGGTCCTCCCCTCGAGGCCGCGGTTCGCGTCGGAGAAGGTCTCCCGGATCGTCATCCGCTCCCAGCGTGCGAGCCCCCGCAGCAGCCCGGCGGCCTCGGAGTTCGCGCCCTCGTCGAGGGCCTTGCGGCAGGTCGGGTCCGAGAGGCGGCGCTTGCGCTCCTCGAGCGACACCTCGAAGAGATCCGCCCAGCCGGGCAGCGCGTCGAAGATGAAGCCGGAGACCAGGTTGATCCTCACCTGCATGGCCTGGGGAACGGTCAGCGCCACCACCTCGGCACCCCGCTCCCGGGCGTAGTCCGTGGCCGAGAGCTGCGCCTCGACCAGCTCCGCGTTCCCCGCGCTGGGTGCCAGGACGTTCCAGTTGACCGGGCGGTTCGCCGCGAGGGAGATGTCGGCCATCAGCGCCTTCTTCTCCGCGTCGAAGACGCCGATGCCCGGCAGGAACTCCACGGTGGTGCCGGGGAAGTCGCGCACGGCGCGCGCCAGCGCCAACAGCTCGTCGCGGCTGGCGTGGCGGGACGGGACGGGAGCCCCGTCGCCGTCGTTGTGGGTGGGCGAGATCGTCGTCGAGAAGCCCAGGCCGCCCTCGGCCAGCGAGGTGCGCAGCAGGCCGACCATGGCCCGGAGCTCCTCCGGCGATGCCTCCTCCCCCACGGCCCGCTCTCGCATCACGACGCGGCGCAGGGCCGAGTGTCCGACCATGAAGCCCGCGTTCACGGCGACCCGGCCCTCGAGGCGATCGAGGTACTCCCCGAACGAGCGCCAGTCCCAGGGGACCCCTTCCCGCAGGCTCTCGAGAGGCATGCCCTCGACCCGTGCGAGCATCCGCATCAGGTAGTCGCCCGCGTCGGGAGAGAGCGGCGCGATGCTGAAGCCGCAGTTCCCGCCCACCACGCTCGTCACCCCGTGGAAGGGAGAGGGGGAGAGGGTGCCATCCCAGAAGACCTGGGCGTCGTAGTGGGTGTGTACGTCGACGAAGCCCGGGCAGACGATCCGACCGCGGGCGTCGATGCTCTCGCGAGCCGGCTCGTCCAGCGTCCCGACCGCGGCGATGCGGGCGCCGCGCAGGCCGACATCCGCACGACGCCCCGGCCCACCGCTGCCATCGACGACGAGGCCCCCGGTGATGGCGACGTCCAGCACGAATCCCTCCCCGCAAAGCGATGAATGCGCGCAGTATAATGCGCGCCGGACATCGGAGGAGAGCGCGTCTCCTCCCGGCCGCTCGAGGAGCCCGCTTGAACTACTTCGCCCACGCGCGGGTCGCCACCGCCGTCGGTGGCGGGGACGCCCTGGTGCTCGGCGCGATGCTCCCGGACTTCGCCCACATGATGGGGGTCCGCATCTCCGGTCTCGAGCACCCGCGTCTGGCCGAGGGGACGGCGCTGCACCGAAGAACCGATGCGGCCTTCCACACCTCTCCGGAGTTCCGCCGTCTGCTGAGCGCAGGCATCCAGGACCTCGGGTCGGCCGGGCTCCGCCGCGGACCGGCGCGTGGCGCCGCCCACGTCGGTCTGGAGCTGCTCCTCGACGTCGCACTCGCCGGCGACGAGGCGGGTGACGCGGGCTATCTCGGCGCCCTGCACGCCGCTCCCGACCTGCTCGGCACGATCGGCTGGAGCGACGCGTGCGGGGCCAGCCGCTGGCCGCGGCTGCACCGGCGGCTGCTCGCCGCCGGGCTCCCCTCGTCGGAATCGCCGCCGATTGCGGAGCGCGTGGCCCGCGCACTGGCCTCGCGGCCGCGACTGCGTCTCGAGCCAGGCGAGCGCGCCCCGCTGGAGCGCTGGCTCGCCGCGACCGCGGAACCGGTATCGCGGGCTGCCCCCCGTCTGCTCGGCGACACGCTCGCCGGTCTCTGAGCCTGGCGGGCCCACCCGCCAGCAGGCGGCAGGGCAACCGGATTCGGAGCGGGGGTCGTTCTGCCGCGCCTCTAGCGACCCGTCGGGATCTCCTGGAACGCCTGATCCTTGTCGACCCGCACGTCGCCAGGCAGGCCCAGGACCCGCTCCGCCACGATGTTGTGGAGGATCTCGTCGGTGCCGCCGGCCAGCCGGAGCCCCGGTGCGCTCAGATAGCTGAACTGGAAGGCCCCCTCGAGCGCCGCCGTCGCCGGATCCGACATCACGCCGGCCGGACCCTGCAGCTCGAGGGCGAAGGCCGCCATCTCCTGGCGAAGCAGCGCGCCCACCATCTTCCCGATCGAGTTCTCCGGCCCCGGCGTCGTCCCCCGGGAGAGGGCCGTGAGAGTGCGATAGCCGGTGTATTCGAGCCCCTTCAGCTTGACGTAGAAGTCTGCGAGGCGCTGTCGCACCGCCGGGTCCTCGCTGGCGGGGCGACCGTTCCAGCGGGTCTCGCGGGCCAGCTGCAGCAGGTCCTGGATCCCGGCACCGAAGCCCCCGGCGCTGCCGATGGTGGCGCGCTCGTTCATGAGCGTCGTGATCGCGCCGCGCCAGCCGTCGTTCACCGCGCCGACCCGGTTCGCATCCGGGATACGCACGTCGGTGAAGAAGACCTCGTTGAAGTCGCTGGCGCCGTTGATCTGGCGGATCGGCCGGATCTCGATGCCGGGCGAATCCATGTCGACGATGAAGTAGGTGATGCCCGCGTGCTTCTTCGCCGTCGGGTCGGTGCGCGTGACCATCATGCCCCGCTGGCTGTAATGTGCGCCCGAGGTCCAGATCTTCTGACCGTTCACGATCCAGTCGTCGCCGTCCTTGACGGCCGTCGTTCGCAGGCCGGCCAGGTCGGAGCCGGCGGCCGGCTCGCTGAAGAGCTGGCACCAGATCTCGTCGGCGCGCAGAAGCTTCTCGAGGTAGCGCTCCTTCTGCTCGGGCGTTCCGTGGGCCATGATCGTGGGCGCCAGCATTCCCTGTCCGATCGAGAACAGGTTGGGCGGCACGTCGAACTTCGCCTCCTCCTGGTTCCAGATCACGTTCTGGATCGCCGTGGCCCCGCGTCCGCCGAACTCCTTCGGCCAGGTGATGCAGGCCCAGCCGGCATCGGCCTTCTTCGCCTGCCAGGCCCGGGCCCGATCGAGCAGGCCCTTGCGCCCTTCGACGCCCGAGGGCGGCTCGCGGCGCTGTCCGGGTGCGAGGGGCTCGGCATTGGCCTCGAGCCAGCTGCGCGCCTCGGCTCGGAATGCGGCCTCTTCGGGGGTGTCGTTGAAGTCCATCTTCGCCTCCTCAGGCTTCGAGTCGCTGGATCAGCCGCTCGCGCCACTCGCCAGCGCCACCGAGCACCAGTGCGAGCGCCTTCGCGCGCCGATAGAAGAGATGGCAGTCGTACTCCCAGGTGTAGCCGACGCCACCGTACATCTGGATCATCTCCACCCCGGCGAGATCGAAGGCGTCGCTCGCCGAGATCCGCGCGCCGCAGGCCGCCGTGGAGAGCTCCGCGTCGCCCGTGGAAAGGGCCCATGCCCCGTAGTAGGCGTTCGAGGTCGCCAGCTGGATCGCGGCGTAGAGGTCGGCCATGCGGTGCTTCAGCGCCTGGAAGGACGCGATCGGTCGCCCGAAGGCGTAGCGGCCCAGGGTGAACTCGCGCGTCATCTCGAGGGCCCGCTCGGCCCCTCCGATCTGCTCGAAGGCCATCAGCACCGCAGCCCGGTCGAGCAGATGATCGAGCACCTGCTCGTCTCCCCCGCCCTCGCCGAGCAGCTCCGCCGGCGCGTCCTCGAAGACGAGTCGTCCCTGGGGCCTCGAGCCGTCGATCGAGTCCACGGGCTCGGTCCGGACACCGTCGGCCGAGAGGTCGACCAGCGCCAGACGCAGCGCGCCGCCCTGACGCACCACGGCCAGGGCGAGTCCGGCGATCTGGACGTCGGGCACGGGCAGCTTCGCCCCGTTCACGCGTCCGTCCTCGAAGCGGGCCGACACCTGATCGGCATCGAGCCGGCCGACTCCCTCCGAGAAGGCGAAGGTGCCGATCAGCTCTCCCGAGGCGAGACGCGGCAGCAGCCGACGCCGCTGATCGTCGCTTCCGTACTCGAGCAGCGCCTCGGTGACGAGGTAGACGCTCGGGCCGAAGGGGATCGGCGCCAGGGCACGGCCCACCTCCTGGGCCAGAAGGGCCAGCTCGAGCCGGCCGAAGCCCGCCCCGCCGTACTCCTCCGGGACGGCCGCGCCCAGCCAGCCCATCTCGGCGACGCCCTTCCAGAGCTCGTCGCTGTGGCTGCCGCCGCCTTCGAGGACCGACCGCGCCGTCGCCAGCGGGCAGTGCTCCGCGAGGTAGTCGCGTGCGGTCTTCTGGAGCAGCTTCTGCTCTTCCGAGAAATCGAAGTTCACGGTGGGGGTCCTCCGCCGATGGATCTCGACCGGGCATCATACCCGACTCGGGCGGTCCCGGACCCGCCTCGTCGGGGAGGCTCCCGGCCCCTCAGCTCACCTTCGCGATCACGTTGTCGCCGTAGGCCCGCAGGGCGTCGAGCTTCTGCTGAAGCGTCTGATCGTCGTCCTGATAGGCGTTCCGGAAGCCGATCACCACGTCGGTCACGCCCTTGTCCTCGAGCCGTCTTACACCGTCAGGCGTGTAGGCGTCGAGAGAGATCACGTGGATCTGGAAGGGCTGGCTCTGCCGGCCCGCCTCGGATCGGAAGCGCGCGAGCTTCGCGAGCAGGTCGTCGAGCTTCTCGTGCACGCCTCCGCCGTGCATCCAGCCATCTCCAAGGAGCGCCGCGCGGCGCAGGGCCGCATCGGCGTGGCCGCCGATGAGGATCGGCAGGGGCTTCGCGGGCACGGGACAGAGCTTGATCGAGGGGATGTCGTAGAACTCGCCGCGGTACTCGAAGAATTCGCCGGTGCAGAGCCCACGCAGGATCTCGATCATCTCGTCCAGCCGCTTGCCGCGCCGGCGCCACTCCGTGCCCGTCACCCGGTAGTCCTCGGGCCAGGGGCTGAGCCCCACGCCCAGCGTGAGCCGATCGTTCGTCATGCAGGCGACGGAGGTCGCCTGCTTCGCCACCAGCACGGGCTGCCGGATCGGGAGCTTGATCACGAAGGTCGCAAAGCGGATCCGCTCGGTCACCGCACCGAGGGCGGACATCAGACAGAAGGGATCGATGAAGGGCTTCCCTTCCAGGAACTCCCGGGTGCCGTCGTCGTTGTAGGGATACTGGGTGTCCGACTCGCGCGGATAGCAGAGGCTGTCGGGAATCGAGAAGGAGTGGTAGCCCGCCTGCTCGGCTGCCTTCGCCAGCGGCACGAACTGGGCCGGGTCGCACATGGCCTCGGCATAGGTGAAGCGCATGGTTCCTCCGTGGGTTGGCACGCCACTCTAGCGAGCGTCCGGGTGCGGGGCAGGCGATCCGTCCGACGGCAGCGGCAGGAACGGCTCGAAGTCCTGGAGGAAGCGCTCGGCCGTCGCCGCGGCCGCGGCGACGACGTCGCCGCCCCCCTCCTCGATCGGCACGCTCAGTCTCACCACGGCTCGGGTGCGCGGCTCGGCGAAGGGCGAGGCGTCGATGGCGAGAGCGTGGCGGAAGGCCTCCCCGAGGATCCCGTGATAGCCGAGCCGCCACTGGGCGACCCACCAGCGCTCGGTCTCGAGCGCGACGATGGCCGTCTCCGGCGGCGCATCCTCCATGGCCGGTCCGGCGCCCTCGCCTCCCACCTCGACCCAGCCGAAGCCCGGCAGCAGGGTCTTCGACGAGAAGGGGCTCGCCGTCCGGGCCCGTGAGTCGTCGATCCCCACGAAGAGGTGCACCACCTGGTCGTCGCGCCGGTAGAAGCGGGCGGTCGCCTCCCGGAAGCGCACCCAGCCCAGGAAGCCGCGATCCACCCACAGGTCCTCCGCCGTCCAGCCCGCGTGCTCCAGGGGGATCGCATCCACGCTGGGCTCCAGGGGCGGCGGAGAGGGACTCGGGCGCGGCAGCAGGGAGAGGAGGATCAGCGCGGCGAGGGCGAGGAACGCCCCGGGACGAACGCGGATCGTCGGCGACGACCCACCCCCGGTCGAGACCTGCCCGGGCGGCGCCCTGCGAGCGAGAACGCGGGCCACACCTGCCAGCACCAGGGCTCCGCAACCGAGCAGGACGCCCCACTGCACCAGATGGGACCAGGCATTCAAGCTCGGCTGGATCACGATGGTGACGACGCGTACCAGGTTGAGCGCGATCGCCAGGGGCACCGCGCTGAGCACCAGCAGCCACGAACGCCCGCCGAGCTGGGTGATCCGCTCCCGTATCAGCAGTGCCAGGGCCAGCAGGATCACGATCACGCCGAGCGACGCACAGCTCTCGATCACGCCGAAGATCTGCTCCGGCGTGGTGAGGACGATCGTCTGCAGCAGGACCGGAAGGCCGAATCCGTCGACCACGGCCGCCGCGGCCCACGCCGTGTGGACCTGGATGAACCAGAAGATCTCATTCACCGCCGCCGGGGAGGGGGAGAGCGCCAGCAGCAGGAAGAGCGCAGGGAGCGCGACCAGACGCGCGCCGGCTCTCCCCCGACTCAGGGCCGCCCACCCGACCGCGAGCGCCGCCAGGGACAGCACCTGCAGATCGACCACCCCGGTGAGGCGGCCCCAGGCCAGGAGAAGCGCGCTCGCGAGCAGTGCCGTCGCCGCGAGCCAGCGTCCGCTGCCGTCGTCCGGGAGCGCGCGCCAGCGACCACTGCGCCGGCAGAGCAGCCAGAGCGCGCCGCAGAGCGCCACGGGAAACGGCAGGCCGGTGGGGCGGATGAACCAGGACTCCAGGGCCAGGAGCCCCGTCCGGAAGTCCGGAGCGATCAGACCGCGATAGGCGACGCCGACCAGCAGCGCGGCCACGGCCAGGAGCACGTGGTCCCGCGATCGCCCTCCGACCGTCGTGTCCGCCGCGATCTCCCCGCTCCAGTCTCCGCTCGACACCACCGCCTTCGAGATCCGGGAGAGGCGGCGCGCCCGCCTCGGTACGTTGGCCTAGTTCCGATCCCAGCGGCGCTTCACCTCCGCCTCGGGACCGTCGGACCCGGGTGTGGGAGCCGAGTCGTCGAAGGGGGTCGCGAAGGCGCTGGCGAGCTGCTTCATGATGTGACCGATCGTAACGAACGGCGCGTCCTCGGGGGCGGGCGGCGCGCCTCCCGCGGACTTCGGCGTGAGATCCACATCCTTCGCCTCCTCCCGCAGCGCCCCGACCCTGCAGCGCTCCCTCGGCCGCACGGAGAAGGGGTCGTAGCGGAAGTGGCGCAGCGCATTCGCGTGGGTGATCTGGTCGATCTCCGGGTCCGGAACCCCCTCGAGGGACCGGGCGAGGACCTCGGGGGCGTTCGGCCAGGTGGAGTCCGAGTGGGGGTAGTCGCACTCCCAGGTGATGGTGTCGAGACCGACGAGGTCGCGGTTGCGCACCCCCACGGCGTCGTCGATGAAGCAGGTGATGATGTGCTCCCGAAAGACGTCGGACGGCAGCTTTCCGCCGAAGTCCTGGTGCGTCCAGTGGCGATGGTGGCTGTAGACGTAGTCGCAGCGCTCGAGGAAGTAGGGAACCCAGCCGATCCCCCCCTCGGAGAGTGCGATCCTCAGGTCCGGGTAGCGACGCAGGAACTTCGAGAAGACCAGCTCCGAGGCGCACCCGAACAGGGAGATCGGCGTGGAGGTGATCATGATCTCCACCGGCGCCTCGGTGTCCTGGAGCTTCATCCCCGTCCCGGACCCGATGTGGATCGCGAGCACCGTGCCCTCGTCCGAGCAGGCATCCCAGACCGGCTTCCAGTAGTCGCTGTGGAGGCTCGGGTAGCCGAGCCCGGTGGGGTTGTCGGCGAAGGCGATGGCGTGGCAACCCCTCTTCGCCACGCGGCGGATCTCCTCGGCCATGGCGGGCGGATCCCAGAGCATCGGAATCGCCAGGGGGATGAAGCGCCCGGGGTAGGCGCCACACCAGCTCTCGATGTGCCAGTCGTTGTAGGCCTGCACCATGGTCCGCGCGAGGTCCTTGTCGGACTGCTTCGCGAAGAGCTCGCCGCAGAAGCCGCACATCGAGGCGAAGCACATCGAGCCCAGGATGCCCGCGGCGTTCATGTCGTCGATGCGGCGGTGGACGTCGAAGGTTCCCGCCCGGAGCTGGTCGAGGGAGGTCGGCTCCATGCCGTACTCGTCCGGTGGGCGGCCGGCCACGGCGTTGAGCCCGATGTTCGGCACCTGTTGCCCCTCGAACACCCACACGTCCGTGCCGTCGGGCTTCCGGACCAGCCGCGGCGCGCGATCGCGCCACTTCGCGGGCAGCCGGTCCTCCCACATGTCCGGGGGCTCGACCACGTGGTCGTCGGTGCTCACGAGGATCATTTCTTCGGGTCGCACGCGGGATCTCCCCCTTCC
>Ga0209536_100004217_pt1 | contig 22753 bp, 20 predicted proteins | sample DeeMarSeWOR28_12_FD_187461 | JGI IMG/M metagenome (GOLD analysis project Ga0209536, IMG submission 187461) | Marine sediment microbial communities from White Oak River estuary, North Carolina - WOR-2-8_12 (SPAdes) (version 2) | ecosystem: Environmental > Aquatic > Marine > Intertidal zone >... | reverse complement strand
GGTACGTACAAATGTTGGCATCGTCGCAACTCCTTTCTCGTAGTTAACTACGTCTTACGTTTTGGCCACCGGGCAGGTGACCGGCTCTAGAGCCCTAAAGTCTGGCCTGGTGGCCAGTCGTTCTTGCTTCAATTCGAATCTAGATATCTGTGCCGCAGGCCGCGTTCGTCGAAATACAAGGTCTACTCAAGCCCAGTTGACTGCCAGCGGCTGGAAATCCGGGGCCCCTCGCGGGGTGTCGTCGTCAATCTGGCGGGCGTCAAAACGGGAATAATAGTCCCCTACGCCCGCATGATCCCTACCCACAACGAGATGTGATCAGGCGCCGCTACGTGTCCCCCAAAGGTCGTCCCTAGTGGGGGTGCTCGAAGTAACGCCAGCCTGAGGATGGACGGACTTACACATCGCTCATCTCGTTCTTGCGCTTTGGCGTCAGGGCCTGAAGATACTGGAGTCGACGGGCTCTCGAGCGGCCTGCAACTGACCTGTCCGGCAGTGCGGGAGCCGTTACCTTAGCGATGGCGAAAGTGAAAGCCAAACAATTTTGTCTTTGTGTGTTATAAGCTCCCTTTATCGTGAAAATGGGGCTTAGCACATTGAATTTCATAGATTTTTTGTCAAGTAATCGGATGATTGAACATTAGAATATTATGATATTTTATTGTCCCTATAATATCTCTGATTGGTCAGTGACTGGCGGACTGACTATGCTTGTCCACCCGTTTTGCTCAGGAATTCAGGCGAGACCCTAGACTATGTCGAGCATACCCGGCACCAAGCTGGCCGCGCCGCAAGGCCGCGTCGAGGTCAAGAACACGACCTGCTACATGTGCGCCTGCCGCTGCGGTATTCGTGTCACCATGCGCGATGGTGAAGTGCGATACATCCAGGGCAACCCCGACCACCCCCTCAACAAAGGCGTGATCTGTGCCAAAGGCGCGTCGGGCATCATGAAGCAGTACTCGCCTGCACGGCTGACCAAGCCCCTGCGACGCAAACAGGGTGCCGCGCGCGGCGATGCGGAGTTCGAAGAGATCTCCTGGGATCAGGCGTTTGCCATGATGGAAGAACGGCTGGCGCACATCCGCGCCACGGACCCCAAGAAGTTCGCCCTATTCACCGGCCGCGACCAGATGCAGGCCTTGACCGGTCTATTCGCCAAGCAATTCGGCACACCCAACTACGCCGCGCACGGTGGCTTTTGTTCCGTCAACATGGCCGCGGGAATGATCTACACCTTCGGTGGCTCATTCTGGGAGTTCGGCGGCCCCGACCTGGATCGCGCCAAGCTGTTCGTGATGATCGGCACGGCGGAGGACCACCATTCCAATCCGCTGAAGATCGCGCTGTCCAAGTTCAAACGTAACGGCGGACGTTTCGTCTCCATCAACCCGGTACGTACTGGCTACTCGGCCATTGCCGATGAATGGATCCCGATTAAGCCTGGCACCGACGGCGCGCTGTTCCTGGCGCTGATCCACGAGTTGGTCCGCCAGGGCCTCTATGATCGCGAGTTCCTGGTGAACTACTCCGATGCCGCACAGTTGATCATCGTCGATGAGAACAGCGAAGACTTCGGCATGCCCTATCAGGCCGACGTACCTTACGACCCCGATTGCTTTGACCCACAGAATCAGGTGTGGTGGGACCGTCTCCAGGACAAGCCCATACGCACCCATGGCAAGGATGCCGATCCCTTCCTGCTGGGCGAGTTCACTATGCCCGATGGCACCAAGGTCAAGCCAGCCTTCCAGCTACTCAAAGAGCGCTGCGACCAATACACCCCTGAATGGGCGGCCAAGGTGACAGGGATCCCCGTGGCGACCATCAAACGTCTCGCCCATGAGATGGGGATTACCGCGCGTGATGAGAAGATTGAATTGCCGATCGCCTGGACCGACGTCTGGGGCAATGATCATGAGAGCGTAGTCGGCAATCCGGTGGCATTTCACGCCATGCGCGGGCTGGCAGCGCACTCTAACGGCTTTCAGACCATTCGCGCCCTATCCATCTTGATGAGCGTGCTGGGCACTATCGACCGCCCCGGCGGCTTTCGCCACAAGGCACCGTTCCCGCGGCCGATCCCACCGTGCGCGAAAACGCCAAAAGGCCCCGCCGACGTGCAGCCCAACTCAATACTCAAGGGCATGCCGCTGGGCTGGCCGGCCGATCCCGACGATCTGTTCGTTGATGAGCAAGGCGAACCCGTGCGCATCGACAAAGCGTTTTCGTGGGAATACCCACTCGCGGCTCACGGCCTGATGCACAACGTCATCACCAACGCTTGGCGCGGCGATCCTTATCACGTCGACACATTGCTGATTTTCATGGCGAATATGGCCTGGAACTCGACCATGAATACGTCGGACGTGCGCCGGATGTTGAACGACAAGAACGAGGATGGCGAGTATAAGATCCCGTTCCTGATCGTCTGCGACGCGTTCCAGTCGGAGATGGTGGCCTATGCCGACCTGGTCCTGCCCGATACCACTTATTTGGAACGCCATGATGTCATGTCGATGCTGGACCGCCCGATTTCGGAATACGACGGTCCGGTGGATTCGGTGCGCATTCCCGTGGTGCCACCCAAGGGCGAGTGCAGACCGTTCCAGGAAGTGCTCATCGAACTCGGTTCGCGACTGAAGCTGTCGGCATTCACACACAGCGATGGTTCACGCAAGTTCCGCGACTACCCGGACTTCGTCGTCAACTATGAAACCGAACCGGGTTCGGGGATCGGCTTTCTGGCCGGCTGGCGCGGCAAGGGTGGCGAGAAGTTCATGAAGGGCGAGCCCAACCCAAACCAGTGGACGATGTATGAGCAAAACAATTGCGTCTACCACTACGAGTTGCCCAAGTCCTATCAGTACATGCGCAACTGGAACATGGGTTATCTCAAATGGGCACAGGAACATCGCCTGACCCGCTACGCCGAGCCGATAACCATTCAGCTCTATTCGCAGGTGCTGCAGAAGTTTCGCCTCGCCGCCCAGGGCAAATGGGAAGGCAAGCAACCACCCGAGCGCCTGCGTAAGCGCATCGAGACGTACTTTGATCCGCTGCCGTTCTACTACGAGCCACTCGAGGCGCAGCTCACGGACAAACACAAGTATCCGCTCAATGCGATCACCCAACGGCCGATGGCGATGTATCACTCGTGGGATTCGCAAAACGCCTGGCTGCGCCAAATTCACGCGCACAACTACTTGTACATGCACCCGTCACTGGGCGCCCAGGGCGGCTTTGCAGACGGCGACTGGGTCTGGGTGGAGTCGATGTGGGGCAAAGTACGTTGCATGTGCCGGTTCTCCGAGGCGGTTGAGCCAGGCACAGTGTGGACCTGGAACGCGATTGGTAAAGCCTCCGGGGCTTGGCGTCTGAGTCCCGACGCCAACGAATCAGCCAAGGGGTTCTTGTTGAACCACGTTATCTCCGAAGAACTGCCGGCGAACGCAGATGGCGAGCACCTGTCCAACTCTGACCCGCTGACGGGTCAGGCGGGGTGGTATGACGTGCGCGTGCGCGTCTACAAGGCCGAAGCGTCAGAGGAGAAGGTGACTTGGCCGCAGTTCGAACCAATGCAGGCATTGCCCGGTACGGGCGAGCGCCGCAAATGGCAGGCCTACTTCGCCGGCATGTTCGCGAGAAAAGCCAAATGAACCACGGGGACCACGCAGCGCGCGGAGAGAAGCATTGCGGCAGAAATCTCCACACACTGAGCTTCTTTATGGTCTTTTCCGTGGACTCCGTGTGCTCCATGGTTAGACGATGGGCATCGAACTAAGCTATGACACAACTCGCACTAGTCATTGACCTGAATGTTTGCGTCGGCTGTCACGCCTGTGTGACCAGTTGTAAGGAGTGGAACACCTCCGGCGCGGCGGGTTACCTGTCTGACGACAATCCCTACGGCGCTGAGCCAACGGGCACGTTCTTCAACCGGGTGCAAACATTCGAAGTGGGCAGCTTTCCCAACACGGAAACGGTGCACTTTCCAAAGAGTTGCCTGCACTGCGAAGATGCCCCCTGCGTACCGGTGTGCCCCACTGGCGCCAGCCACAAGCGCGTGGAGGACGGCATTGTCCTGGTGGATTACGACAAGTGCATCGGCTGCAAGTATTGTTCATGGGCCTGCCCCTATGGCGCGCGTGAGATCGATGAGCACCAAAAGGTCATGAAGAAATGCACCCTATGCGTCGACCGCATCTATGACACTTCGCTGCCTCAAGCCGAGCGCAAGCCAGCCTGCGTCATGGCGTGTCCGACCAGCGCCCGCTTGTTCGGTGACGTCCACGATCCGGAGTCCGAAGTATCAATCGCGATTCGCGAGCAAGGTGGTTATCAACTAATGCCGGAATGGGGTACCAAGCCGGCCAACCACTACTTGCCGCGGCGCAAGACGCGCATGCACATTCACGAGGACGAACTGGTGCGCGCGGACAACCCGCTCAAGAAAGAGCAGCGTGTACCGTCAAAACCGGTTGCGGAGCCGACACTGGACGATTCAACCAGCTGGTAATTGGCTTCGCGAGTTAGGGCTTGCTACGACAACCTGAAGCCGATCGCCATGCGGATCACAGATCACAGTGGTTGGTGGGATGTCCCTAGTCACTATCCACTCGCAACTAGCTACTAGAGGTTTGGAGCAAACATGCACCCAGCGTTCTCAGTAATTTTCCTGACCACTCTCATCGGTGTGGGCCAAGGCTTGTTCCTGGCGCTGGTCACCGGCCAAAGCTATGCGGCCGTGCAGATCCTGCCGATGCAGGACAGCGTGACATTCTTTGCCTGGGGCAGTCTCATTGCGTTGATATTTCTGGGTCTGGGTTTGTTCGCGTCGTTCTTTCATCTGGGCCACCCTGAGCGTGCCTGGCGTGCCGCGAGCCAATGGCGTACCTCGTGGCTGTCACGCGAGGTCATCGTCCTACCGGCGCTGATGGGAATCATTTTCTTCTACGGCTTGATGCACTACTTCGGCGCGGACCCGGTTTTGTTCGTGAGTCCCAAAGGCACCTCGATCAGCCTGACTTTGGTGATTGGCCTGATCGGCACGCTAGCTGCCTTTGCCCTGTTCGTCGCCACGGGCATGATCTACGCCTGCATCAAATTCCTGCAAGAATGGGCTACGCCACTGACCGTGATCAATTTCATCCTGCTGGGCGGCGCATCGGGTTTCGTTCTCGCTACCGCGTTTGCCAACTATACCGCCCCCGAGCTGGTGCCGTTCTTCGGCGGCTGGGCAATCATCATCACGCTGACCGGGCTCGTGTTTCGCGCGGCTTCGCTCATCCGCAACGCGCGCATCAAGCACCGCTCCTCGCTGCAGACGGCCATCGGCGTGCGCCATAATCAAATCGTGCAAAAAGCCCAGGGTCAGATGGGCGGTTCGTTCAACACGCGCGAGTTCTTTCACGGTGCAGCTCCGGCGCTATTCAATGCCGCGAAATGGACTTTCCTGGTTCTGGTGTTCCCGGTGCCGCTGGTCTTGTTGTGGGGCGGGCTCGCCGGCAGTGACAGCGCCATATTGCTGGCCGCCTTTGGCACGCAGTATGTCGGATTGATCGCCGAGCGCTGGTTCTTCTTTGCCCAGTCCAACCACCCGCAGAACCTCTACTATCAGACCATCGGTTGAGGGCCCTAGTACGCACCAGCCCCCTTTTGTTTTCCGATCGTCGTACCCATACGTAGGCGCAGATGGGGCAATGAATCGCGTCCTCGCATGCAGCACGGGTAACAAAGGGAGTCAGTGATGGGTCAACATGAGCCGGCCACCCACCCCCCGACCGCGCGCCGGTGGGTGGCGTCTTGGGTGGAAGCACCCCGCTTCCAGTACGCTATCGTCGCCCTAATTGTCGTCAACGCCATCACTCTGGGCTTGGAGACCTCACCGACTATCATGACCCATGTCGGTCCGTGGCTACTGGCGCTGGATCACTTTGTTCTCGGCGTGTTCGTGGTCGAAATCACGGCAAAACTATACGCCTATCATTGGCGTTTCTTTCGCGATCCGTGGAACGTGTTCGATTTCCTTATCGTCGCCATAGCGCTGATCCCAGCCAGCGGACCACTGGCGGTATTGCGCGCGCTGCGCATCTTGCGTGTATTGCGTTTGATCTCGATGTTACCGCGGCTGCGTTTCGTCGTGGAGTCTCTGCTCCACGCCATTCCCGGCATTGCCTCGATCGCGGGGCTCATGGTTTTGCTTTACTATGTGTTCGCAGTCATGGCGACGGGTCTGTTCGGCGCCGATCACCCAACATGGTTTGGTACCATCGGCAAGTCCATGTATACCCTGTTTCAAATCATGACGCTGGAAAGCTGGTCGATGGGCATCGTCCGCCCAGTGATGGAGACCCATCCCTATGCCTGGCTGTTCTTCATTCCGTTCATCTTGATCGCAACGTTTACCATCCTCAACCTGTTTATTGCCATCATCGTCAATACAATGCAGACCATGCATGAGCGCACTCACGCTCAGGAACAAGCCACCATCAAAGACGCAGTGCACAGTGAGGGAACGAGCTTGGAGGCGCAACTAGTAGCGCTGCGTCAAGAATTAAGAGAAGTGATGCGAGAATTGCGCGAACGCGGAAATGCTCAATCGTAACCCCACAGCTTGGCGGGGTTGAGTTGCAGAGCCTTGTCGCGGTGAATCATTTCTTTGATCCCGTAGTCGTCGACGGAACAGTCGCGCTCACGAATCACTGAATACGGCGCACCGCGTGGGCCGGCGACAGCTTGCGCCCGCGGACACGTCGCATCGCGACTGCGTTTGATGACCACCGCGTGTTCGCCGTTGTTGAGTCGGACTAATGCCCCGGGTGGGAAGATCCCCATCTCCTTGATGAAGATTTGGACGAGGTCACCGTCAACTTCCTCGCCGCGTTTGAGGAACATCTCGCGCAGGGCGTCCTTGGCCAGGATCTCGCTGCGGTAGCGCCGCGGAGTGATCATGGCGCAGTAGATGTCGGCCAGGGCCAATACACGTGCCGGCGTACTAATAGCGTCAGCGCGAATTCCATGTGGATAGCCACTACCGTCGGGGCGCTCGTGGTGCTGAATGACCGCCTCCAGCCAGGTCTCGTCCTCAACACCGGCGGCTATCAATATGGCGACGCCGTCGACGGGGTGACGATTGAGTGCCTCACGCTGCGCTTTTGTGAGCGGATCTGTCTGGTTGTGCAACACTTCTTGCAGCTCGAGCATGCCAACGTTAGCCGTTACTGCAGCGGCCAGCAGCGACAAACGCTGGTGTAGGTCGATGCGCAGGCGTCGACCCAACAATTCACACAGTAGAGCCACGTGAATGGGGTGAAAGATGGTGTAGCTGCCGTGATGATCCAGGTGCAACGCGCCTAGGGCCGCATCGGAATCTTCATCGCACAACTCCTGCAGGTCGTCACAGAACTCGATGACGCGCGCGGCTACCCCGTTCTTCTTGGCCAGGATGTCATCGAAGATACTGCGCAGGCGGACCTCCAAGAAGCCGATCTTGTCGAAGGGCGTCAGAGGTTTGTTGGCCGCAGCGTCGCTGTCACGGCGTTTCGCCCCGTCGGGCTCGGGGCGGTAAACCCCTCGATCCAGCAAGCGTTCGAGTTGCGAATCGGTTTGAATGACATAGCTCTGGCGCAGCAGTAGCTGGCCCTCGCCGTCATAAAGCGGCCACGGCAGCGCCTGTCCCACCCGGATTTCCCCGTGCGCAACCTTAATCCGCTCACCGATGCTCATGAGTGCAAGGCCATGGTTCCCCTAGGGCATTGAAACGCCTTCCCAAGCAGTTATCTGCCCCAATCACCCAAACCTTTAATTGTGGTGGCCAACGGACGCCTGGGCGGAGGCGAGCCAGGTGACAAGGGAAGCTTGGTGGGCCGGGGAGGACTAGTCGGCGCTTGGCGTGGCCGTGCCGACGTCGAGGCGGGCTTCGATGCGGGTCAGCAGAGGTTCGAGCTGCTCACGTCGCGCCGGTTCCAGACGAACGGCCTCGGTCAGTGCGGCATGAGCGAGGCTGTCTTGGCCGAGATGCAGGTAGGCAATCCCCATGCCGATGAACGGCTTGGCATCATCCGGATTGATGCTCGCAGCGTCCTGAAACGCCTCCACCGCAGCGCGGTACTCCTTGCGCGCCATGCGTACGCCGGCCAGCTTGAGTCGCGCGTCGACCGAATTCTCATCAGTCGCTGCAGCCCGCTGGTAGCTGGCAAGCGCCGCGTCCAGCTCACCAGCAGCCCATTGGGCATTGCCCGCCTCGATGGCCTCCTGCGCTGTGGGGGCAGCTACCGACATGGTGGCACTAAAGGCTGCGAGCAGAATCACAACGAGCGATAACCACCAGACGTGCTTGTTCATCGCGCCTATCTCAGTCCAAGAAGATCAACTTCGGAGAACACGAAGTCTGCGGAGCCTAGTACTGAGACCAGTCAATATGATCCGGTTCCCACGTACTCCGCGTTCCCAATGATCGATATCGCCAAGCTTGATCGCACACGGCGAGCACGGAGCCCACGGAGCATTGTGTTGGCCGTTACCATCACAATGGTTTCTCCGTGTACTACGTGCCCTCCGTGGTTCAACCGCCTACTTCAACGCACCTTTGCCGTAGCGCTCTTCGAAGCCCTTGCGAACCTTGTCGATCTGGTCCTTGCTCATGCCTTCAAAGTACCAGGCGTGCCCGTCGATGGGCTTGAAGTACTTGGTCAGCAATGCGTCGGCTTCCTTGTCGCCAGCGATCTCCTTCAGCTCGGGGATGAACTCGAAGTAGGTGTGCTTGGCCACGTCATAGATGCCGTGCCACCAGGTGTAGTCTGGGCCATTCATAGAGGCACCGTGGCGTGCTCGCCGGCCTTCGTGATGCCAGATCTCCCACCAGATCCACTCGATCTTATCGTCGAATGGCGATGCGGTGATGATCTTCTTCTCTTTGAGCTCGCCCATAATGGCCGCAATCGGTTTGGCGAACTTTTCATTGTACAGTTCGACGACATCATCGAACTGTTTGTAGTGGCCTTCGACCATACCGGGGCTGTGGCAAGCCAAGCAGACAGTCTTCATCTTGTTGCGTCGCTGCTCCCAGGTCACCACTTCAATGACCTTGGAATCTTTGGCCTTGTCGCCAACCTTGGGTATTGCCTGACCTTCAGGTACATCGAACTCATCGCCATTTTCCAAGCGCACGAGATTCAGCTTCTTGGAGATCGGCGGACGTAGCGTCCATGAAATGCGATCGCCCACGTTATGGGTCTTGCCCTCACCGGGTGCCGCGCTCATATGGCACGTCGCACAGGTCGGTGCGGCAGCGTAGTCAACGCCGGCCACCCACTTGTCAGACTTGAGGTTCATGTCCTCAACACGCGCGTGGTAGATGATGCCGTGCTTGGATTCGTTATAGACCTCGATCTGCGGATGGTCCGGACCCACATGGCATTTGCCGCAAGTGTCCGGGGTGCGGGCTTGGGCTTTGGAGAATCCATGACGCCCGTGACATGCGGTACACGAACCCGCCGAGCCGTCGGGATTGAGTCGACCAATGCCTGTGTTCGGCCAGGTCTCCAAGGTCGGTTTGCCGTCTTTGCCAATCTCCACTTGCGAACCGTGGCACTGGCGGCATCCCGCGTTAACGGCTGCTGGGCCACCTATGACCTCGCCCATCAGGTTGTCGAGCGATGCCAGGATCCGACCACCTTTGGAATGGTGCGAACCGTCCATCTCTTCGAACTCCGTCTTGTGACAACGCGAGCAATCCTTGGGACTGACGATGATGGAGATGAAGTGTCCGTTGTGTTCGAACCCATCCTTGTCTTTCTTGTCTGCTTTATGACAATCCAGACAGTTCACGCCGCTCTGGCCATGCTGGCTGTCGTTCCACTGCCGCCACATGCCGGGATTGATCTCCCGGTGACAGGCTACACATTCCTCTCCTTTCGGATCACCCCAATCCACGCCAACCTTGCCCGCCGGCCGCGCCGCATTGGCCGGACCCGCGAGTATCAACAGGGCAAGCCCTGCAAACAGCATGGCAATCGGCCACGCACGACTCACTTTCGACCTTCTGTCTCTACTCATGACGATCCCTCCCTAGTCATTCCTTTCCTGCCAGCATCGCCGCCCAGGCTCCCTGCCGACGGCCGTGTAGCCTTGAGTGACAACCGAGCTATGTCGTTCGGTTTCGATCGGCTCCATCTATCTGCTACTTCGCAGCCTTGAATGTGTTGTCGACAAGCGGCTTGGCATCGACTTGCGGCACATGGCACTGCGTGCAGAACGTCCTGCGCGCTGCGAGGCCCTTGGTCGGTTTGCCATCGCGGTCCATGTAATGTGTAGCGCTGATGGCTTTGGCGCCGCTGTCTTTGACCTTGTCGGGGCTGTGACAACCCAGGCAATCGTTCTTGCTCAACGTCACCTCGAAGTCCTCGATGTCATGGGGAATCAGAGGCGGCTGCTGCTCGAACGACTTGGCGATCGGAGCAAAGTCGGACTTCACCTCTGCGGCAGCCGGCGCGGTCGATGTCTGGTCCACCGCTTGTTCCCCACGCAATGATTCAACCCCTGCCTGCGTCCAGCCGGTTGCACCAAAAAGCAGGCTCGTTACGGCGACTGCGAAGCTGAAATAGTAGGACCGTGTCATGGCGTAGCCTCCTTCTCCTGAATGAAGCCACTCGCCTCAGGCCGGTCGTGAAATCGAGTGGCGAAACGAAATACGTCGCGCGTGCAGACGTCTATGCATCGACCGCAGTTGGTACAGTTCGGCGACAGGATGATCGGGCCGATGCCCTTGTCAGCACCTTTGAGCGCGGGTTTGATCACATGCGGCTCCGGGCAAATGGCATAGCAGTCGGTGCAGTCGTCGCATTGCTCGCGATTGACAGCGCTAACGCGAACGACACCCACAACGCCAAGCAGGCTGTAGAAAGCACCCTGCGGACACGCGTGGCCACACCAACCGCGCTCGGCAACAAGTAGGTCGAACAGAAACACAGCCAGGACCACGAGCCAAGCGAACCCCACGCCAAAGATGATCGCCCGCTGCGTCATCATGACCGGGTTGATGAATTCCCAGGCCGCGACGCCGGTCACCACGGCCAGCAACATCACGGTGCCCAGCAACCAGTAGCGCACGTTACGTGTGATGCGCACACTGCTTTTGATGCCCAAACGCCTGCGCAGCCATGCCGCCGCGTCCGTGACTAGATTGACAGGACACGCCCAACCACAGTAGACACGTCCGCCGACCAGCACGTAGAAGACGATAACGATGAGCGCACCAATGAGTGCTGTCGATTCCGGCCAATGACGAGTCGCCAGTGTTTGTAACAAGACGAAGGGATCGGTCAGCGGCAAGGCATCGAGTGTCAAGCTGGAGGCCAGGTTTCCTTTAACAATCCAAACACCTAGCCAGGGCCCGGCGAGAAACAGCGCCAGAATGAGCACCTGGCTGAAGCGTCGCAGCAGCAACCATTTGTACGCGCTCAGCCAACCGCGCTGGAGGACGGCTTCGGCACCGGGATACTTGCCCTTCACCATTAGCGTTCCTCCATGCCGCGGTTCAAGCGCTCCAATGGACTCTCGTGGTAAGGTGGCGCACCACCATCGCTGTCGGGCAACAGACCACGACCGCCGTGCTCATAGCGCAAACCTTCAGGCAAATTGTATTCATGCTCGACGTCAGGCGTGACCAGACTGCCGCCGGCCTTGGTCTTCTCTTCCCAGCCAAGGCGGTAATGGCCGTGCGCCTGCCCTTTGGCCAGATGCAGTGGCAGGACCTTGATGGCGGCCTCGGGTAAAACGCACTTTTTCTCGCAAATCCCGCAACCCGTGCAATGCGCGGAATGCACGGTGGGAATGAACAAGGTGTGCTTGCCTGTGCGCGGATTGTGGCGTGGCTCCAGAGTAATGGCTTTGTTGATCACCGGACACACGCGATAGCAGACATCACAGCGCAGGCCGAGAAAATTGAGACAATTCTCCTGGTCGACCAGCACGGCAAGCCCCATGCGTGCTTTAGTGATGTCTTCCAGGTCGTGATCCAGTGCGCTGGTAGGACACGCCTTGACACAGGGGAGCTCCTCACACATCTCACACGGGATATCACGCGCCTCGAAGTAAGGTGTGCCATTGGCCACGCCATCGCCGAGTCTAGCCAGCTTGAGGCTGTCGAACGGACAATCACGCACGCACAGACCGCAGCGCAGGCAGGCACCAAGGAACTCCGCTTCCGGCAAGGCGCCTGGCGGGCGGATCGCTGTTGCGGGCAACGACGCGGCCTGACGCGAATAGACACCGACACCCAGGCCAAGCAGGGCCACGCCGCCGGCGGTCCGGGCAAGTTCAGCCAGGAACCGCCTGCGGTTGACGCGACCGGCCATCTTGACAGGAGCGTCGCTCACGTTGCTACCCTGGCAGCCTCAGGCCTTCAGCACCTTGACGGCGCATTTCTTGTAATCCGTCTCTTTCGAGAGGGGATCCGTCGCGTCCAAGGTCAGCTTGTTGACGAGCCGCCCCGCATCGAAGAATGGCACGAACACCAGACCCTCGGGCATGCGATTGCGACCACGGGTCTCGACAACCGCGGTGATTTCGCCGCGGCGCGTGGCGAGCTTGGCCACGTCACCGCGCTTGAGACCGCGCTTCTTGGCATCATCGGGGTGCATGAACACTTGGGCGTCGGGCACAGCACGATACAACTCGGGCACGCGCCGGGTCATGGTGCCGGTGTGCCAGTGCTCTAGAACACGGCCCGTGCACAACCACAGATCATAGTCTTTGTCGGGTGATTCGGCCGCCGGCTCATAGGGCGCAAAGATGATGTTGGCGCGCCCATCTGGGTTGCCGTAGAACCTGACACCTTCGCCCTTTGCCACGAATGGGTCGTAGCCTTCGCGATAGCGCCACAGTGTTTCTTTGCCATTGACCACCGGCCAGCGCAGACCGCGCGCCTTGTGGTAGGCATCGAACTCCGCCAAGTCATGGCCCTTCTTCGGCCCGTCGGTGCCGAATATGCGGTACTCCTCGTATAGGCCTTTCTGTAGATAGAAACCAAAGCTCTCCATCTCGTCGTTGGCGTAAACGTTGCCTTTGTCGTCGGTCACCTTCTGCTTCGGGTACTTGTTGACAACGCCGTTGACGAACAAGATGTCGTACAGCGTCTTACCTTTGTACTCCGGCTTCTTGGCAAGCAACTCTGGCGGCCAGACTTCGTCGACCTTGAAGCGCTTAGAGAACTCGACGACTTGCCACAAATCAGAGCGCGACTCACCCGGTGCGGGAATCTGCTGGCGCCAGAATTGGGTGCGACGCTCGGCATTGCCGTAGGCGCCTTCCTTCTCTACCCACATCGCCGTGGGCAGCACCAGATCGGCCGCCATGGCCGATACCGTCGGGTAGGGATCGGAGACGACGATGAAGTTGTCCGGATTGCGCCAGCCAGGATACATCTCTTCGTTGATGTTGGGCCCAGCCTGCATGTTGTTGTTGCACAGCTGCCAATAGCAGTTCATCTTGCTATCGCGCAGCATGCGCTGCATCAACACCGCATGGAATCCCGGCTTGTCGGGAATGGTCCCTTCCGGCAGCTTCCACACATTTTCGGCAAACGCTCTGTGTTCCGGTTTGACCACTACTAGATCGGCCGGCAGGCGATGCGAAAATGTGCCAACCTCACGTGCGGTACCGCATGCCGAGGGTTGTCCGGTAAGCGAGAACGGGCCGTTGCCCGGCTCCGAGATCTTGCCCATCAACAAGTGAACGTTGTAGAGCAGCCCATTGACCCAAACCCCACGCGTGTGCTGGTTGAAGCCCATGGTCCAGTACGACGCAACCTTTTTCTTCGGATCGGCGTAAACCTTCGCCAATTGCTCGAGCTGCGCCTTGGGCACGCCGCTCAACTCGGAGACATACTCCGCCGTGTACGGCTCGACCGACTTGGCGAACTCCTCGAAGCTAATCTTTGTGAGGGCACCTTTGCCGGCGTTCTTGGCCTGTTTCTCCAACGGATGCTCAGGGCGTAGACCATAGCCGATATCCGTCGGCGTCTTGGTGAAGTTGACGTGTTTGTCGATGAACTCCTGATTGTAGGCCTTGTTCTGTACGATGTAGTTGGCAATGTAATTGAGAATCGCCAAATCGGTCTGCGGCTTGAACACGATGCCATTGTCCGCCAGGTCGAAGTTGCGGTTGTGGAATGTTGACAACACGTGCACTTCGCAGCCAGGCTTGGTCAGACGCGTATCAGTAAGGCGTGACCACAGGATCGGGTGCATTTCGGCCATATTCGATCCCCATAGCACGAATGCATCAGCGTGCTCGAGATCGTCATAGCATCCCATAGGTTCGTCGGCGCCGAATGCGCGAATGAACGCGCCGACCGCCGAGGCCATGCAGTGGCGTGCATTGGGGTCGAGATTATTCGAGCGCAGACCGGCCTTCATAAACTTAGCTGCCGCGTAGCCCTCCCAAACCGTCCATTGGCCGGAACCAAAGATCCCTACACCGCTTGGACCCTTATCTTTGAGCGCAGCTTTCCACTTCTCGGCCATAACATCGAAGGCCTCGTCCCAAGAGACCTCGACGAAATCACCGTTCTTGTCATACTTTCCGTTCTTCTTGCGCAGCAGCGGTTTGGTCAGGCGGTCCTGGCCATACATGATCTTGGCAAGAAAGTATCCTTTGATGCAGTTCAGACCACGGTTGACCGGGGCATCGGGATCACCTTGAGTGGCCACGACACGCTCGCCCTTGGTGCCGATGAGCACACTACAGCCGGTGCCACAATAGCGGCACGGTGCTTTGTCCCAGCGAACCTCATCGGTCTTGGCGATGGCCTGATTGAGGCCGGGAAGGGTCATACCAGCCGCCGCCGCTGTGGCCGCAACCGCATTGGTTTTGATGAAGTCGCGCCGTGTCAGTTTCATGCTGAACCCTCCTCTTCGATCAATTCCAGGTCGTTCTCGCAGTGGTGATAGACCATGGCGGCCGAAAGCACCCCTTCGAGGTTGTTCAATTTCACGATGGTGTCGCCGAGTGGACCCTCATCGATGTCTTCAATTGTGACAACCATGCGCCCCTCAGCAGAGGTTGCGTGCAACTCGACACCCGGTAGCGCCGACAACTGGTCGCGCACACCGGGCAGGTGATGGGGATGCGCGCACACGAGCACGCCAACGATGTTCATAGCACTGGCTCCTGATTCAGCTAACGCATGGTGATTGCCCGCACGGGACACGCTGCATAGCACGCGCCGCAGCCGGTGCAGCATTCCCGGTCGAGCATCGGTTGGGCAACCGTGCCAACGCGCGGCACGAAGCTGATGGCCTGGGCCTCGCAGTACTCGGCGCACGTGGTGCAGACAGTCGTGTCACGGGCCAAACAGCGTTCAGTGATGTAAGCATGCAGCGTCCATGGGCGTGCCGTGCCCTCGCGCAACAAGGCCGAATCCCGGCACGCTCCTACACACTGGCCGCAGAATGTGCACGCAGCGCCGTCAAAGTCGACGGCCGGATATCCGCCGCCTCTGGCAGCCAGCAGGTGCTCAGGGCAGGCGTCGATGCAGTCGCCGCAACGACTGCACCGATCGGTGAACAGCGCTTCCGGCAGCGCCCAAGGCGGTCGCACAGGCGCGCGCTCGCCGCGAACATCACCGCGCAAGAACTGAGCTCGACTAATTGAAACCGCCACTGGACCAACACCTGCGTGAGTGTGTCGAAACTATGGCACCCCCGTGTGCCTGACTCCTTGACATTGGTCAAGGCGCCCCCGTGAGGCCTCAGGCGCATGACACGGAACGGCTCACCGAGGCTGTGTTGGTACTTATAGATCGGGCTGGAGAAACTGGGCGGTGTGGCAGGTAGAAACTGAGCACGCCGCTAGGGCCGGCGTGAAACGGGCGCTTGCGGCAGGGCCGTGCCTCAGGCGCGGCGAATCAAGGCAGCGTCTTTGTCGCCATCGAGAATGGCGTGGACCTGGACGACGAGTTGATGCTCCAAGTCGTGATTGGGCTTGCTCTTGAGCACCACATCCCAGGCCGGGAAGAGCATCAATTCCTCGCGCGCCTCGTGCTTGGCGAGCGTCTCAGAAAGGTCACGGAACATCACCGCGAGGTCCGAGCTCGAGTCCTGCTGTCGGTTGAGCGCAAGCTGTAATGCGTCGACCAAGCGCACGATGTCCGCGTGCTCGCGGCCAACTGCCTGCGCCGTGCTGCCGAAGCGGTCCCGCTCTGCGGCACTCAACAGCGGCAGCACCACGTTGTCTTCGGCATAGACATGACGACGAATTGCGATGGCGAAGTCCTGGAAGTAAGTCCGAGCGCGCTCAAGCTTACCGGCATTGACGTTGTGCATCGCGTTGGCGAACAGCACATCTAGCCGAACATGGTCTTCTTCGAGCAGTTCGACCAGCGAAGCGTAGTTGGCGTCATCGAGCAACTGCACCACCGCCCGCCAGACCGGCGGACCCACGTCAGTCAACTCCCAACCGAAGCGATGCCGCGTGAGCACGTTCACGGTCTCCATGATAAGCGTGGGGTCATCGCTCGATATGAGGCTGCACGCCTCACCATGATGGAGGTCGCGCAGGTGATAGTAGGCGAACGTATGCGGCGGAACGTCACCGCGCAACCTCAGATCGATTTCCCGATCGGGCAGAATGTCTTGCGGGTGCTGTCCACGCGACTCTGATGGTGAAACAACCATAACGACCTGCACCTTGTCGCCACTCTAAGGACGGTGTGCGCATCGGGCGCGCACTGTCCGCCGTAAATGACCGGCGTTCTAATGAGTTGTGTGCCGTGCAGCAAGACCACGCGAGTGAATTGCCACACTCCCCAAGCGGACAAAGTAGACCACAGCAGCGCAATGGCGGTGTTGATCTCAGTCAAGAGAATTGACGCGAAACGCAGGGGAATTAAGGCAGAAAGGGAACCGGGTCGTGGGTGATGGCAACCGCGATGATGTAGGCCACTATGGACAGCGATGCAACGAATGCTGCAGTGCGGATAGATTTGGTGCGACCACGTTTGAGCGCAATCGTACCGAGCATAATGTAGAGCAGCAGACCGACAACCTTTGCAGCCAGCCAGCCATGTGTGTGAGGGGACTGCCCGATCACTACCGCTAACGCAATCGCTGTGACGAGTAGGACCGTGTCGTTGATGTGGGGCACTACCTTCGCCCACTTGGCTTGCAGCCGCGGCGAGTCGATCAGCATCCAGTACCCGCGCAGGGAAAACAACGAGATGGTCACGACAACCGTCAGAACGTGGATAGACTTCAGCGCGAGGTACACGAAGTCAGAGCACTTCTTGGTCGATGTGCACGACAACGGGTGCACCTGCGCCGACATCAATCGCGCCGCTGCGCCCCTGAAGATCTCCGCTCTGTGCGGTAGCAGCGCCGCTCTTTGAAATTCGCGCACCAACGAATACTTGTTCGAAATTGGACAGCTTCATTTCAGGCATCATTGCCATGGCGTCAGTGAGTTCAACTGTAACGGGTAACTCCTTGGCCTGCTTACGCACGATGGCCAACGGCATCGGCGGCCCCTGCACTGCGCGGGCAAATATGAACACGGTGTCCTCGGGCGCAGCCTTGGCGGACAGCTTCGTGTCAAGCTCCACGGTGACACTCAGTGAGGCCTGCTGGCTGTCAGCGGCCGTCGCACCCGCAGTCCGGGGACTCTCCGCGCTCGCCACTGGCGTCGCCGGGGCAACCTGGCCTCCGGACTCCGCCAAGCGGGCCTTGGCTTCAGCCAGAGCTCGATGCAAGGTTTGCGCCCCCTCGCTGTTGTCGTCGGGATGCAAGGTGCTCAACCGTTCCCAGTGCTTCACTGCTACGTCGAACTGCTCCGCGCGAAACGCGGCGTAACCCGCCATCCAAAGCGACTTCGCATGGTTGGGGTCGAGTTCCAGAGCGCGTTCCAGGAGACGCCGCGGCGGTCCCTCGAGGCTGCCGCCCTGATTCATGGCGACGGCGTCGGCGTAATTGCTCAACAATTCAGGACTCTCTCCGAGCTGATCGTAGGCCGTGCCAAAGGCCTGGACGGCATCTTGATAACGCTTGAGTACCATGTATGAGCGGCCGAGCATCAGCCAGCCTTCGCCGTTGTCTGGATTGGCCTCGAGCTTCTTCTCAAGCGATACCACCATCTCGTCAATGCCGCCAAGCTGACCAGCTTGTCCATGCGCACCGGCTGCCGAACGCGTTGGCGCCTTGATGTTGCCTTCGACCAAATCGACGAGTTGAGCCGGCTTCAACTGGTAATAGACGATCACCGCAGCCACCGCCATGATTATGCCGACTACAACCGCCGTCAGTCTGCGCGTCCCACCCTGCAAGGTCTGCACCTGTTCCTCAGCGCCCAAGTCCTCGCCCAGCCCACGTTGCAGTTCCTGTTGTGCCGTATCGAACTGCTCCTGGCTGATGGTGCCGATCGCGAGATCTGTTTCCAGTTCCTGCTGACGTTGGCGATAGATTGCGATGTTGAGCTCGTCACGTTGCGGCGCGTTCAGCCTGGGCTGACGCAACAGCGGCGGCAACACGAACGCGAGGCCAAGCACGATCATTGCGGCGGCGATGAAGTAAAATAAAGTCATCCGCGCTCGCCCCCCCGCTCACCTTTGAGCAATTTCTGCAATCGTTGTTGCTCCGCGGCGCTGAGTTCAGTGGCGCCACCGCCACTACCACCGCCGCCGCGGCGAATCACGCGCAGCAGCACGACCAACGCGACGATCGCCAGGAGTATGGGGCCAATCCACAACAAGACAGTGGTCGTCTTGACAGGTGGCCGATACAACACGAAGTCGCCATAGCGACTCACCATGAACTCAATAATCTCCTGATCAGTCGCATCGTCTTGGATCAAGTGATAAAGCTCGCGACGTAAGTCCTGCGCGAGTTCGGCGTTAGAATCAGCCAAGGACTGATTCTGGCACACCAAACAGCGCAGCTCGGCGCTGAGCCGCTGGAAGCGCTCTTCCTTCTGCGCGTCATTGAATTGGTAAGTTACGATCGCGGCCTGAGCGCCTACGGCGCACAGCAACGCAAAAACGACGATACCGGCCTGACGTAACACTAGCTCGGCTCCTTCTGCAACTTGTCAATCAACGGCTGGATGGTCTCGGCCCACACCTGGGGACTGATTGGACCAACGTGTTTGTGGCGAATAATGCCCTTCTTATCGATCAGGAAAGTCTCAGGCACGCCGTATACACCCCAATCCAAACCGACACGGCCATCCAGGTCGTACGCGATCGCCGAATAGGGATCCCCGTGGGTGGCCAGCCAGCTCAGCGCGTCCCCACGTTCGTCCTTGTAGTTGAGGCCGAAAATCGGGATTGTACCGGTGCGAGACAACTGCATCAGAAACGGGTGTTCCTGGCGACAAGCCACACACCAGCTGGCGAACACGTTAAACAGCGACACCTTGCCCTTGAAGTCCTGATCGCTGAAACGCTGGTTTGCATCACGCAGTCGAGCGACCTCAAAGGCCGGCGAGGGCTTATCGACGAGCGGCGATGGAACGTGGCGTGGATCGAGACTCAGTCCCATCCAAAAGAACACGACCAACACCAAGAATACCGCCAGTGGTATCAAATACCGAGCCATGTTCGTGCCTCAGCTCCGCACAGCGCATGCGCGCAGTTGTTTGCCAAAGAGTTGAATGTGTCTCTTGACGGGCGCTATCCACCCGCAGCCGCGGCGGCGGCTCCGGTGGGCGCCTCGCTGCGCTGGCGCAATGCGATCCGATAGCGCTTGTCAGTTGCCGCAAGCAAGCCGCCCAGCGCCATGAAGATAGTCCCCAACCAAATCCAGCGTATGAACGGCTTGACATATAGGCGCACGGCCCACGCCTTGTTATCGGGCAACGGTTCACCCAACGCAACATAGATATCACGGAATAAACCGGCGTCAATCGCCGCCTCGGTCATCGGCATGCGCTGGACGTGGTAGTTGCGTTTCTCGGGCGACAAGATAGCGACGAGGTCGCCGTCGTTGTCTACCCGGATGGTGCCCCTGAACGCGGTGTAGTTTGGACCTTCCGCTTGTTGTACGCCGAAAAACTGGAAGCTGTAGCCACCGAGCTCGACGACGTCTCCCGGCGCCATGCGCAAATCTTTCTCGATGCTGAACGTGCTGGTCAAGGTTACCCCAACAGTGAACACGGCAACACCGATGTGGGCCGCTTGCATGCCGTAGTAGCCACGCGGGAGCGATCGCAAGCCGCGCCAGACGCTGGTCTTGTGTCGCAACTTGGACCGCACATCCGCCAAGACACCCGCGACGATCCACACTGCCAGGGCGACACCCAAGATCACCATGATAGAGAAGGTGCCGCGTACCACGGTCACGTAGAGCACCGCCAGCACGACACTTGCGCCGAGCAAGTAACGCATCTGCCGCACCATCTCGGCCGGGTCGTGCTGCTTCCAACGCAGCAATGGCCCAAAACCCAGCAAGAACAACAGAGGCACCATCAAGATCGTGAACAACAAGTCAAAGTAGGGCGGTCCGACAGAGATCTTGCCCAACGACAGCGCGTCCAGCACGAGCGGGTACACCGTGCCGAGCAAGATGGTTGCGCAAGCCACTACCAACAATACGTTGTTCACCAACAGGGCAGTTTCCCGCGAGACGAGTTGGAAGTTACCGCCGCCGCTGACGGCCGGAGCCCGCCAAGCATACAACGCGAGAGAACCGCCGACGACGACCGCCAGGAACATCAGAATGAATACGCCGCGCTCGGGATCGGTGGCAAACGCGTGCACGGACGTGAGCACGCCGGAACGCACCAGGAAGGTTCCCAACAGACTCAACGAGAAGGCGAATATCGCCAGCAGCACGGTCCAGCTCTTGAACGCGCCCCGCTTCTCAACTACGGCCAGCGAGTGCAGCAGGGCCGTGCCGACCAACCAAGGCATGAACGAAGCGTTTTCGACCGGATCCCAGAACCACCAACCGCCCCAGCCAAGCTCGTAATAGGCCCACCAGCTGCCCAGAGAAATACCGATGGTCAGAAACACCCATGCCACCGCCGTCCAGGGTCGCGACCAACGCGCCCAGGCCGCGTCCAACTTACCGCCCAACAGAGCAGCCACGGCGAACGCAAACGCCACGGAGAAACCAACGTAGCCCATGTAGAGCATCGGCGGATGAATGATGAGGCCGGGATCCTGCAGCAGCGGATTGAGGTCGCGCCCATCGACCGCGGGCGGTACCAAGCGCTCAAAGGGGTTTGAGGTCAGCAAGATAAACAACAAGAAGCCGATGCTCACCATGCCCATGACGGCCAGCACACGCGCCACAGTGGCATGCGGCAGGCTGCGGCTGAACACGGCCACTGCGGCAGTCCAGCCGGCCAAAATCAGGCCCCACAGCAGCAGTGAGCCTTCATGCGCACCCCACACTGCGGAAATGCGATAGACCAACGGCAGCAAAGAGTTCGAGTTACTGGCGACGTAGAGCACCGAGAAGTCGTTGACCACGAAGGCCTGAGTCAGCGCAGCGAACGACACGGCCAAGAAGACGAATTGACCAATCGCTGCCGGACGCCCTACCGCCATCCAACTCGGTATGCCGCGGGCGGCACCTACCAGCGGCACGACTGCCTGGATCAGCGCCAGGCACAAGGCCAGCACCAGCGCGAAATGGCCTAATTCTGGAATCATTCGGTCAACATCCCGGTGGGCTTGCCGCCCGCTTTGGCGCCCTGCGCCGTTTCGATGGCGCTCGCCACTTCTGGCGGCATGTAGTTTTCGTCGTGTTTCGCCAGGACTTGGTCGGCGACGAAGACACCGTCTTCGCCTAACTTACCTTGCGCCACGATGCCCTGACTCTCGCGAAACAGGTCCGGCAGAATACCCGTATAGGTAACGGGTACACTCTGCGCTGTATCGGTAACGGCAAACCGCACAGTCAAGCTGTCATTCGCACGCTGAATCGAGCCAGGCTCCACGAGTCCCCCGAGGCGGAAGCTGTGGCCGCGCGGAGCTTCGTTGGCATTGACCTGAGTCGGGCTGTAAAAAAGATTGATGTTCTCGTTCAACGTCAACAAGACCAAGGTCACCGACACGGCGATTCCGAACAGCAGGAATGAGACCAAAGCAATTCGTTTCTTGCGCTTGGCGTTGAGGGGTGGAAAGCTCATGAGGTCCTCCCGGCGCGACGCGCTTTACGCGCTATCTCGCGCAACTGCTGCTGGCGACCACGCCAGGGCGAAATGATGTTGGCAACCAAAACAACAAACGCCAGGGCGTAGGAAATCCAGACGTATGGGGCGTACCCGCCCATGTTGATGAAATCACTGAAACTCTCGAATTGCATTGACTCAATTTCCCGCGGTTAGTTCCTGAACCCAGCTGTTGTTGCGCTCGCGCTGCAGCACCTCGACACGAGCGCGCATCAGCACCGTGGTGGCGTAGTAGGTCATGAAGCCCAACCACATCACGAGCAGGGGAATTAACATCCGGGTGTCGATTGAAGGCTTGTCGAACTTGGTCACCGTGGCGCCCTGATGCAGCGTGTTCCACCATTCCACCGAGAAATGGATGATCGGGATATTCACCAATCCCACCAACGCCAACACCGCACAGGCGTTTGCGGCGGTGCGCTTGTCCTCGATCGCCGATCCCAATGCGATGAAACCCAGGTACAGAAACAGCAGGATCAACTCGGAGGTCAGGCGTGCATCCCACACCCACCACGCGCCCCACATTGGCTTGCCCCACAGCGAACCCGTCGCCAGCGCGAGAAAGGTGAACGAAGCGCCCAGG
>Ga0209536_100004216_pt1 | contig 22753 bp, 27 predicted proteins | sample DeeMarSeWOR28_12_FD_187461 | JGI IMG/M metagenome (GOLD analysis project Ga0209536, IMG submission 187461) | Marine sediment microbial communities from White Oak River estuary, North Carolina - WOR-2-8_12 (SPAdes) (version 2) | ecosystem: Environmental > Aquatic > Marine > Intertidal zone >... | reverse complement strand
TCGGGAGCGCCTGCGGGCTCCAGCGTACCTCAACCCGTAGCAGCTTCACCCTGGGCACTGGCACCGATGGCAGACGTCAACAGCGAACATCCGAATCCCGACGCCCACTCAGGCAATCGCCTGACGGAGGCCAGGCGGGTGGTGGTGAAGATCGGGTCGGCACTGCTGGTGGATCCCGGAACCGGGCGCCTGAACGATAGCTGGTTCCAGTCTCTCGTAGAGGATCTGGCGAACATGCGGTCCCGGGGCCAGGACGTGCTGGTGGTTTCCTCGGGGGCCATTGCCCTGGGGCGCGGACATCTCGGACTGGGGACCGGAAATCTTCGCCTCGAACAGAGTCAGGCGGCGGCCGCCGCGGGCCAGATCCGGCTGGCCCACGCCTGGCAGGAGGCCCTGGCCCGCCACGAAATCCCGGTAGCCCAGGTTCTCGTCACCCTGAGTGATACGGAGGAGCGGCGCAGGTATCTGAATGCTCGCGGCACGCTGGAGACGCTGCTCGGTCTCGGGGCCGTGCCGGTCATCAACGAGAATGATACGGTTGCCACCGAGGAAATCCGTTACGGAGACAATGATCGCCTGGCCGCCCGGGTGGCCCAGATGGTCAGCGGCGACTGCCTGGTATTGTTGTCGGACGTGGACGGTTTCTATACCGCCGATCCCGGCAGCAACCCTGCCGCAAGGCTGATGACCGAAATATCCGACATCACCCCCGAGATCGAGAGCATGGCGGGTGAATCCGCTACCGACGTGGGATCCGGGGGCATGATCACCAAAATTGCCGCAGCCCGAATTGCCCTCCGGGCGGGATGCCACATGGTGATAGCCAGCGGCCACGAGTCCCATCCACTTCAGGCAATCGAGACGGGAGTCCGTTGCAGCTGGTTCGTGGCCCGAAGCTCACCGGCGAGCGTGAGAAAACAATGGATTGCCGGCACACTCAAACCCCGTGGGGAACTGGTGGTGGACGAAGGCGCGGCGGCCGCCCTGGCCGATGGCAAGAGCCTGCTGCCCGCCGGCGTCATCGAGGTGCGGGGGGATTTCCAGCGCGGCGATGCGGTGATCGTACGGGATGGATCCGGCAGAGAGCTGGCTCACGGCCTGGTCGCCTACTCCGCGCCGGCCGCTCGCCGTATCATCGGGCGAAGAAGCGGTGAAGTGCCGGATATCCTGGGTTACCGGGGGCCCGACGAGCTGATTCACCGCAATGACCTGGCCATGAACCGCAGGATGAACTCACGATGACGGCCGAGGGAAAAAAAGTCGAACAGCAAGATATTGCGTCACTGATGGACCGCATCGGCCGTTCCGCCCGTGCGTCGGCTGCGGTTCTGGCCAGGACCGAATCGGCGACCAAGGACGCGGCGCTCGGCCGGGCCGCGGAACTGCTCGAGTCCCGGTGTGCAGAAATCCTGAAGGCCAACGGCCGGGACATGGAAGCCGCCCGGGCCCGGGGTCTTTCTGCCTCCATGCTCGATCGACTGCGCCTGGATGAAGCGCGGGTCAGGGCGATGGCTGCCGGCATCCGCGATATCGTGGCGTTGCCGGATCCGGTCGGTCAGGTAATGGCGGAATGGGACCGTCCGAACGGACTGGTCATTCAGAGGGTCCGGGTGCCCCTGGGCGTGATTGGAATTGTCTACGAGAGTCGCCCCAACGTCACCGCAGACGCGGGAGCCCTGTGCCTTAAATCCGGAAACGCGGCCATTCTGCGCGGTGGCTCGGAGAGTTTTTACTCGAGCCACGCCATTCACGCCTGTCTGGAGACCGCCCTCGAGGAGAGCGGACTACCCGGGAAGGCCATACAGATGATTCCTACCACCGATCGCGAAGCTGTCGGTTACCTGCTCGGCAGCATGGCGCCCTTCGTCGACGTGGTAGTGCCCCGTGGCGGAAAGAATCTTATCGCCCGCGTCCAGCGCGATGCCCGGGTTCCCGTCATCGGCCACCTGGAAGGTCTCTGCCATGTTTATGTGGACGGGGCGGCAGACCTGTCCATGGCGATTGACGTGGTCCTGAATTCCAAGATGCGGCGAACCGGTATCTGTGGTGCCGCGGAGACCCTGCTCGTGGACCGGGCTTGTGCTACCAGCCATCTGCGGCCGCTGGTCCGGGCCCTGCTGGAGGCCGGCTGCGAAGTGCGGGGCGACACCGAGGCTCAGAGGGCGGATCCCCGCGTGGTGCCTGCATCCCCGGAGGACTGGGATACGGAATACCTTGACGCCATCATCGCCGTTCGGACTGTCGACGCACTCGACGGGGCCATACGGCATATCGCGGACCACGGTTCCGGTCATACTGACTCCATCATCACAGACAACGCGGAGACGGCAGAACGCTTCCTCAGCGAGGTGGACTCGGCCATCGTCCTCCACAACGCCTCCACCCAGTTCGCCGACGGCGGAGAATTCGGCATGGGCGCGGAAATCGGCATCTCCACGGGACGGGTCCACGCCCGTGGTCCGGTGGGCGCGGAGCAGCTGACCAGTTTCAACTATCGGGTGCGGGGCAGGGGACAAACGCGCCCTGCCTGAAACTGGAATCAGGCGGCCGATCCGGATCCGGTCGATTTCTCCCGGAATGCCTGCAGAAAATCCGGCAGGCGAAACTCAAGGCATCCCGCAAGAATCAGGCTGTAACCCAGGAGTTCGGTCATCTCCTCTGCAGCAAGCTTACCGATGCGGTACGACTCCTCGTCCAGGAGGCCGATCCACAAGGCTTTCTGTCCGAAGATCCTGGAGAATCCCAGAGCAATTGCCAGGCCGGCCAAGATCAAACCAAAACCCGCGGTGTCCGAGAACGCGCGGACCTGAGCGCCGATTTCCGTGGATCGCCGGTAGAGCATCCACGCCGCACAGGCACCGGCAATCAGGGCAGGCCATATCCAGGCGCCGGCGTGCAGCCAGCGATCGAGGTGGTAGTCCTGTTCCCGGATCAGCAGAACAGCAAAAACCAAGGCGAGGAAATCAGAGAGTGCCCGTGTCGGGTCGCCGGTCCGGGACCGCAGCGCCAGCGCAAGCACTGTGGCCGCCAATATCAATGTCTGCAGCATTTCGACAACTGAAAACTCGCTCGTCCCGAAGGCATCCCCGGCATGAGGGAGGGAGAGCAGATTGAGAGCGTCGTTTCCCTGGGCCGCAATGAAAACCAGGACCTGGAACATGATCAAAAGCAGAAAAAAGTAGCTCAGGTACCGAAGCCAGGGTCTGTCCCGCCACCAAATCATGTCGATCTCCTGCTGGAATCGGGGTGGCGTGAAAGACTGCCGATTGGCCACCGGGTTTGCAACAAGCAGCAGCGGCACGAGGTCAACGAAAATGGTGCACACTGATGGGCAAAGTCATGCCGGTAGCCATCATCGCCCGGTCGAGAGGAGGACAGGAAAAACGGATATCCTGCTTTTCCGGGAACCGATGCGCCGCGACGTCAACAGGGTCCTTCGGTTAATGTATTTCCAGCATGGCTGAATGCCCCTCAAGGCTGCGAGTGCACAATTCAGGAAGCTGACGGGCGAGACCCTGTGGTGAATCCGTAGAGTGCCAAGGCTTTCTTGATGATGCCCTCCCGTGCGCGGGATCCGGCGTTATGTTGGCCAGATTCCCCGAAAACAGTAACGTTCCGAAAAGGCCCCGCTGTTCAAGTCCAGAAGAATGTCGCTGCATCCCGGTGTCCGCAATCTTGTACTGCTTCTGGTGGCCACGACCGCCTACGGTCATTTGATCAGGCCGCTCGGGCCCTATGTCGGGTCGGAGGCTTTCTACTATTTGCTCAACAAGGGATTGCTGGCGGTGCTGCTGCTCGTATTTGTGGCAACGACCGGTCAGCTCCGGGCTGCCGGTCTGGCGGGAGGCATGAATCTGCGTACCCTGCCTGACTACTGGCCCATGTTTCTGCTGATGGCCCTGATTCTGGCAGGTCCCGTGTCGCCCCCCGAAACAGGCATGCTGCTGGTGCTGGCGGGAATCGCCGTCAGCGTCGGGTTTGCGGAAGAGCTGATGTTCCGTGGCCTCGTTTTTCACTGGTTTCGGGATCAGTCGGTTCGGCGTCAGATTTTGATCTCGGCATTCGCATTCGGCGGCGCCCACCTGGGCGGACTGCTGGTGACGGATGCTGTTGCGGTCATCGTCGCCCAGAGCATTTTCGCGTCCGGTGTCGGCGCCATTATTGCCAGCGCCCGTGCCCGTGACCGCTCTATCTGGCTCCCGGTGATTATCCATGCAGGCTTTGATTTCGCCGCGTTCGCCGCGGCCGGCAGCGTGGGCGGGGCACTCGAGGACTCCCCGGCCACCGTGGTCAGGCTGCTGGTTGCAGCCATCATTGTCTGGCTGTGGGCCGCCCGGCTCATATGGCGCGCCGCGCGGCATGAACTCGCAGACGTGTCCGTGTGAGGGTTATCAGCGTCTGACGCTGAGCGGCGAGAAGCCCATCCCGTCAGGTTCTTTCCCGGCGCGCAATGTTCGAACGATGGTGCCGGTCTCCAGGTCGATCTCCGTAATCACGTCCGCGTTGGCGTGGGCAACGAACGCGTGGTCGCCTTTGCCGTTGACGATTACCCCAATCGGCACGGAGCTGTCACCGAAGCGGTCGCCGAACAACCGCTCTTCCACATCCATGCTCCTGAGATCGAATTCGACTATGAGAACCTCTTCCAGCGTCTCTTCGTCATAAATGGCCAGGTCTCCCGAGCGTGCCCGGGTGACAAGCACCATGCCCCCTGGGGTAGCGGTCGCACGAATCGGGAAACTCTTCGATGGAATCTCCCGGATCTTCTCGAAAGTCTCCGCGTCCAGAACGGTGATGGTATCGGCATCCCTGTTCGTTACCCACACGTACTTCCCGGAGGCGGAGACCGCGACACCTTCGGCTCCCTGTCCAGTGGCGATGTTCGCAATCCGCTGCCCCTTCTGCAGATCCAGTACGGTGACCGAGCCCGAGCCGATATTGGCTACGTAGGCTCTTTGTCTTTCAGGGTCGAGAGCCACCATGTGAGAGATCTCCTGATCTGTGTCAATCTCCTGAATGACGGAACCTTCTTCGATGTTCACGATCACGAGGGCCTTGTTGGCCTCGACAGTGACCGCCGCACTCTGGTCATCAAGCCACTCGACGCCGTGAGGCCTCTCGTAGTCGCCCAGGTCGATGTTTCTGACGATCTTCGAGGCAGGGATGTCGATAACGGTCAGGCTCCGTCCCGAACCATCCCGGTTTCCGTAATTCGTCACCAGGGCCGTGCGACCGTCGGGAGATACCGCCACCTCGTGGGGCCCCTGGTCCGTTGGCAGGGTAGCGACCACCTCACCGCTCTGGAGGTCGATCAGCGAGGCCGTCGCCTCCGCCTTGTTGGCCACCACCAGTGTCGCTGCCTGGGCGGTGGCGATCGACAGGACCCCTCCGAACAGGATGGCCGGGAAGACGTGATGGATAATTCTGCAGACAGACGGTGTCATTGAAATTCCCCTGGATACAGTGTTTTTGGAACCCATGCTGGCGATGCCCTTGGGTCCGAAGGGCGAGCATAATATACGTTTGGTAGAAGTCCAGACGACTGCGCCGCCCCGCGCGTGTCAGATCAATGGGAGTCGGGATGATCCCGCCGATCCTGATGCCGGAATTCCTGCTCGGTTCCTCCTGCGGAGCGGGTCGGCGCAAACTTACACTTTATATTCGCAGAAGTGAGGGGATCCGATGTGCCACGGTTGTGCGTCGCCACGCTTGCCATGGCGATACATCATAGTCTGACACCTGGCGTGGCTCACGGTCATGAATGACACCGAGTGCGTTGATTTCCTGCGCTGGTTGTTACCCCGTCTGCATTTCCGGTGGGCGGGATTTCGCCGCGTCCGCGGTCAGGTCTGCAAGCGATTTCGCCGCCGATTTTCGGAACTCGGTCTCACCAGCGCGGATGCGTATCGTGATTATCTCCGACAGCACCCGGACGAGATGTCGGTAGCCGACTTCCTGTGCAGAGTCACCATTTCCCGATTCAACAGGGATCGGGGTGTCTTTGCCTACCTTGGCGACACCGTGCTGACGGAGCTGTGCGCGCACGCCCGTGCCAGGGGTCGCTCGGAATTGACGGCCTGGAGCGCAGGCTGCGCGTCCGGTGAGGAACCATACACCCTCGCCCTCGTCTGGCACTTTCGCGTGGCGCGGTGCCGGCCGGCCATCGGGTTCCGTATCCTGGGCACGGATATTGACGAGGTCGTTCTGGAGCGTGCCAGACAGGCGCGGTACGCTCCCGGCAGCCTGAACGATTTGCCGCGCTGGTGGGTGGCGTCCGCCTTCGATGTTTCCCCTGACGGCGGCCACTGTCGACTGAAAGACGAAATCAGCCGCTATGTCCGTTTCCACAAGCATGACCTGCGAGAAGGCCCGCCGTCCGGCAAGTTCGATCTCGTTCTTTGCCGAAACCTGGCTTTTACCTATTTCGACCAGCCACTGCAGTGCGCCGTGGCGGCCGGGGTGCATCGGGCGCTTCGAGAGGGCGGGATGCTGGTTATCGGCCAGCACGAAAAGCTGCCCGAAGCCGTAAACGGCTTCACCAGCCTTTCAGATACGCACAGGGTGTATCGGAGAGACAATTCGGGGGCGGACAAGACGCACGGTTCCCGGCCCCTGTGTTGAGGCCGGCGCCGACCCGCCGGAGGCGACCAAGAGATGGCCACGGAACTGACGAACAGCATCGATATCCGGAGTACACCGGAAGCCGTTTACCAATATGTGACCCAACCCTGGAGGTGGCACGAATGGCATCCCAATTCCAGGTCGGCAACTGGTCCTGGCCACCCGCTAAAGGCTGGTGACACGTTCAATGAGGTGATCGAACTGCAGCCGCTTTCGCCCCTGCCGGTCCGGATGAGGCGAGAGACTGCTTATCAGGTTCTGGAGGCGGAACCGTTCAGGGCCTGGACGGTGGAAGGCCAGGCCCGGGACGGCTGGCTAAGGATCCGGTACCGGTTCCAGTGCATCGACGGTGGAACGCGTTTCACCCGAACCCTGGTCTTCCAGACCCGTGGGCTGAGCCGGGTCCTGATGCTGTTTCTGAAGAAACGCATGGCCCGGCAATCCCTGATAGCCCTGACAAACCTCAGGAACAGGCTGGAGGCCGGAGTCGGGACTTGATCCGGGCCCGCAGGTTTCAGGCCGCGGAGGTCAGAGTTTCAGAACAGCTGCCGCTTTTGGGTTCCTAGCGCTCGCAACTGTTGACGCAGCTTCCACTGCTTCTGATGGCTCTTGTACCGTGACAGTACGCCGATGATCACCGCAATCACGGCCAGGATCAGGAATCCGTTCACACTGCTGCTCCCTCGGGTCCACGCCATTCCCTCCTGATCTCACCATAGGGCCAGGAGCTCATAAAGAATGAGAATTTCGTCACAATGCGTGAAAAAGGGCCGATCATCCCGATATCGCCAGTCGTGTTCCGGAATATCGGTGGTGATCCCGGCTGTTTTTGCCCGATTTCGCACAGCATCAGCTTTGAAAAGGACGTGATGCCTCTCGCCGATCCGGGGCGCTATCGCCTCGGTGGCCGTTGACGTGGTTGATATGATCTTCGAGACTCCCCGAAAAGGTGGTCGGCAGAGCGGCGCCCGGGCAATCTCACGGAGGGGCACATCTAATGAGCGAGCTTACGATCAAATCTCCCGACGGCGCGTTTACCGGCTATCTGGCCACGCCGGCTTCGGGGAGCGGTCCGGGCATTGTGGTCATTCAGGAAATCTTTGGCGTAAACAAGGTGATGCGGGATATCGCCGATCATCTGGCGCAGTGCGGTTACCTGGCGCTGGTCCCCGACCTTTTCTGGCGCCAGGAGCCGGGAATCCAGCTGACGGATCAGACCGAGGAGGAGTGGAACAGGGCGTTCGAGCTCTACCAGAATTTTGACGAAGACAGGGGTGTCGGCGATTTGCGGACAACTATCGATACGTTGCGCGGCCTCGATCAGTGCTCGGGCCGGGTCGGCACGGTGGGATACTGCCTGGGAGGCAAACTGGCATATCTGTGCGCCACTCGTACGGATGCCGATTGCAGCGTCGGCTATTACGGCGTCGGCATCGAGTCGGCTCTTGGCGAGGCCGATAACATCACCCGTCCTCTTCTCCTGCATATCGCGGAACTGGACCAGTTCTGTCCGAAAGAGGCTCAGGAGCAGATTCACAAGGCGCTGGATGGTCACGGCAACGTGACGCTCCATGATTACCCGGGCTGCGATCATGCTTTCGCCCGGATCGGCGGGGAGCATTACGATTTCGAGGCCGCCGCCCTGGCTGCGGAACGGTCGCTGAGCTTTTTCAACCATTATCTGCGGTAGCGAGAAATAGCCTGGCTACGAAAGCATGCCTTCGCCGATGATCCCAGCCGGCGCGGAAGCCGGCGGTCGGTGCGGCGGCAGACCCGAACCGGCCCGATAATCCCCGGAACGGGAATGAGTACAGAAAACAACAAGAACCTGATGAGGGCGTTCTACGAGGCCGGCGCACGAGGGGACATGGAGGTCTGTTTCGACATGCTGGCCGACGATGTCACCTGGACCAATATCGGCAGCACGAGATTCTCGGGCACCTACAGGGGCAAGGCAGAACTGCTGGAGAGGTTGCTGCTGCCGCTGTTCGGTCAGCTGAAGTCGGGAATCTCCTCGGAAATCGAGAACATGATCGCCGAGGGTGACCACGTGGTTGTGCAGACAAACGGCACGGCGGAAACCACTGATGGCGCGCCTTACAACAATTCCTATTGCCAGGTGGTCCGGGTGCGGGAGGGAAAGATTGTGGAGGTCAAGGAATACTTCGACACGGAGCTTGTAAGCTCTGTGTTTGGCCGCCCCGGGATGGAGTGATCTCCAGGACCGATGAGAGATTGCGGTCTCACGTCGGAGTATCGCCTTTCCAGAGCGGGCTGGCCATCCGGGTACCGAAATCCGGGAACATGACGTTGAAGGCCACGCTGATGCGGGTGGCGTCGCTGAGATTCGGCGGAACCGAATGCTGCAGCCAGGCCGGGAACATGACCAGCATACCCTCTCGCACGTCCAGGGTGACCTGGTCCGGATTCGACAGGTCCTGGTTTCTGGCGGGCGGAATCATGACGCCCAGCTGCACCCGGGGATCGTGGAAGGTGATGGCATCGGAGCCTGGGGCGGTCGCCACGTAATAAGCGCCGCTCAGGTAATTGTTCGGGTGGATATGTTGCCGGTGGGCGAAACCCTTCTGGCTGACGTTGGCCCAGCATCCGGTGATCGCCAGGTCGCCGTACTCGATAGTCAGGCTGTCGCAGATTCCCCGGGCCGTGGACAGGATGACCTCTACCAGGCCTGCCAGTTCCGGGTGCAGGTGCAGGTCCTGTTCCGTCTGCCACTGCCCGCTGCGGTCCAGATCCCGTTGCTGGCGGCGAATCAGGTCAAGACGGGACTGGATATCGCGGTTAATCGGTTCATAGGTCTGCCGGGCCAGCTGGGTGGCCCAGACGTATGTGGGGAACAGTTTCAGTACACCGGATTTCTCGATTTTCATGGTTGATCTGCCCCCCTCTCCACTGTGAAATCTGCTCCACCTGAGATCCTGGTCCACGTAGCAGAAAGAGGGATCTTAACGGCCGTGTGTGCAGCCGGCTACCGACCCGGACATGCGGTTCTCGAACCCGATCAGGCCCTGCAAGCGAGCACTCCGGTAAACCGTCGACACCGGACGCGCGATACGCGCCTGATCGGGCAGCTCCCGAAGTCCTCCGTTTCTCAAGCCCTGCGCAAACCCGTTTTTCATGACATATTTCTTTTTACATAAGCTGTCTACAGTTTCGAGTCCATTTTCCCTTTCGAGTGTAACTATATGAAATAAATGAAATTGCCATCGAAGTCGCTGCGCCTGTTTGTTGCGGTGCATATTGCCTGCGGAGAAATCGTCAACTAAATAAACAGGTTACAGCCACAGGGTCGCGTCCGGCGGGCAGCGGCCGTGGCCGATGTAAAAAACACACCCGAGATAGGAGGAGGAGACATGGGATTCTTGGGGAATCTCTTTTCACACAAGCCGGACTTTCCTGCCATCGATCCCAACAGTACGGCGGCCTCGCGTCTGGCGGAGGTTGAGAACGAGCTGGACGAGCTGGCCGGGCAGGTAAAGGATCAGCTGGAGGTCGTGCCTTCCGAGCATGCTGCCTACGTGTTCATTGGCAAACCGCCGAAAAATTTCGGCCTGGCATGGATCCATGACGGGAAGGTGAGTGGCCTGAATACGCTGGTCGAGGAGCATGGTCTGAAGCCCCTGGAAATCGAGAAGCTCGTCGATCAGTTGCGCGAAGCATACGAGCGCAATTCCGACGTCGATCGTTTCTGCGCCACCGTGCACGGCAGGGACGTGGTGGTCACGCCGTCGGCTCGGCTCGAGAAGGAAGTCCACCAGATCATCGACAGGGTGGTTAAGCACTGACGCCGCTCCCGGGGCCGCGGTCCCGATCCGGATGATCGAAAGCGACCGGGGAGAAACTCCCGGGGGTTAAACCCGTCCTGAATGGTTCGAGCCCTCAGTTTCGCCTCGGGCGGCTGAAGCAGGGACCCTGCGGCAGGAGCCCGGCCTAGGTTCAATAGCGAAGCCTGTCAGGCCGGGCGTCGGCCAGTGCCGGAACGCCACTCTGCAGAAGCCTGGATTTTGAGCTATACAGCTATTGGGGACAGGCCCAACAGGAGACTCCAATGGCAACCAGAAAGGCATCGGCCAAGAAGTCGAGTGTGAAAAAGAAAATCTCGAAGAAGAAAACTTCTCTGAAACAGAAACTCGCCGCTGTGGAGAGGACCCTGGAGGAGGGCGCCAAGGATATCGGGCGTCGGATCAAAAAGGAGATACCGACGGTAAAGGCCAAGGTCGCCAGCGCAGGTAAAGCGGTGGCACGAACGGCGGCCGCTGTGGAAGAGGAAGTCAAGGATGATGTGGCAGGCGTGAAACGCCGAATAGCTGCGCAGAAGGCTGCTGAAACCCGAAAACGGAATGCGGCCAGGAAGACGACTGGAAAGAAGTCTGCGGCGAAGAAAAAATCGTCGGCGACGAAGAAACCTGCCGCAAAGAAAAAATCCACGGCCAGGCGGAAAACAGCCGCCAAGAAATCTGCAGTTCGCAGGTCGTCGGCAAAAAAGAAGACGACCCCACGAAAGAAAGCCGCGAGCAAGAAGTAACTTCGGACTTCTGGATCGGGATTGACCGGCATATATTCCCCGGCACGGAGGGGAGAGGCGGCTTTTTGGCGCGGTTTCGACCTATCAGTTTTTCCTGAGCGACAGGCAGGCGGGTGTGTATTACAGCGGCGAAACCCGATGGTTCTTCCGCGGCGGGATACCGGAGAAGATCGCTTCGTGGTTCGGCGCGCAAGACGCCGGTCGATTCGAGCCTGAGCGAACGGACCATTACCTGGAGATTCCCTCCTGCCGTACCCTCGGGGTGAAGATCAGGAATGGGAGGCTGGAACTCAAGGCGCTGATCGGCAGCGCGGAAGAACGCAACTTCGCGGACGCGGTGACGGGTTTCCGGGAGACCTGGGTCAAGTGGTCATCGAGTAGCGGGAGCGAGCTGGGGCTCAGGGAGCTTGTGGCCAATCCCGATGATCGCTGGATACTCGTAAGAAAGAAGCGGTGTCTTCGAAGGTTCTCGCTGGAAAATAGCGACGTAAAAGAAATGCCGGCGATCGCGGCTCAGGTTGTGCCGGGTTGTCACGTCGAGCTGACTGCGGTCGACGTGATCTCGAGTGGTGAAGGATTTCTTCCCCTGGAGCTGGTGGAGTGGGAGAGGGCCGAACCCTGGTGGAGTCTTTCACTGGAGTCATTCGGCGAGCCGGAATCGACGCTCGGCAACCTGGACAGGGCGGCGGAATATTTTTTTCAGGATCCGCCGGCTATGCCTCTGCCCGCCGCCTGTTCCCTTTCCTACCCGGCCTGGCTCGCGGAGCTTCAGTCCGCAGCACAGCCGGCCCGATAGGCCAGAGCCCCCACAGGATTAAGTCTCGACGACAAGCGGTACGTCCCGGCGGATGGCGCGCCGGGAAACGGAAGGTCTATACTGCCGGCGAGGCGAATAAAGAGTGGGGGAGATCATCATGTCGTCAAACGAGCCAAGGAAATACCAGGGAAGCTGCTTCTGCGGTGCCGTCCATATCACCGCGACGGGCGCCCCGTTCGCCATGGGATATTGCCACTGCAAGGACTGCCGGGCCTGGAGTGCGGGACCGGTTAACGCCTTCACCCTGTGGCAGCCAGAGGCGGTGGAAGTGACCCGCGGACAGGAGTACCTGAGGAGCTACAACAAGACCGAGGCGAGCCATCGCCAGTACTGCTCCAAGTGCGGTGGCCACGTGATGACCGATCATCCGGCGGGTAAGTTCACAGACGTGTACGCGGCCATTCTGCCCGACCTCGAATTCGAGCCCGGACTGCACGTGAACTACGAGTCCGCGGTGCTCAGAATCAAGGACGGGTTGCCAAAGCTAAAGGATTTCCCTGCCGAAATGGGCGGTTCGGGAGACACGCTCCCCGAGTGAGCTTACGGTCAGCCGTCACCTGACGTTTGGGCATAGATAGGTTTGGGCCAGCGTTCAGCTGGCCCTCTCTTCTGTCCTCACGCGAGCCGGTGGTACAGACGAACCATTGCTTCTTCGGCCACCAGCATCGCGAAGACTACTGCAATGAATATGGCGACCCCGTGAAACGGTCCGCCGAAGGTGACCTCGTCGCCGAACGCCAGATCGACCAGGGCCAGTATCAAGAACTTGGATCCGAAAAGGATGAGCCAGGCGCAGAAGAAACGAAGAAATTTGGCAAAAGCCCCCGTTTTGGAGCTGAAATACGCTCCGACCCGGTGCTCGAATGCAAGCGTCAGCTTGAGCAGGACCTGCAGCAGAAATGCGGCCAGCAGAGAAATCGTGAACGACTCGATGCGCACGTGCTCCGAGTATTCGACGAACAGGTTGAGAACGACGAGGTCAATCAGTACGGCCGTGAAGTACCGGTTGAACAGTCGTTGTCTCGTCGTCGGAATTTCTGCCGAGGCTACCCCGGTAAGGTTTTCAGTCATGAGTCGGTGATCCTTATTTCACGCGTACAGAGGGCCGCTTTCTCAAGGTGCTGGAGATCATCGTCGGGATGCGGGACGCAATTTATCAAAAACGGGACATGGCGGTTCCTGTGACGGTACCCGGGACCGGTGATCCAGCCCCGACGCTAGGCTCCCGGCGCCATCGCCATGTCTTCGCAACGGCATTCGCCCGTCACCCTGAGCTTCTTTACCAGTTCCCTGAGCGCGCTGCGCAGACCTTCCTCGAGCACCGGGTGGTAGAAGGGCATCTGAAGTGATCGGGTCACCCGCATGCGCTGATCCACGGCCCACGCAAGCAGGTGCGCCATGTGCTCCGCTCCGGGTGTGAACATCTCGGCGCCGATGAGGGAGCAGCATTCCTTGTCTGCGTAGACACGCAGGAGGCCGCGATTCTGCCCGATGACCCGGGCACGGCCCTGGTTATCGAAGGACACCTGGCCGATCTCCACCGCGCCCAGGTCGAGCTGATCGTAGCGCTTTCCCACCATGGCGATCTGGGGATCGGTGAAGGCGATGCCCAGCGGCGTGCGGCGACGGTGGGCGGAAACTTCCGGGTAGCGCATGGCGTTCTCACCGGCGATCCGGCCCTCGTCGGCCGCTTCGTGAAGGAGCGGAATGTGGCCGCTGGCGTCACCGGCCATGAAGATCGGCAGATCACCCAGCTGGGTGGTAGTGGGATCCCACTCCGGACGACCATGATCATCGAGTTTCGCCCCGGTTCGTTCCAGCTCAAGGCCATCGAGATTCGGACGGCGTCCGGTGGCGACCAGCACCTTTTCGAACTGTTCCTCCTGCTCACCACCGTCTGCATTCCGCCAGCGCAGCCAGACGCCCGACGGGTCGGCAATGGCTTCTTCCACCGTTGCCGACATGTTCAGTTTCAGCTCTTTGCCCAGGATGTCTCGCATTACTCGCTGAACTTCCGGATCCGTGACCGGGCCGAGGGTGTCGGCGTTCGAAAAGAACGTCACGTCGACACCGAGACGGTGCAGGGCCTGGCCCAGTTCCAGGCCGATGATCCCCGTTCCCACTACGGCGAGCGTGGAGGGCAGTCGCTCGAGTTCGAAAACGTCATCGTTTGTGAGTATTCGGTCGCGAATACCCTCGAACGGCGGTGGTATGTGGGGCGAACTGCCGGCCGCGATGATCACGGCCCTGGCTTTCACCTCGACCCTGTTGTCCACGAGAAGGCTGGTGGGGCCGGTAAAGCGGGCATGCCCCCGAAGCCGTTGTTCCTCAGGCAGCGCCTCCGTGTCCCGCACGACGCCACCGGCGAAACGATCCCGTTCGCTGCGGACGCGATCCATCACCGCCGATCCATCCACTTCATATTCCGGGACCCGAATTCCGAATCGGGCCGCGCCGTCGATCTCATGGGCCACGTCGGCGGCGGCGATCACGAGTTTCGAAGGCATGCAGCCGACGCGGGCGCAGGTCGTGCCGTACGGGCCCGACTCGATCAGCAGGGGACGGCCACCCTCGCGTTCCACGGCTCGTCGGGCGTTCAGTCCGGCCGTGCCGGCGCCGATGATGGCGACATCTACCTGGCGGGTTTCCATATGTGTCTCTCCGATGTGATCGCTGGCCGTGCCGGCATCAGTTGTGCTCTGTCCGTCCCGCCGTCAGCTCCGGACGTCGGATCAGAGATTGTTTGTACTCTTGAATCCATCATACTTTCGCAGATTCCAGGGTCTTCGGGCCACCCGGCGGTTGCCGCCAGGCTCGAGGCCGGCAGTGTTGTCTGACATGTGTCTTTCGAAGGGCGGGGGGGGCGAGATGAGTGCCGACCGTAAAGCGTGGCTGGGCCTGGCGTTGCTGGCCTGTTCACCATTGACCGCCGGGGCCGATCTTCAGGACCTCGCCGGTGCCTGGGCGGCGTATCCTGAGGTGGACGGTCGAAGGGCAACCGTTGGACTGAAGCTGGATGGAAATGAGAACGGGACACTGTCAGCCACCCTGGTACTGCCTCCCATCGACGCCTGGAACATTCCGCTGGGAGAGGCGCGCTTCGAAAATGGACGGCTGATGACTGCCCTGGGCGAATTCGCCTACGATGACACGAAGGATACCCTGACAGGTGATCTTCCGGCCGGTCTGGTCCCGGTCCACCGGATCCCGATCGTCCTCAGTCGGACTGAGCGACTGGCACAGCCGCCCGAATCGCGCAAATTCGGAGAGTTGATCACTCCCGTTTGGACGTTCAGGACCGGTGCGCCCGTTTACGGCAGTCCGGTGATAGGGAAGGGCACCGTCTACCTGGGCAGCGACGACGGGTATCTCTACAGCCTTGAATCCGGGACCGGGGATCTGCAATGGAAAACCGCGACCGGGGGACCGATCAGGGCCCGCCCAACGCTTGGGGGCGGGAGAATATTCGTTCCTTCCGACGATGGACGGCTTTACTGTCTAGACCAGGCTGACGGCAAAATCATCTGGACCACGCTCACTGGAACTTCTCCGGTACCCCGCAGTGATCCGGAGTCTGAGGGGTACCGGTATGACCACTTCTCATCCGCTGCGCGTGTCAATGATGAGCGGGTCTTTGTCGGCACCCTGGATGGAGACCTTGTGGTTCTGGATCGCGAAACGGGTGAGGAGAATTGGCGATTTAAAACAGGAGATGCCGTCGTTTCAACACCGGCCCTGGTGGGCGGGAAAGCCGTTTTCGGGTCCTTTGATAATCATGTCTATGCGCTGGATGCAGAGACCGGGAAGCTGGTCTGGAGGTTCGATACCGGCGCCCCTGTGGTCTCGTCACCGACGATTCATGACGATCGGGTGATTATCGGCAGCCGCAGCTATGACCTCTACGGTCTGCAGGCAGCGGACGGCAGCGTCGATTGGCGTTTCTATTACTGGTTTTCCTGGGTGGAGTCGTCCGCCACACTGAAGGACGGCATCGCTTACGTAGGCTCTTCGGATTCCGGCATGGTATTCGCCATCGATGCTGTTACCGGTCGGGAGGTCTGGTCGTTCGATACCGCTGGCTCCCCGTGGGGTTCGCCGGCGGTCACCGATAACCGGGTATACATCGGCAGTGTCGGCGTCCGGGGATACTTCATTCCGCATGAGCCCGGCTTCTACGCTATCGATCGCGCCACGGGCGAGCCGGTCTGGTGGTATCGCGTCGAGCACCCGGAGAGTCGTACGACCGCGGGATTTGTATCGTCACCCGCAACCGATGGAAAGAGGGTGTATGTGGGCGGGCTCGACGGCATGGTTTATGCTTTTCCAACCGGCGTCGAAAAGCCCCGCTGATGGTTCCGATGGCCGGGCAGGGCATCGTCCGGCTACAACTTTCCGGCACGTTTCACGCGCAAGCGGGGTGGTTATCCCGAGCCATGCACAAGCCCTATTCGCAGGCCTGCGAAAACAACAAGGACGCGATCCTGGAAGTCCTTTCCAGACATCTGGATCACGTCGAGGACGTGCTGGAGATCGGCAGCGGCACCGGTCAGCATGCCGTGTATTTCGCGGAGCACCTGCCACACCTGACGTGGCGTACTTCGGACCAGGCGGTTCACCACGAAGGCATCCGTGCCTGGATAGAAGCTTCGGGCCTGTCCAATGTCCTGCCTCCGCTCACCCTCGACGTGACCATGGAGCCCTGGCCAGTCGAGTCGGCCGAGGCCGTGTTTTCTGCCAATACGGCTCATATCATGAGCTGGCCGATGGTCGAGGCGTTTGTATCGGGGGTCGGGCGGATATTGGCCCGGGGAGGGCTGTTCCTGCTCTACGGGCCCTTCAGTTACCGCGGGGTCCATACCAGTGACAGCAACGCCCGGTTCGACCTGTCACTGAGGCGCCAGGATCCGGCGATGGGCGTCCGGGATTTCCATGCTCTGGATGCTCTCGCCCGAGCTGCATCGATGGAGTTCATCGAGGACAACGCGATGCCCGCGAACAACCGGCTGCTCGTATGGCGCCGCAGCCCCGATCAGGCCTGATTCGCCACGCTCTCTTTTTCGCAGCGCAGAGCCGGAATCAGGTGCAGCAGTTTGTTTTGCCCTCTGCCGGCCGGTCGTCGGTAATGCGGTACCACTCCCAGCGTTCGCCGTCGGGACCCACCGACCAGAACTTGTCCTGTTCCGCGTGGCAACAGATGCTTGTAGATCTGTTGCTGGCAATCAAATCACTTAATTGCAAACGCGCTTCGGCGTCATCGAGCTCGGAGTCAACGGTGACCTCCACACCCAGATGATTCAGGCGCTCTTTTGCGCCGGGCTGCTCGAAAAGCACAAGCTTCAGCGGGGGCGCCTCGATGGAAAAGTTGGCGTAGCCGGGGCGGCGCTTGTGGGGTCGCGTCCCGAAAAGACGACTGTAGTATTCCACGGCCTCGGCCAGATCGCTGACGTTGAGGGCGAGCTGAATGCGCATCTTTATCTCCGGTATGTATCGATATATATCTATATATTAAATAAATTGACGAACGTCAATGTATTTGGAGATCATTAGGTACATGTCCAGGCGTTCCAGACCCCCCGCCTGTTGCCAGCTGCGAGCAACACGACCGCTGCCCGGCGCCAAGGGCCGGCGGATCGCCACCATGCTGAAGGCACTGGGGGATCCGACTCGCCTGGAGATAATGCGCATGGTCGCAGCCCAGTCCGGACCCGTGTGTGCATGCGACATCGTGAACAGGTTCGAGCTCTCACAGCCCACGATTTCCCATCACCTCAGGATTCTCCGCGACGCCGGTCTGCTGACCAGCCGGCGATCGGGTCTGTGGCGCTTTTACGAGCCGGATCGAGAGGGTCTCAAGCAAATCGCGGAGTTCCCGTCGCTGATCATCGACCACGTGAATCCCGAATTCCGTGGCCGATGACCGCCCGCCTCACGCGACTCTTCCCCGTGTGGGCCGTCGGCCTGTCCGTCGTCGCGTACCTGTATCCCCAGATATTCGTGCCGGCCAGGGAAGCCATCGTGCCCCTGCTCGGGGTGGTGATGTTCGGCATGGGGCTCACTCTCACGACGGCCAATTTCGCCGAGGTGCTCCGGCGTCCGGCGATCGTCGGGCTGGGAGTGGCTCTGCAGTTCGGCATCATGCCGCTGGCGGCCTGGCTGATCGGCAGCGCCGTCGGGCTCGCGCCTGAACTGGTCGTTGGCCTTGTCCTGGTGGGCGCCTGTCCCGGCGGTACCGCCTCCAACGTGATCTGCTATCTGGCGCGCGGGGATGTGGCCCTGTCGATCACGCTGACGACGGTTTCCACGCTGCTGGCTGTTTTGCTGACCCCGTTACTGACCTGGCTTTACGTGGGACAAACGGTGCCGGTGCCGGTGAGCGCAATGCTGTTATCTATCACCAAGATTATTCTTCTTCCGGTCGCCGCGGGTGTTCTGGTCAACCGTTTTTTCCACGACCGTCTGAGACCCGTGAGGCACGTCTTCCCGCTCATCTCCGTGATAGCCATCGTATTGATCATTGCCGTGATCGTCGCCTTGAACCGCGACAGCCTGGCCGGCATCGGCCTGGCGGTGACGGCAGCCGTGGTGCTGCACAATACGGCGGGACTGGCAGCCGGGTACTGGTTCGCCCGATTTCTGACCTGCGATCGCCGGACGGCCCGGACCCTGGCCGTCGAGGTCGGAATGCAGAATTCGGGTCTTGGCGTGGCTCTGGCGGTTCAGTATTTCTCGCCGGTTTCGGCAGTGCCGGGGGCACTGTTCTCCGTATGGCACAACCTGTCGGGATCGTTACTGGCAGGCTGGTGGAATCGCAGGGGTGAAGGTGGGTCCGGCGGGGATCACTCCGCGGCGTGAAACATCGAAACGAATGAGTGGCGCCGTCAGATCAGGAACAGAAACTCCTGCATGCCGTTCCGCAGCAGCATGGCGCGTTCCCGTCGGTAGAGCGGCATACACTGGCCGAGGATTTCCGGGGTATAGCGGGGCGAGTCCATTTCCTGATTTGTCGTCGGCATCACCCGCAGGCGATAGTCCTCTGTCGGCGCATACCGGTTCGGTTTTGCCGGTATGCGCGGGGCCGAATACGCAATCAGGGCGTGGGCGAGCATGCCAGGCCGCCCGCGCTCCGCAACGCAGCGCATAAAGGCCTTGAGAGCAGGTTTCGGGAAGTAGTTCAGAAAATCCCAGCACAGCACCAGATCGGTGGGCTCGTCACGCCGTGGCGGAAGCAGGGCCTCGACTTTATTCCTGAGAGCCTCAGGGTCCTCGTCGCCGTCCTCTATTGACGGCAGTCCCTCGGCGATGTCCGCGATGTCGAGCCGACACCGGAACTGGCTGAACAGGGAGATGGTTGCAGGCTGCGCAGGCCCAAGGTCCAGGATGACCGCCCGCTCGCCCTCCTGCAGCCGCTCCACGAGGGAGCGGAACAGGGGAGCGTTCAGTGGTTCGTCGCGAGCTGACCCACCCGGACCGGCCGCATCGTTCTGCGGGCCACCCACATCAAGGTCCCGCTGATCCGGCCCGCGGCACTGGCCGACCTAGGTGCTGGCGCGGGGCGCCTCGTCAGAAGCGCTCTTCTGCGCGGTCACCGGGGAGTCACCGTTAGCCTTGGAGGCCTGCGGGGAGCCGGACCTGGCCGATGGCTGAGCGGAGCTTTTGTCCCGCGCGGGTTCCACTTCCATTTCGATAGAGCCCTTGAAATGGGCGCCATCATCGAGGCTGACCCGGGGAGAACTGATGTTGCCGGTGACCTGGGCGGAGCTGCGAACGCTGACCCTGTCGGAACCGAAGAGGTTGCCTTTGACCACACCGTCCACGCAGACCGACTTGGCGTGAACATCGGCGTGGACCTTGCCCTCGCTGCCGATGGTGACGTTGTTGTTCGGAAGGTGAATAGTGCCCTTGACCTCGCCCTTGATGAGAAGGTCCTCGTTACCCCGGACGTCGCCTTCGATCTGGATCGACTTTCCGATCACGGCGGCATCGCTGGATCCGCTTCTGGCTTCGGGTCGGCTGGGAGCGGGTGTGGTCTGGGTCGGGGCGGAATTGGCCTCCATCCGGGCCTGGTCTCGTGAGCCGTCCATTTCTTCTCTCTCCGTCTTGCGCTTTTTGTTAAGTTCGAACATGACTTTGCACTCGAATTCTGCTGCGGGCGTTATGTTAATAATTAGATTCAGGAAAGCCCGACACTCTGCTAATTAAAAAGAAAAATCAACTGGCGGTTGCCGGAATTGTGACGCGGCTCACATTTCGAGACGCGGAAATCCACGCCGTCAGGGTTTTCTAGAATTCTTATCAGAAAACAGGCGTAAGCCACTGATATTATATTTTTGTGAGGCCAATTTTTCAGGCTTTCAGGGCAGTCCGGGACCGGGTTCGCGGGACGTATTTTCCGGGCGGATTCATTGGCCGGCCGCGGGTTCCAAAGAAGGTGTATTGGAAACAGTCGATTGCGACGATTTTTGTAAGTCGGTTCTACATGCCTGAAGAGAATTGCCGAGATGAGTGGACGACCCTGGCCTGTCCCCTGTCAGAAAGAACAGGTCGGTTCCGGCCCTTTCGCTCGGCTGGCGGTCTTTCCCTGCGGTGGGTCCAGGAAGTATCGATGCCGCCGACTAAAATGGGCGTAGTCAGGCCTGTTCAGATCAGGGCCCTGTCGTGCAGTCAACAACTTGAGAAGGACCTTTTATGACCATTTCCATGTACAGCGCATCCATACCCGTCTGCATCCGAATGCTGAAGAATCTTGTCGGCATCCTCGAGAAAGGCGCGGGCCACTGCAGGGAGAACGATATCGATGAGTCGGTAATGGTCGGCGCCCGGCTGTTTCCCGACATGTTCCCGCTGGCCCGTCAGGTCCAGATCGCCAGCGATATCGCAAAGCGCGGCGGGGCGCGGCTTGCGGGACTAGAGCCGGATGCCGTTGAAGACAATGAAAAGACTTTCCACGAGCTGATCGAGCGGGTTCGTAACGTGATCGCTTTCCTCGACACTCTCGAGCCGGAACAGATCGAGGGCTCGGAGGACCGACCCATCACGTTCAGGCTCCGGGGCTCCGACGTCACCATGGCAGGTCAGGTCTTCCTCCTGAACTTTGTCATGCCCAATGTGTATTTCCACATTACGACGGCCTACGACATCCTGCGTCACAACGGCGTCGTGCTGGGCAAACCGGATTATCTGGGTCGCTTCTGAACCCGTGGCCCGGCGATACCCTGTGCCGGCGACTCAGGACCTGAGAGCGAGGATTGTCTCCAGCGCACGGCGAATGTCTGTCACCTGTGTCGAGGTGTAGTCCACTGACTCCGTCAGGTTTCCCCAGACAGGGGCCGGCCAGCATGCATCACCGGGCTTGCGGCCCACCACGTGAAGATGGAGCTGGGGCACCAGGTTTCCGATCGCGGCGAAATTGACTTTCGGATAGCCCAGGGAACTCTTTACAAAAGCGGACAAGGCGGCTGCTTCTGCCACGACGCGGTCCCGTTCTTCCGCGGGCAGATCCAGCAGGTCCTGAAACCCGGTTTCCGGAACCAGGATGAACCAGGGCACGGCGGCGTTTCGATGAAGCAGAACGTGACAGGCCTGCAGTTGCCCCAGTCGAAAACAGTCTGTCAGCAGCTGGTCGTGGACAGTGAATTTTTCTTTCATCTGATCGTGTTCCCGTTCGCTCGCCAGTGACTTACTTCGGCTCCGTCGCTGTTCCCACCGGGTCAGTTCGAGTGCGTTGCCGTGATGCCCGGCTCTCCTGCATCGGTCGGGCCACGGTGCCCGTATCTCAGATCCGCAACCAGAGGCAGGTGGTCGGAGGCCTGGCGCATCTGTCGGGGAGTCCAGCTTCTTTCGACTCCCATCGGGGCGCTGAACCATATCCGGTCCAGCGGCAACAGAGGCCGCCGCGACGGGAAGGTCCTCCGGAGTCCCGCGCTCGCCAGCCGGTGCCCGAAGGCCCGACTGGCCGGACCGAAACGCGTCGCCTCGTTGAAGTCCCCGAGAAGAATGGTGGGAACTTCGGAGGCATCCAGCAGACGGCTGATCATTTCGACCTGTCGGCTTCGCTCGCGTCGGCTCAGCCCCAGGTGTGTGGCAAGTGCCCGGACACTGCCGTGCTCCGCCTCGATAATAGCGTCGATCACCGATCGCGGTTCGCGTCCTGGAACGGAGATGTCGCGGATATTCCATTTCCGGATCGGCCAACGGCTCAGCAACATGTGACCGTAGTCACCATCCGGTGTCCTGATCGTTCGGCAGTCAGCATTGGCGGGGCCCAGCGCGCGGCTCAGTTCTTCGAAGCTGTCCGGACCCTCGGGTCGGCTGTCCACTTCCTGAAGCGCGACGATATCGGCCTCCATGCTCCGGGTAAGCCGACGGACTCTGTCGGGAGAATGCCTCCCGTCGGTGCCGATGCAGCTATGAACGTTCCAGGTAGCCACCCGAAGACCCGGGACTGTCATGCGTCAGTCCTTTTTTATCCGCGCAACGAGACGCTGAAGCCCGATTGCCAGGGACAGCCACACCAGGATAGCGAGAACAAACCACACGATGTTGAGGGGATCGGGGTTTCTCCATGCCTGAAGAAGCCGGTCACCGAGCACCGTGAGGGCCAGTACTCCGGGCAGGAGCCCCAGCACGGTGCCCGCTAGATATGGCCAGAAACCCACGCCGACAGCGCCGAGAGCCGCGTTCACGACCGTGTACGGCGCTACCGGCACCATGCGTATCACCATTACGGCGAGAACGCTTCGACTGGTGACGACTCTCTTGATTCTGCGAAATCG
>Ga0209536_100004215_pt1 | contig 22758 bp, 17 predicted proteins | sample DeeMarSeWOR28_12_FD_187461 | JGI IMG/M metagenome (GOLD analysis project Ga0209536, IMG submission 187461) | Marine sediment microbial communities from White Oak River estuary, North Carolina - WOR-2-8_12 (SPAdes) (version 2) | ecosystem: Environmental > Aquatic > Marine > Intertidal zone >... | reverse complement strand
AGTCGGGGCACACGCTCACGATGTCCCCCAACCACAAGCTGTGGGCCACCGAACCGCAGACAGAAGAAGGCCAGGTTGCTGTCTACCTCATGCACCGCAAGGACATGGGATTCCGCATCGGCATCACAAACAAGGGCAAGGTCGGCAGCGAGGGAGAATACCTCAACTCCTACGGAGGCCGGTGCTTCTTGGAAAAGGCCGACCGCCTGTGGATCGTGGACGTTTGCAAGGATCTGGACGACGCTCTGCTACAAGAACAAGTGCTCTCCTTGCATTACGGGATTCCGACGCAGGTATTCAACGGCGAGCACCGGGGGCTCTCACAGGCCCGTCTGAACGCCATCTTCAAGCAGTTCGGACGAAACGGGGCCAAGCTGCTCGAAGAACGCAACCTATCGTTCAACCTCCCACACTGGATGGCACAGAGCTACACCAAGCACGGCCGGAAACGGCACACGATCAACCTGACTGCACATGGCAGCTCAAACACCCACGTTTCGCTGGAATGGTCTGGCGGCAAATGGGATGACGTGCTGACCGGACGCGGGATCAACAAGACCGCGGACGACCGCCGACGCTTGCGTCGCTGGTTCGCCAACTATCGCGAGGCTTTGGCCTACGCAGAAGAGATTGCCAAGATCACGGATGCTCAGGTGTCACAACGCCTTTCGATTCCTGATGGTCCCCCACTACGCAAGATCACGGCTGCGGGACTATTCGCTGGAATGCAGGTGCCGGTACGCAACGAACACACAATCGTCCTCGACCGCATCATATCTGTCGAGAAGGTCACCGGATTGACGTTCTATGACCTGGATGTGGATGACGCCAGCAACTTCTTCGCCGGCAACGTCCTGACTTCCAACTCGATTTATGAATTCAGGGGTGCAACACCCGGGGAGTTCATTGAGAAGTCGGACCTCGGAGAAGGCACTGGAGAATTCAAGACAAAGGTCATTGAGCGTAACTGGCGTTCGGGCAAGAACATCGTAGATGCTGCCAACAAGCTCATCGCCCACAACGATAAACAGATCCCAATGACCTGCACGACCAATCCCCAGAAAGGGGAAGGGTCCATTTTCGAAGTTCCGGTTGCCACGCACGAGGCGGGAGCTGAGCTAGCTGCCAACGAGATCCAGCAACTCACCCAGGGTGAGGGTGCCATGATGACCTACGACGAATTCGGGGTCGCCGTGCGTACCAACGCTGAGGCCTATGCCTTCGGCGTCGAGATGATCCAACGTGGCATCCCCTTCCGAAGCAAGATCAACTTTTTCAACGACGAGACCACCAAAGCCCTGGTGTACTGGCTCCAGCTCGCCGGTTCGAAAGACAAGAAGACAGTTAACAACTCGGTGCTGAACGCCCACAGGGCCCCCAAATTCTGGCTCGACCGGACTTTCAACCTAGAACTCCAGAAAGAGGCCCGAGGCAGGAACTATCTGGAGTTCTTGCACGACGGGGGGTGGGAGTACATCTACAAGGGGCGGGCTGACTGGAAAAACCGCAAAAATGTGCTCCCCTACACCGAAAACCTCTGGCGGGTGTCTCAGCTGAGAGGGTCCCCCGAAGAGATCCTCCAAGAAATCCTGCAACTCAAAGGGGCAGCACTCAAGGACAATCCAGTCAGTCTCATCGATGCCCTCATCGCCCGGGTCAAAGGCTCCCAGGAAGCCATCGACATGCTGGCAGAGGAAGCCCAAGGTGGAGAAATCACCGACGAGGCTATCCGGGGACTGGCACTGGCCCCCATCCAACCTCTCCTCGGGCTGCTCAAGGGCTATGAAGACCTGGGTCCAGCCCTGGACTACGTAGCCAAGCTCCAAACCGTAGCCGAACAGAAAGCGAAGAAGGACAACCCGGAAGCAGAAGACTACAAAGAGCCCGCCGTCGTCATCGACACGTGCCATGGCTGGAAGGGGCTCGAAGTGAGCCACATCTACGTCCCGATGGCTGCTGGGGTGTTCCCACACTCCTTGTCTGAGGAGGATGAGGAACAGATGGCGTCGGAGAGGCGCTTGGCCTACGTGGCCCTGACTCGGGGCAAAGATGCTGTGACCGTGATCTCCCCACGTCAGACCCACATGAATAAGCCGGGCGGAACAAGCAGGTTCGTGACAGAGGCTTGCATCCGGCCTGAAGGGGTCGATGACAACCCGGACACTCCAGCACCACCCCGGAACAAGAAAGGCCATGACCTGAGACGACGAGCTTTCCTTGAATTACTCGCGGCACGACCGACCGACGAACTGATCGAGGCTTGGGGGGAGACTGACTGATGACGACTTACGTTGACATCTCACGCCAAGACATCGAAGACTGGCTCAACACCTTCCCCCGGTTCCGTGGCAAGTGGTGGTTGGTAGAAGGTCGGGCCGGAATCTACATGCTCCCCTTGTCCAACAACGTGGCAATCAAGTTCTCCTCAACTGTAGGAACCCAAGACAGGGGTCTGAGCCGAGGAGGAGCCTCCGCCCAGCTCCGCCTGGTCAGTCTTCAGACCGGCCAAGTGCTCAACAAGAAAGCCCAGGGGCAGAGGGGCTTTTACCGGACAATAAACTGGAAAAAGAACTGGAAGAAGGGCGTTGACACCTTCGTCCAGACCTACACCAAGTCAGCTGACTTCTATGAACGCATCGCCCTAGCCGAAGACCGGGGGCAAACCACGCCAGAAAGAGGGAGCCCCGAGCCAGATCCTGAAAAGGAAGCAGAGACCCAAGAGAAGCTCAACGAACTCCGAAAGCTCTACCTGGCAGCCAAACGGGCCGGAGATCGGTGGACCTACGAGCAATTCCTTGACCCGAGAGGGAACGTGGTCCAACGGGTCAAGAAAGGGCAACCTCTGTCCCCCAAGCAGAAAGAAATCCTGTTTGACAAGTTCGATCGGTACGCCGATGCCATGGGGAAAATCCGCCTGGGATCAACTGCTGCCGAGCTTGCCGAGAGGTACCTCCAACTCAGGTCTTCGGCCTGAGGACAGTCAGCCCTCGATGTCGCGGCGATTGACCCTGCCGAACGCCCCGGAGGTCATGGCGAGCCAGACCAGATCGGTCGTCGGGCAAGGGTCTGGTGGTGTCACCTTGCGGGCTTTGAGCAACCGATGCAAGGTGGCCCGCTCGGCCACCTTGTCTTCCGGGTCCAGTGCCTCGACCAAAGCAACCAGCTCAGGCCTACCCAGCTCCGACAGCTTGGACGGCACCTGAGTGCCCCTGGGGACGGCGATCTCGTTTAGAGCCAGCAGGTCACTAAGCCCCCTGGCGATCTCCCGTCGCTGGGGCTTGACATAGGGACTGGAAGAGGGACCAGTGGTGGTCTTTGCCTGCTTGGGAACCTCAGAAGACTTCCCAGACTTGGCTTTCTTGGCTTTCCCAGACTCGGGAGCCTTGTTCTTCCGAGACTTCTTGCTCTTCCGAGACTTCTTGCTCTTGCTCTTGGGGAGACTTCTCACTATCTCTAAGAGAGAGGAGGTCTCTTCGGCCTCTGGTGATTTGGGTTTCGAAGCAGCCATCAGGCATCCCCCCCAACCTGCACCTGGCCACGACAGGCCCGCTTGTTGGCCCGCTTACGGCGGTCCGTGAAAGCGGAGGCCCGACCCCGCCAAGTGGCGAGGGTGCCACCGTTGGCGAAGTGCGCCTTGCGAGCCGCAGCCCGCTGAGCCTTCGCCGGGTCGAACTTTTCCTTGTTGTGAGCCATCTCTCTGTCCTTTGGTTCAAGGCTAATAGCCCATCACCTCATTGTAAGCCTCGCACCCGCCGGCCATTCCGGCTTGCATGGCGATCTCACGCCGCCAGTCGTCATCATCGTCGGGCTCGGGCTTGTAGTCAGGGTTCGGGCGCTTGGCCAACTCCTCGACGAGGGTTCTGCCATCGGCATCCAGGGTATTCTCGACCAGCTGGAACCAGGCCCCGTCAAGCTCGCCCTCCGCCTTCTCATAGAAGGCTTGGGCCTCTTCCAGATTGTCAAAGTCGACGCCTGTCCAGCAGTCGTCGTTCCCCTCGTCGGGGTTGCTGCCCCAAGCGTCTACGCTGTAGGTTCTGTTCATCTCATCTCATCTCCATGTCGTTCGCCCTACCTACTCCAGACCTCGAAAAGTATGGAAAGAAAGTTCAACTTTTGTCTCAGCCTTGTTTTATGCGGCCCCCAGTTTGTCGAAAAAAGTTTCCAGCTTTTTTCGACCCCGGAGTAGTAAGGGTGCAAGGGGTGAAAGCCACCCCCACCGAACACTGACAACCGAGACCGTAGCAATGACCTCCTACACTGTCACCATCCCGACCATCCCCGCCCGTCCGGACATGGACATGGAGCGGGCGATTCGGGCAGCCGATCTCACGGCCAACACGGTGACCCTCATTGTCCCCCGCGACGAGGAGGACGAAGAGGACCTGGAGGCCATCTACGCCAAGCTCTTTGGCAACCATTAGATAGAGGCACCAATGCCAGACATCCCGTACTCCATCAGAGAGGCCCGGCGCCTCATCCCCGAGGAGAGGCGTCCCGACCAACGTCAAGACTCGACCACCGATCAGGTGCTCACTGTCCTGGAGCTGGCCCGGTTGGCCGGGTGCTACGATGCCCTCGACCTGCTCAAGCGGCTGGTCCGGGAAAACACCGCGAGCACCTATTGCTCCTTCCATGAGCATGCCGAGCCCTGCCCCCGCTGTGCGGTCTACATGCGCCCCCGGGGGAAATAACTTCCAACTTTTTACCCCTCCGGAGTAAGAGGGGTAAAGGAGGATGCCACCATGGCTTTCCAGCTCAAGCTCATCGGAGAGGATGTCCCTCTCCTCACCTTCGATATCAACCCCGAGGACAACCCCGACCTCCCGAAGTCTTTGAAACGGCTCGTGGAGCCGTACACCACGGAAGACAAGAAGAAGCTCGCCGAGCAGCTGGAGGCCGAAGCCAAGCGGATGGCCTCGGAGATCGTCGAGGACCAGGGGTCCCAGTACAAGCTGGGAATCCTCTTGGGCCCGGTGAAACTCCCCTGGCCCGAGGGTGCCACCATTCCCAACGTGCTGGTCGTGGCAATGTTCAACCGCCACTGGAGCGACCAGACCTGGATAACCACGGACTCCTCCGGGGGACATGGTAACATCAGGATGGTGCAGTTCTGGGAGGACTGCCGCTACATCTGCCGGGTCCTGGGAACCCCCCCGCCCGGAGGCATCTACTCCGAGCTGTCCTACCGGGTCGACGGCCCCTTCAAGAACGTCGGACGTTTCGAGGACCGTTTCCTGGTCATCGAGTCCGACGCCGGAACGGAAGCCCTCCACATCCGCCGTCTCAAGGTCCCAGAGGCCTCCGACCCCAGCATGCGGGACTGTGACAACCCGATGATCATGATCAAGGCCAACGGCCACTGCTACCGGACCCACGGCGAGGCCAACCACTACCTCGACTACGCCCGAGGTCTGGCCAGCATGCTCCAGGGGATGCAGATCGCTCCCGAGACGGCGAGCCTTTAGGAGAAACCCTATGCGACCCCAAACCCAGGTCAGAGAAGTCAACTCCCACGGTGTGGCTGCCAAGGGTACCTTCGGCATCAGCGAGACCAACCAAGTCCACATCATGACGATCCTGCGGGACACCCTGTACACCGACAGGATCCTGGCAGTGCTCCGGGAGTATGCCTCCAACGCCTGGGATGCCCACCGAGAAGCTGGCAAAGGCGACCTGCCGATCAAGGTGGTCCTCCCCACCCCGGAGGAGCCCACTCTGGTCATCCGAGACTGGGGCCTGGGCCTGTCCGAAGAGGACGTCTTCGAGGTCTATACCCAGTACGGAGACAGCACCAAGCGGGACTCCGACACCTGCGTGGGGATGCTGGGGATCGGCTGCAAGAGCGGGTTTGCGTACACCGAGACGTTCACCGTCACCTCCTGGCACGGGGGCTGGAAGAAAGTCTACGTTGCCGTCCTCGACGAGTCCGACGTGGGCGAGATCCTCAAGCTCAGCCAGGAGGCTTCTGGTGTGCTGCTCAACCGCTTCCTGAGCATCATGGGGGTGGAGTCCGACTTCGACAACGACAAGTTCTACCCTCTCGATGTTCTCAACATCGAGGGGAACGAGGAGGAGTCGGAGGTCCAACGGGCCCTGTTCGAGGAGTGGTCCCATGAGCAGAACCCCGGTGAGGACATCGAAGTAGGCCTGGAGATTCAGATCGCCGTAAGCCCCAGGGACATTCACGACTTCCACTGGAAGGCAAAGAACCTCTTCCGGCACTTCAGCCCGAAGCCAGACATCAATATTGACCTCCCGGACTATCCCCGGGACCTCAAGAAGAACGGCTTCTTCTACCGCGGAACCAACGGGGACTCCGGCTGGACCGCCGTCATGGGGTGTGTCCCCTATCGCATCGACACGAGGCAGATCCAAGAAGAACTGAAGGAAGAGGAGCTTCTCAAGACCATAGGCAATCTCAGAGGTGGGCTCTTCTTCGACATTGGAGAGGTCCAAACCAACGCCAGCCGGGAGGAGCTGAAGTACAACGACCAGACCAAGCAAGCCATCATTGACAAGTTCCAGGCCCTTTTTGATGAGTACGTCGAAGACCTCTTGCAGGTCTTCCGAGAAAAGGACACCACGAACTGGCAACGACGGCTGACCACCGCCAGCACCCGGCACCAGCTGCACCTTCGGGTCCCCAAGCGCTTCGAGGATTTCTCTCAGCAAACCGTGGTTCTCTATGGGCAAGAGAACCTGACCAAAGAGAGTGAAGACGATGTCCCTACCCCCGAGTTCTTCCAGGCCAAAAGGGGCAGTGCTCTCTCGAAGTCTCCGCCCTCCCGAATCCGAGTGCATGTCTCCAGTAATACTCGGATCCTTTTCCGGGACACCATTCTGAGCCTCGCCGGGTATGACATCCAGCCAGCTGACATCCTGGTGTCTCCCACCTACAAGATCACCAAGACGACCTCGGAGAAAAGGGCGGCCCAAGAGCTGGCGAGAGCAAAGGCAGAGCTGGAACAGTACCTGGAGAATGCCCAGCTGACCGGGATTCCCCTTCAGAACCTCTCGGATCTCTCGTGGGTCAACCCTAAAAAGTACCGGGCCCAGAACTACAACCCCAAGCACAACGTCAACTGCTTCCGCCTGAAGTCTCGTGAATACGAGCAGGATCCCCCCTCCAGTAACTGGGAGATCATTAGCCGAGAGCCCCAGGACGACGATGTGTTCGTTATCCTGCACCGCTTCGTAGCCGAGGACTACGATCGTTTCCTTTCCGAATTCAGGTCTGACCTGGTTCTGGCCAAGGCCCTTGGCATCGAAATGCCAGAGGTCTATGGGTACAAGACCACAGCCAAGAAACCCGTGGCCAAAGAGGACTGCAAAGGGACCCACTACAAGGCCTGGAGGACGTCTTTCTTCCCCAAGGAGATCCAGGACAACAAGGAGTTCCTGGATCTCCTGGAGGCCCATCAGTGGATGGTCCTGGAGGATAGCTGGGCGATGCGCACTCTCAAAGAGAACGCGGCAGCCACAGCTGATTTCCTCCAGAAGAAGCTGGGTGGGCGGCACATGATCACAAGGATGCTCCGGAAGCATCTGAAAGGACAAGCCGCTGTCGCCAAGGCCTCCACCTCGAAGCGCAAAGTCCTGAACACCCTCAAGTGCGCCCAGCCCTTCCTCGAACAAAGGCAGAACCCCGCTACCGCTACTCTGGCCCGGATTCACAAGACCTACCCCCTCTTCTCCAAGGGAGGGCCAGGACTGGGGGTTTTGGCCAAGCGGCGGCATTACAGGGAAGAAGACACCTCCTCCTACTGGATCGAATACATCAAAATGGTGGATTCCCTTCCATCTTTCCCCAAGGACGGAGTAGAAGGGGCAGCACCACAGAATGCCCAAACCAAGGATAGCAAGCCATGAGCATTCCCAGCTACACCATCACCACCGACACCATCACCGTCATCGTCTCCGGCAAGGCCCACACCGTCCGCAAGGGGGCCACGAACTTCCTGGCCCTCAAGCAGGCCATCCTGGAGGAGGACTGGGACAGGGTCCCCAACCTCCTGACCGTGGCCAAGAGCGTGCAGGCGTGGGCCGACGGGGAGTTCGCCCTCACCGGGAACAAGGTCCAGTACCAGGGGGAGGATGTCCCCTCGGAGCTGAACAAGCGCATCCTCAAGATGATCACCGACAACGTGGATCCGAAGGGGCTGCTGCGGTTCTGGGAACGTCTCCAGAAGAACCCGTCCTGGCGGTCGGTCCAGCAGCTGTTCCCGTTCCTCGCCCACGAGGGCATCCCGATCGATGAGGACGGCTGCTTCCTCGCCTACAAGGGGGTTCGGGACGACTACAAGGACAAGCACACCGGCAGGGTCGACAACTCTCCCGGGGCCGTCAACGAGATGCCCCGCAACAAGATCAGCGATGACCCCCGGACCGCCTGTCACTACGGCTACCACGTGGGCGCCCTGAGCTACGCCAAGAGCTTCGGGTCCCGGGTTGTCATCGTCAAGGTGGACCCCGCGGACGTCGTCTGCGTCCCCTACGATTCGAGCCAGCAGAAGATGCGGGTCTCGAAGTACGAGGTGATCGGCAACTGGAACGGCCGGACCCTCCCCTCCACCTCTGTCACCAAGACCGACATCGGGGTGGAAAACAAGACCAAGACCGGTGTCACCGAGGGCCCCGGGGTCAATGACAAGCCCATTCCCCGGACCACCGGCCGGAAGTCCCGTGCGGTCGAGCTGGACCCGAAGCTGTGGGAGGGCTTCGACGAGATGGACGAGGTGGACCTCCTCGCCCAGAGCCTCGACGCCCTGCGGAAGTACGCGGCCCACGTGCTCAAGATCGTGGGCGCCTCCAAGATCCCTGGTGGCAAGCGGGCCCTGGTGCAGCGCATCATCGAAGTGCGATGAGCTACGAGGGCTACCGCCAATACTGGTGCCCCTCGGGGCACCAGTGGGAAGGCCCCGGAGAGGTCTTCAACATCGGTGACCAGGACCACCTCTGCGACGACTGCGGACAAGAAGCAGTCTTCGTGAACGAGGTGGATGACACCAACTGCGACGAGTGGGGGCGCATCACCCCTGTCTTGGCCACCCCAGCCGTGTACAAGACCTGTGACATGGGGTTCAAGCACAGGGTGACGCCCCCCGCGTACCTCATTCCCACAGAGGCCCAGAGGAACTACGCCCACGAGCATGGCTTGTGGGTACCAGGGGTGGAAGACCAGTGCACATCTACATCCTAGACTACACCGGAACACTGGACCAACTGGGTAACCCCAAAGGGTTCGTGCGGGCTCTCCAGTCCCTGGGGCACAAAGCTGCTCTCTGGACCGGCCACTCCCCGAGATACATCGGCCATCCCGGTCTGGCAGAAGCTGTCGACTGGTACATATCCAAAGGGAGTGGGACCCTGAAAAGCATCGTCCAAGAGCTTCTCCAGGAGTGCCCAGAAGCAACCTGCGTGTACGTCTCTGACGATGACGCCCTGGCTCCCGCACAGGTTGCAGACATGAAAAGTCAGGTGGGGGTTCTGGTCCTGTTCATCAAGCCTTCTGACCTCAACGCTCACCTGTCGAGCCTGGTCTAGGAGGTCAGGGAAAATAAATAAACCCCTGGGGGTTGCCCGTCGTCACGACCCCCAGGGGTTTCAACTCCCCTCTCTCACCACAGAGGCTGGGGCGTTAGGCTTCCTTCTTCTTGAAGATCACCTTGCCGAGCAACTCCCATAGGCCCACAGCAGTAGCGCCAGCTGTGAACCCTTGGAAAAGCGCTTGCCCCCAAGGGATGCCGGAGACCAGCTGTACCGCAATCGAAGATGCGATACCAAGGGCGGCAGCTACCCACGGGACAGCTGCTGCGGAGACCTTCTCCTTGAGCTTCACGACCTTGTCGAGGATGAAGATCAACAACATGATCAGGAGCCCGGAGAACAGAACCCAGTTCCCGTTCTTGGCCGCCTCGATCATGGCCCCGCCCGTCTCCAAAGCTTCGGTGAGGTCCTCGGGTGGCTTGGGGGGCTCCGGTGTAGGCTCCGGCTCGGCAACATCTGTCACACCAGCGTCCTTGTCAGCCGGCACGTCAGCAGTTGGACCAGCATCAGCCGGGGCGACCACATCGGCCGTTGGCCCCACATCTGGAACCCCTGCGGGTTGGGCAGCCGCAGCTAGGGGCGCTGCGACGAGGGAAAGAACAAAGAGGAAACTGATGAGACGTTTCATGAGGCACACTCCTGCGTGCATTACTTGTCGTCTTGCAATGATACCGAGCTGGAACCAGCCTGGTATACCTTTGGCTGCCCTATAGAACGAATCTGATCACGCAGGTAGGCTTTCTGCTCATCTGTGAGACCTGGGTTGAGAAGAGCTTCCTTGAGCTGGGCCTTGTATTTCCTTTCGTACTTGGCCCTTATCTTGGGATCTATCTGCTCACGGCTGATGAATGGCATCAACTCCCTCCTGTGTCAGGAAGTGGAGCTAGGACTACTTCCTCTGGCCTTGGGGTGACACGACTGAAGCCCTTGAACATGGGCCTTCCGTCAATCCGGTAACGGTCAGCGGCTGCATAGCCCTCACCATACCCCGACGGGGAAATCAGTCCGGACAGCTCCAGGCCGTTCTCTCTGGTGCTCTCATCTCCGAATACCCCGTAAGTGATGACTACCATCTGGATCTCATCACTGTCCGAAACCTTGTATGCCGTGCTGAAGGCTTCCTCGTAGAAATTCCTCACCAGCATAGCCCGGCACACCAAAGCCCCTCCCTTGAGGATGGGCTGCAAGGGCCCGGAGAAGGTCTCAGACACCCAGTCAACAGGACCACCAGGAGCATCTCCGGAGAGGACAAAGGCTGACCCGCCTCCTCGGTACAGACGGAAGCTGGTAGCCCCCGAAGGAGCTGTTGTCTCGTTGTATCCGGTGTACTCCAGGATGCTCCCATCGGCCATTCCAACCAGGTCGCCCGGCGCACCCATGAACCGGGTAAACTCCTCCCCACCAGTAGTCAGTGGAAGGACTGTCTGAACCGGACGAAGGCCAGCAGGAGAGGTCTTCATCGAGGTGGCGGTATCACCCAGGATGTTCTCCCCCAGGAAGTCAGAGTCCTGAAGCAAGATGCCCAATGGGAGACGTTCTGTCATACCTGTCAGCCGCAGCTGAGTGGTACCATCCCCTGCGTTGACCCGGATGTCTGCACCCCCAGAGAAACTGATGGCCCCAGCCTCCTGGTAGTGATCTCCCGAAGGGGGACGTACATGGATGGCATCCAGGGACCAGTCCCAAGATGTTGCTTCTGCATGGAGGCCGTTCCCTTCCACTCCGGGGGCCACGGCTTGGAGGACAGCTTCCTCAGATGAAATTTGGTAGGCCTTGACCGAGGTCTGCAAGTCAGGGTGGTTGTTGATAGTCCACACCATGTTGCTGACCGTCTCGCTGACATCCACCTTGAACTTGATTACCGAAACGTAGTAATCCGCCTCTGGTATGGTGATAGACCACGAACTTGAATCCTGGTCTTGCACAATGGCTGCCCAGAAGGTCCCAGCCGGCCAGTCCGCATTGCCTGTTGCGGTACTTGGGTTCGTTATCTGGATGGTCACCGTATCCGCAGCACTAACGTAGGCATTCACCTGAGCGGTCTCGGGTCCTGTCAAGCCAGAGATGGAAGACTCGAACCCCCAGACCACAAAGTCCCCAGTAGCTGCACCCGTGATGGTGATCACACAGGTACTAGTCACACCTGGGGCAATGGTGCCACCTGCGAAGGTGTTTGTGCCTATGTTGTTCCTGGTACCTGTTGCTGTGGCCCTCAGCTCTACGGTGCCAGTGGAATCGACGAATCCTTCGAACAGGACAGTCAGCCCAGAATCAGTGGCATTGAACACGTCGGCGATATCGAAGTCCTTGGGGTAGACCCTAACCAGGTCTCCCACCTCCGCTCCGAAGTAGTCGAATGAGCCGGGTGTTTGGGTGTAGCTCTGTCCAGGGTAGAACGTAGTAGCTCCGGCCCCATCCCAGGCGATAGTCATCACCTCCTGGTGACCCTCCAAACCCCCAGAGGCGACCGTGATGATGTCTTGGTCCTCGGTTCCAGCGAACGTGGTCTTGGCATCGGCCACGTACTCCAGCTTGGAGAACACCAACTGTGTCTTTGTCCCGTCCAGGTCAGTAATCCATAGGCGGGCAAACTTGTAGGCATTTTCGTTCAGCAAGGTGGCGTCCGCGATTCGGACGATAGCCTCTGCCCTACTGGGGTTGTTCTTCTGACCTTCTGTGAAGGTCCGTGTCAGGACTCCCCAAGGCGGATCACTGGCAGACAACGGGAGGCGCAGAGGGGCCCCGGTGTCCGAAGTGTTCTCCAAGAACCCAACGTCCATGAACGTACCCGGGTGGAGGTCTCCACCCACAGTACCTGTTCCCAGAGTGGTGTAGAAGTCGACTGAGGACAGAACCTCGAAAGCCCTTGCATTCGGGGTCTCGGGCACAAAAGCGCCCGAGGACAGGTACTGCTGAATGGGAGTAGCCAGCTCGTACAACTCTGAGGTAGCTGGACGCCCATACCGGAACTCATAGTCCGAGGTCACCCGACTCGTCCTGTTCCGGGTCATGTATGGGTCGCCCTGGTACACAGTCCGGTTGCTGGCTACGAAGAGGCAGTCGTTGAACGATGCCGCCGAAGGGATGACCATGTGGACCCCCTCCAGCTCGAAGTCATCCCCGTCGGCGTTGACTGACCCGCCGACCCCAACCCCGTTACCACCGTGGATCCGAACCAGAACGTGGTTCGAGTAGTTGATGAAGCCACGTGCAAACCCGAACACAACACACTCGACCACGTAGTCGTAGTCCTCGAAAACATCCCCATCAACGTAGTTGAGAGCCTTCGAGATATCGAGGGCCTCAGAGGGAATGATGTACGTGTGGTCGTGGTCCTCCGTGGTGAGGTCCTTGGCCCCGTCCTGAAGGATGAACAATGTCTGCTGGTCAGCATCCGTTTTCAGCAGGTTCGGGGCTGGGTCTGTTTCCAGGGTGATACGGTCCGACTGGAAAGTCCGCCCGCCCTTGCTGACGAAGTCTCGCAGGTCGTATACACCATAGAGCCTGGCAATGCCCATGTAAGGGGGCATCTGAATGCCCTTGAGGCCTTTTCCGAAATCGGAAGAGTTCACCTCCCGGAGAGCATCGACGATGGCCTGGGCGTAAGGCTGGGCCGTGTTGATGTCGGTCGTCTTCCTCGCATCGTATGCCGCCACCACACCAAAGGGGGTAGAGACTGTGACAGCCTTACCGTAGTTGGTGGGGGTGTCGGTACGGAGGTACATCGAGGTGACCTGGTTCCCACCAGTGGTGTTGTCACGACCTCCAATGATGTTGAACACCGGGGAGGTCAGATCAGTCGTGTCCCGGAACAGATGGTTGATACCGCTGAGGAAGGTGCCTGCACCACTGGCCGTATCCACAAAGTAGGGGATGTCTTGCCGGCCAAACCGAGGCATGAACTCCCGAGGCACCGGGATCCCCATGCGCTTACCCGTGGAGGGGTCCGCCCCTGTCCTGGTGTACAGCTGGAGATCGTCCTTGGGTGAGGTATCTGGATAGTCATACTCCCCAATCAGACTGTCATCCACAACCGCGTAGTCCGTGTACGTCATCGCATGGAGCGTCATCTGACGATCACGGAAAGGTCGGAAAAGCAGGCTCTTGCTGCCCTTGTCGAAGAACAGCTCGTGCTCCCTGTCCTGCTCTGTATAGCCTACGATGTTCCCGCCATAGTTAGGAGCTGTGGGGGCATGCCACCCGAGAGCCGGGAGACGGTTCCACAGCTGCACGTGGTTCGGGTCGTAGATTGTCTCATCGTCAGGGACATTCGGGAACGTGGTATCGATCGTAACCTTGTTCTGCCGCAAGTAGGTTGCGTTGGCATCCCGGAGGGACACTCTAGTGACCTCATCCGGAACCCGGGCCATCCCACCTCGCCCTGGGTGATACAGAAGACTCAAGCTCAGGAGCAGCTTGGAAGTGACGGCCACCTTATCAGTGGCACCATCCCGCGGCAGGTTGATGTCATAGTCCGGATCCGGGTCCTGGCGGGCCATAGTATCCCTATCCCAGGGGGACCCAGCGGCATCACCACCAATGTCAGTCAGACCAATGACCAGGTCAGCCGTCAGACCAGCGTAAGATCCCCCCAGTTCCGCCAGGTGGTATTGGGACCTGAATTCGATGTCAACATCGTTACCCGTTGCGTCGTCATACCCCGTCCAGTCGGCGGACAGGGGGATCATTGTGATAGCAGTATTGCTACCGGTACCGGGATTCGGGGCATCGGTGAAGTTCCGTGTCAGACCCACCGTGTCGTTACCGGCCCCAATGACCTTGAAAATACCGTTGTTACCCACAGAATCCTGGTCCCCCCACAGGACCACATACACCTCTGAGGAGAGCCCGCTGGGGTCTTCCCCGTCCTTGGTTAGCATCCCATAGAGGGTACGACGCCCATTGAGAAGTGGGTTAGTGACCTGGTCTGGATCATTCAGGAAGTTGCCATTGGCATCTTTCTGCCACCATGTCCCAGCGACACTGAAGTCTATTCCGACTTCAAGGGTGACTCGATAGACTCGATACCAGTTTACTCCCGCGGCACCCGCAACATGTGGACTCGTCAAAGTCAGAGCAGTCCGACTCTCGACTGAGCGAACCATGTGGAGGGCACCATCGATGAGTATGATGTCCCCGGCCTTCGTGTCATCCTGGAATCGGCAGGAGTTGGACCCGACGACACTCATGGATCCAGCACCGACCGTGACCAGACCAACTTGAATGCCCGCGTCTCCACCGAACCCAGACACGGCAACCGTCTTCTTGAGTCCGGTATGTAGTACCTGACCCAGTGCGATGAAGGGCTTCTCGAAGTCAGCCCCCTCCCAAGGATACTGGGGACCTGGGTATGGACCATCTACAGACGTAGCAGCATGCTCCGGAGCAGCTTCCAGCCCTTTCTCCCCAATGAACCGCAGGCTCATAGGGTACTGATTCCCCGAGTCCACGTCGGGTGACGAAGACCGGAAATACTCCATGGGAGTCACAAACCGGACTTGTCTCTCGGTGCCATCTCGGAAGGTCCCACGAGCCCCTGTTTCTCCCGCCTCACCCCCGATGAAAAGGTGGATGGAAGACCCGTTGGTCCAGCTTTGAGCCGAGAACACCCCACCGAGGTTCATGAATCCGATTGGGTAGAAATCAGCCCCAACATCCCACTCAACGGTCGTGTCGAACTGGTCTGAAGTGGAGAAACCGATCGCCCCATTAACCAGGGTCGCATCCGTGTCCAGCAGGAGGGTTACGTCAGGCTGCTGGACTGCTGCATCCGACCACACCATCCGGATGCCATCAGGGCCATCCAGGGCCTCAGTGCCATTGGGAACAGCAGTGGTGCCGTCAGCCGAGAGATAGTCCACCTCGTGGATAACGACACCCTCTGTGCCGCCTGCACCTGACTGTTTCCAAGCAGTACGGAGGTTGCCCCGTGACAAGGCAGCTACGTTGTGCAGCAGGAGCCGCTGGTAATCCCAGTCTCCGGGGTTGATGGCCCGGCGAAGGTCTAGGAGGTCCGTCTCAGCGATCTCATCCGAGAACTTCCCATCTGGTCGGGAGTTCCAGAACTGCACTGATGCTCCCGTGGCGTGTGCCGAAGCATTCGTTCCGTATCGACCCCGGGCGGGAACAGTGGCTGTGGAAGCTGGAATGGTGACCTGCTCATTGATCACGTCGATATTCGAAATCGAGATGATCTCACCGTCGACGACCAGGAAAACCACGCTGGGGTCATGGTCTGTATCCTCCAACCCAGACCCATTGAGATTGGTGATGTCCACCACCAGATTCTCATCGTCGTAGGCCAGATCCGTTCCCAGGGTGGCGTCCAGGAGGACACGAGCACCCGTCAGTGGGTCTGGCAGGCCTGAGGTGTTCGGGGTGCGCAGGAAAGCCCCATTCTGGTTCGCTGTGCCGGCGTCTGACACCGACACGTAGACCCCAGAGTTCCGCCTGAAAATGGCAGCGACTGGGATCGCATAGGTGTACCCATCCACAGTCCCCAGGTCATCTTGGGCTGTGGCTGAGCCATCTCCAGCTCTCCACAGGCCGGGGTCCCCCAGCTTCTCTCTCATGTTGGTGAACGTGTACCCACCGACAGGGGAAGTCGCTGCCCCTTGGCCGAGGACGTTGGGGTCGTCCAAACCATCGGGATATACGTCCAGAGCCACGCCCGAGCCCAGTCCCACTCCCTGGCCGAAGACTCGCAACCGGTACTGAACTTGCACCCGCTCCGTAGTCTCGAACCCAATCTCCGGGTCCTCCAGGTCGTCATCTATGTTGGTCCCCCCAAACAGAACGTTGCCGTACTTCCAGATTTTGTCTACGTCCGGCTTGTTAGTGGAGGAGGGGTTGGGGGCTACAAGCGTCTGCCAAGCCTCCAAGAACACAAAGTCAACCCGGCTATCCGAGGCTGGTGGGGGATACAGCTTAACGAGGTTCTCTAAGCTAGTGGCTGTCTCGGTCCCTGCAATCGGAAGCACCCAGCCGTTGACGTTCGCCCATACCGGAGGGTTCTCTTCGTCAGCGTCGTGGGTGTCGTAGGGGCTGTCTGTCCTCGGATTTCCAAGGACAAAGAAATTGGACCACGACTGGTCAAACTGGTAATCGTTCAGGGCCCTGGTGGGGTCCATGAAGAAGCCAGAAGGGACCATGGTCCGAACCATCATGGCAATGCGATCCCAGTCGATCTGAGCCATGAGGTTCAGTTCACTGTCGAGAGGGGGCTTCTCTTCCTGCCACACGACGGCGCCGAACTGCCGCCAAAGGGCGGAGAGCGTCCTCGAAACACCACTACCGTAGCTGTCAGCCATTGATCAATTCCCACTCGTTCTTGCCGGGAGGCAGGTGGAAGATTTTGTCGCATACACCCGTGACCACTCGGAGATCAAGACCTCCCACGATCACAACTTGGGTGTATTCCCTCGTCTCAGTGTCGAGACGGGACAGTCGGGCCAACCTGGAGGCCCCCTTGACGGCCAGATACCTGTGTGCGTCCGGATGATTTTGTGTGATGATCATCGTTAGAAAAGGACTGCAAAGGTGCAGAGGTAGACCTTGTCACTGCTTGTGTTCTTGAAGGCTACCCGAAACTCCGTCGATGGCGATACGAAAGTCACTGGCTCCAGAAGACCAGCCTCAGACCAGTTGACTCCATCATCTGTCGAAATATAGGCCAAGAACCCAGAAGGCTCTTGATCTACCTCCAGGACTTGCCGAAGGGCTGGGGTGTTCGTGCCCGCCAGAGCACCATACTCTGCCACTACATCATCGGTGACCGTGAAACCGTACAGTTTCCAGTACAACATGAACTGATCAGCCCCCACCCCACCTGTGTAAGAGCTGATGTCGATAGCATCGCTGATGAGGATGCCCGGTCTTTCAGGGGCCATCGTGTCATTCTGTGCCATAACAGCTGTGGCCATAGGCATCTGCCCTGCCGGTGCGGCCGTTCTTCCTGTCTGGGCCCGTGTTGGGAAATAGACTGGCTCCTCTGGAGGAGAGGGCCCATATGGTGGAGCCAGGTTCACCTCTTTGAAAGTCGCTGTCAGGTCTAGCTCTCCCACATGGTCGTCTGTCAGCAGAGGGTTGAAGTAGATGTGCCCAAACATGGGGTACATGGCAAGCAGGTGTGCGTGGGCGATGCTCGACACATCACCCCCGTCGATAGCCCCCGTGTTCAGCACATAGTCAGTCGAGTCGATGCGGAAATCGGCTCCCGGAATCGTGGGGATGATGTACTTGCCATTGACGGCCCTGGCCCCATCGGAACCAAGCACAGGGACTTTCTCCACCTGTGTGATTTGGGGGTCCCCATCAAGATGGGTCCTGAGATCCACGAGAATGCGCATACCCACCCCCTACGTTGGTTCCACGAGTCGAATGCCTACAAGCCCCCTGACATCGGCAGAGGAAACTCCGGCACCAGGGGACCCAGAGAATGTTCGGGTGCCGGGGTTGTAGGCCTCTTCCAGGTTGAAAGCCGCCGCCGCCGGGTTCATTTGCACAGCCACCAACAAGGGCACCTTGCCCGCCGTGGTTCCCAGAATCCCCGTCATGGCGAACAGCTCCTGGCTCAGGTTGGCTTTCACCTGGCAATACACCATTCCAGTGTCAGGGTCTACGCCATCGAAGGTATCGGGGTCCTGTGGTGCCGAGTTGTCTGGAAGAGCCGCCACCCGGAGATCAAACCCAGTGCCCACCACAATGGGGGATCCCGTGGGGTTGTACACGGACAGCGACATGGTGTCAGGTCCAGTAGCAATAGCCCGCAGGTGCAGAGCATTGTCGATCGTGGACCCTGGAGCATAAGGAATTAGAACACTGTCCTCATCGATCCCGGGGAAAGCCGCCGTCTGGGCAAAGAAGGACCCACCTGGAAGAGACCCACCTGTCGTCCAGGGAACATCAATGATGTTGGTGATGCTGTCCAGCACCTTGCACCCGGCCCCATCCGAGGAGGCGTCTTGCTTGTCTGGCCCATCTCCATCCATACGACCCAGGTCCATCCAGGCAGTGAGGCCTGGGACCTTGACCATGATCGCGATGCCTTCTGTCGACCCCAGCGTTCCTGGACCGGGAGCGGTATACTCGAAGTCCTGGAGCTGGAGACCGTCAACCCGAATCAAGACCGTAGAGGTTCCAGCCGCAGCGTAAGTGCCACTGAAGGAAGCATCAAAGCACCTGACATACCTACGAGTGCTAGCCAGAGAGGTGTAGTCTGGCTGAGCTGTCGCAATATCGGTGGTCACCACAGGTCGATATCCTGTGGAGTAGTCCTTGTAGGGGTAAACCAACATCCCCGCTGAGGGGAATGGGACCGTATTGCCATCCGATAGTGGCGGGTTGCGGTCAGGCAAACCTGCCACCTGGAGGAAATCGATGGGGAGAGACCCCAGCTCAGTCAGGTGGTAGTCGTTCTGGACATAGCTCGAAGGCTGCCATGCAGCGTTGGTGTTGGTTCCAATTCGGACCGGAACTTCGATGGCCCCTCCTGAGTAGGCCCCCATACCGGGCCCCAGCAAGCTGTAATCGGCCCCCGCCCCATAGGTGGCGTTGATGGCACTGGTGAAGGTGTAGTAACGGTAAACCTCATCGAGGAACCGCTCCTGGATGTCTTTGGTAGCTGTCACCAACCCAGAATACACAGGGGACGGTGAAGCCCCTGTGAGGAAATTGCCGTAATCTCCCAGCAGTCCGGTCGTGTCGAATGAGGTCGAGTGGTAGAGGATGTCATCCCCACCCGTGTCCTCAAAGACAGCCCCATGGCCCCCGAGAGCACTGTAGGGCTGAGCCGAGGTGTTCACATCCCGGTGACCGAACGGCCGTCGGAGGTACAACCTAGCCTTGGCGTCCTGTGTGAAGGAGGGGGCCACACTATCACCCCGGAAAGAGATGGCCCCCCAGGTAGTCCCATCTACATCCAAGGTCTCTGTGGCAGCAGGGCCATTGGAAAGACTGAAAGCCCCAGAGATGTTCTGGCCACAGTGCGTGAACGGCATCTCCACCCGCTGGAGACGCTCGTAGTTTGCGTTGGGGCAGAAAAACCCAGGTGCTGGGCCTGTACCTGGCAGGACATAACCAGGAAGCTCGGTGTACGCAAAAGGAGCCAGGCCAACGAACGCCGGGTTGGGGGTTGACATCCTGGCTGGGGCCACTTGGCTGACACCCGTCAAAGGCTGGTCGTCTATCCGATAGCTGTAGGCCCAGAAATTGTTAACTGTGGCATCCACGGTCAGCTGGAAGGAGGCGGCTCCTGTCGTTGGATGCACTGGCCTGAAGTAAGCTACCCCGGAGATCCAAACCACGTGCTCGGTCGCGGGGGAGGACCCTGAGACGAAGCTGCTGGTTGCTGTGACCTCCCCAGCAGAGACAGCATGGTCATCAAGGTCGGTCAGTACCGCGGTTCTCAGCACATGGTAAGGCTCAGCCGCATACCCGTAGTTGGGGGCAGGCCCCAGAGGAGATTGGACTGTCGTCGAGGTCTCCTCATTCACCCTCCGGTCAACCTCTTCGACTCCAGTGGACCCGTCCACGAAGTAGGCACTGTAGACCTCGTACCCGTTGGTCACATCATCGGGAAGGATCCCATCCCTGGCAAAGGCCTCGAAGTCTCTTTCTTTCTTGAAATGGACCAGGATGTAGGTCCCGATCTTCTCGACAGTAGCACCGGCGTTGTTGTCCATGAGGAACAACTGGCGGTATCTAGCCACCTGCCACGAGTAGTAGTCCTCGGGAAAATCGTCGTAGTCCCCCGCCTGACTCAGAGTGACTACCCCAGGGGCAGCCGGCGAAGCAGGTGTGAAGTAGCGGGCCTTCTCCTTCGTGGTGGTCTCCGTCCCAGGCACCCCACTGGGGGTATACTTGAGACCTGTGGCCTGAGAGTAATCCTGGAGGTAGGGCAACCGGTATCGGAAAAAGTTGGCGGTACTGACTACCGTGTTGCCATAGGTCCCACCCGGAGAGGGACTGTATGGGGTCTGGGCCCCCAGAATGGGAATCCCATAAGTCTGGACCGGGCCATACCCGGTTCCTGCATCGGCCGCTGGGTCTGTCCCAAGTCTCACCTGACCAGGACCTGGGACTTCCGAGTTGGAGTTCCTCACAGCTCCCGGGGTGCCATCACCATCCAGGTCATCAAAAGGAGCCCGGAGAGCCGAGCTGTCAATGATAGACACCCCGGCCACAATCTCGTTCAGCCCGTACTGCCCGGTAGCCCGACCTGGAAAAACGAACGGGTCATACTCCCCGTTGTCATCGGTTCCGATGTCAAAAATGCCCCCAGGCTCTCCGTCACAGGCCCCTCCCTCACACGGGGGGTCCCCGAGGCCACCCTGGATCCCTTGGCCCAACAAGATAGCCGCGATGCAACGGTCCAGAAGGTTCTGGGCCAGGAAGGCAGCAGTATTCCCTTCTGCGGGCCAATGGAACAGAGCCAGGACACCTCGATCAGCAGGATACACCGCCCCAGAAAGGGTCACTTGGATGGTGGCCGTCCCCGGGTTCTCCAGCAGTTGATGGGATAGGATGACATCCTGTGGGGGAGCCGATACCCAATCGGTGGTGTACCCACCGGCGTACACGTCACCAGGGCCGGCCCCAGCGAGTGTGCCTACCGCAATCCCACTGTTGAAGGTGGGATCTGACCGGGGGTCCTCCCCCTCAGTCGGGAACTCTGGGTCCGTGGAAGGGGCGGGAGGCTCAAGGTAGTAGGGAAAGATGTCCGCAGGGTCGTTGGTGCCCGAGAGCCCAGGGCGCTCCCTCAAAGAGGAGTCCGCCATTTTCAGGATTCCCCAGTCCGGAACACCAGTGAAGGTTAGGTGCGTGTGCTTAAACCCAACTCTCGGGGGTTCTGGTGGGAGTCTCCCGGCCAGTTCATCTAGCTGGCCCTCGACGTCACCAGAGTAGACGGTTTCGGGGCCTTCCACTGTATAGATGGCAGAAGCAGGGTGAGCCCTCTGTGAGCTGGCATGTGCCGTCACAGCCGCTCCCCCCTCTCCTATGATGGCGGGGGCACCATCGACCTCCCCGATGTTGGGTCCCACCCCAGCCATGCCGGCGCCACCCAAGGTGAGCGTGGTCTCGTCAGGAGCTTGCTTGCCCGAGCCGGTCTTGATTGTGCCCGGATCTACGTCACGAGGCATCGTTACCCTCCCACTACCATCAGCATGTTGCGGGTTCGGTAGACCGCAGCGCCAGTTCTGTTGCTCGCAGCCGGATCCGTGAACCTGACGTTGTTCTCGTCATCCAGCTCAGCAAACCGGGACAACACCACCAAGAGCAACTCATTCTTGCGGTACAGAAGACCGTCACTAGAGGTTGAGGGGACATCCTCCGTGGCCCTCGCCAGGAACGGCACAAACACCTTGTGCCTGACCGCCCCGAACATTGGCTGGGACAGGATAGTGGGTCGGTACACCGAGTCATCCGCGAAGGGGTAGTAAGACCTGAATTCCGCGTCTGCCCTGGGGGATTCCGTCGCCCCAGCACCACCAAGCTCCAACACATCTTGCCCGTCCGCCGGAACGAAGGGGTGCAGGGCCAGGAGTCCTGTGTCAGCGTCGAAGTCGTCAATGGTTGTCTGAGCCGTGGCCACGAAGTACCACTCCTCAGTAGAGGGGCTCGACCCATCATTGATTGGAATCTGGTCCAAGGGAGCCGGATAGGGGTACGCCAGGTCTGTGGATCCCATCCCCACCTGGCCAGTCCAGACGTTGTCCGAGTAGAACAAAGGCTCCACGTGCAGCGTCTCCGGCATGGTCCCATCACCGGAGGTGTCGATAGTACCGTCCTTCACCCCTGCTGTCTGGGGAGCATTCGTGCGGTAGTAGATGCTTACCTGGTAGCCTGCTCCGGAGGCCCCGTAGTTGGGGATCGGGTCTTGAGGGAAATACCGGATGACACACTGCGTGTGTGGCCCCGAAAGAGGGGTCCCGCCACTGATCACCACTTTCCTCGAAGAGGATCCGAACTCTGTCGCTGAGGTATCCACTGTAACAGGGCCACCGCCGGGAATATCCACAACAGCAGTCACCCCGGAATAACCCCCTGCTCCTGGATCATACACTCTCCGAGGGAAATACAGCTCGGTGGTGGTGCGGCTCACAAGGCTCTCTACATTCACCGAGCCAACAGCACTCCCTGTCCCGATCGGGCCCCCATGAGCCACCGTGTCGTTGGCAATGTACTCTAGCCCAACTTCCCGGAAGCCCTCCC
>Ga0209536_100004213_pt1 | contig 22763 bp, 21 predicted proteins | sample DeeMarSeWOR28_12_FD_187461 | JGI IMG/M metagenome (GOLD analysis project Ga0209536, IMG submission 187461) | Marine sediment microbial communities from White Oak River estuary, North Carolina - WOR-2-8_12 (SPAdes) (version 2) | ecosystem: Environmental > Aquatic > Marine > Intertidal zone >... | reverse complement strand
AGCCCCGGCCGCAGCTCCTCAGCTGGCAGAATCAGCGCATAAGGCTGGGGATTGCCGGAGCCGGTCACGCAACAGAGCTCCACCTCGGGGTGATTGTTGAGGAGGTTCTCGATGGGCGCCGGCGCCACGTACTTGCCCTTGCTCGTCTTGAAGAGCTCTTTCACACGCCCGGTGATCTTGAGTCGGCCGGCTTCGTCGCGCTCCCCGCGGTCGCCGGTCTTGAAGAAGCCATCCTCCGTGTAGCACTCGGCGGCCAACTCGGGCTGCTTGTAGTAGCCCATCATGTTGCCGGGCGATTTGATCAGGATTTCGCCTTCGTCGCTGATCTTCACTTCCACGCCTGGCATCGGGCTTCCAACGTATCCCACGCGGCCCTTGCCCGGGATCGTTGCGTGCGAATATGCGAAGTCCTCGCTCATGCCATAGCCCTCGAGCAGCTCGAGGCCGAGGTCGCGGTACCATTGAATGAGATCGGGAGGGATCGGGGCCGAGCCGCTTGCGGCGAGCCGAACGTGTTGCAGCCCGAGACCGGTCAGGATCTTCTTCTTGATGACACGGTTCAGCAGCGGGATCCGAATTAACCGCGCGAGCTTCTCGGGTGGCATCTTGCGGAACACGCCGAGTTGGAATTTCAGCCACAAACGCGGGACCGAAACGAAGATGGTCGGTTGCGCACGGTTGAGATCGGCCACGAAGGTGTCGAGGGACTCTGCAAAGAAGATCTGCATCCCTGCGCGCAACCCCTGTGTCTCGACGCAGAAGCGCTCGAACACGTGAGCCAAGGGAAGGTACGACAGCATTCTGTCCTCGGGCGTGGCGTGAAAGATCGACTCGGCGCCTTCGACCGAGGCAGCGATCGCGCCGAAGCTGTGCATGACGCCCTTGGGCCGGCCGGTGCTGCCCGAGGTGTAAACGATGATCGCCGGGTCTTCCGCCTTGACCCGTGGATTGCCCTGCAGCGGTTCGGTCGCGGCAATGATTGAGTCCCAAGTCGGATAGTCGTTCGGGGGCGCCAGCGGAAACGAGATGCACGGCATGCTGTCCGGGATGCCCTTCTTGATCTCGCTCCAGTCGTCGAGCTTGCCGACGAAGAGCAATTTCGATTCGCTGTGATCGAGAATGTATTCGATCGTGTCGGCGTTCAGTGTCGGATAGAGGGCCACGCTGACGTGGCCGGCCATCCAGATCGCCAAGTCCGCCAGGATGAAGTGAGCGCAGTTCTTCGAGATCAATCCGATGTGGCTACCCGGGTCTAGACCCAACGATTGCAGGTGCGCTGCCATCCGCCGCACCTCGTCCATCGCTTGCGCCCAAGTGTAGGTCTGCACCTTGCCGTCGCCGATCGGCTGTGTGAGCCAAACGCGATCGGGGGTCTTGCTCTCCCAATGATAGGCGTCGTCTAGGGTTAGTCGGGGCTCGGCCATGGTCACTCCTCGCTTCTCTGACGGGCCGGGAGCATACACCGTTCCCAGCGCTTCGTGGTGCCGAATCGGGGGTGCGAGCCTGTGCAGGGCGCCGGTGTCTGCTAGCCTCGCCCGGCGGAGGCGCATGGGATCGGTCGAAATTCGCTTTGTGGGCAGCGGCGACGCCTTCGGCAGCGGGGGACGTTTCCAAACCTGCATCGCCGTCCGCAGTGAGGACGATTTCTTTCTCATCGATTTCGGCGCTTCCTCCCTCGTGGCCATGCGTCAACAGCAGCTCTCGCCGCGCGACGTCAGCAAGATCCTGGTCACACACATGCATGGTGACCACTTCGGCGGGCTTCCGTTCTTTCTCCTCGACGCGCAGTTCGTCTCCAAGCGAGAGGCGCCACTCACCATCGCCGGACCGCCGGGGCTCGAAGAGCGACTCATGCTCGCGATGGAGGTCCTCTTTGCGGGGTCGTCGAAGGTGGACCCCGGGTTCGATCTTCGGCTCGTGGAGCTCAGGCCCCGTAGCACGGTCTCGCTCGACGGCGTCGACGTCACCGCGTTTCCGGCCGCCCATTTCAGTGGTGCGCCTTCGTATAGTTTGCGAGTCGGCGTCGATGGGAAGGCCTTCGTCTATTCGGGAGACACCCAATGGACCGATACGCTCATCGAGGCTTCGGCGGGAGCGGATTTGTTCGCGTGTGAGTGCTACGTGTTCGACGAGGACGTCCCGCTTCACAACAGCTATGCCAAGATCATCGAGAACCGCTCGCGGATGACCTGCAAACGGCTCATCCTCACGCACATGGGCGAAGACATGCTCTCCCGCGTTCACGAGATTGAGCTCGAGACCGCCGAGGACGGGCTGGTAGTAGCCTTGTGAGCGTCCCGGTAGGCATCGGGTGTCGCCTAGCCATCGCGTAAAGTTTGCGCGACGGCGATTGGCAGCTGCGCTGAGTCGCAGGTCGCGCTATGCGCAAGAGCGCTGGGCGGAGGATAGACGAATGAAACTAGTGGCGAGATATGCACTGGTTGCGCTCATGGGAGCGTGGCTTGGCTGCTTCAGCTCTTCTTCTGAGCTCGAGCCCCCTCCGCCTACCGGCTGCGGCGATCGGGTCGAAGCGTTCTTCGAAGCCACCCTCGACGCGGCGCCGACGAACACCTACTCCGAGATCATTCGTGTGGAGCGCGGAGTTGCACCGGACGAGTCGAAGATCCAGTTCGATCTCGATCGGCTCATCCGGCCCGAGGACACCTCGGACTTCAAGCTTCCAGGGCTACTCTGGATGCTGTAGAGGCAGGCCGATTCGGAGCTCTTGAGCGAGGAGATCCTCGGCAACGCGAAGAGCACACTCCTTCAGCACAAGTTTTGGCCGGATGAGCGTCTCAACGAGCCTGGCCCCACGACTGACAGCATGGTCTACGTCACCGAGAACCACTTCATCTTGTACGCGAGCAGCGCGTAATTGGTGGGCCAGCTCTATCCCGACGAAATCTTCGCCGCGAGCCATGAAACGGGCGTCCAAAAGATGGAAACGTTCCGGCCTCGCGTCATGCGTTGGCTCGAGCTCCGGTACAAGAGCGGCTTCAGCGAATGGCTCTCCAACGTCTACTACGATGAAGACATTCCCGGCCTCGTCGCTCTAACTGAATTCGCCGAAGACGAGGAGATCAGGCAGCTCGCTACCATGGTTCTCGACCTGATCTACGCGGACATGGCCCTGAACCAATTCGAGGGGACGTTCGGAAGCACGCACGGCCGCACTTACGAGGACAAGATGAGCGGCGCTCGCGACAACACCGGTTCCACGTTCGCCCTCCTATTCGGACTCTACGACTTTGGGCCCGGAAACATGAGCTCTTCGATGCTCGCGTTGAGCACGCAGTATCGACCGCCTCGGGTGATCTACGACATGGCTCACGATTCAACTCGCGCCGAGGTAGAGAATCGCCAACGCATGGGCATCAAGCTCGAAAAAGCCGACACCTGGGGCTCGACACGACGCGATTCGAGGATGGCATGACCTTCATGACGCTCGAGGCGTATACCCATCCGCTCACGATCGGCCTATGGGTCGAGATGCTCAATGCCTACGGTTGGTGGGACCACGACGACTACAACCTATTCGCGCCGTTTCGGGACGTCTTGGAGAACGAGATCATCCGCGACGCCTTCGCGAAAGAGGCCGAAAAGGACATCACGCGCAACATGCGGCCGGAGGTGAATATCTACACGTACCGAACGCCGGACTACATGCTCAGCACCGCCCAAGACTGGCGAAAGGGCTATGGTGGTGACCAGCAGTCGATCTGGCAGGCGACGCTCGGCTTCGAAGCCGTCGCATTCACGACGCATCCCGGTGCCGAGCGATGGGACGGGCCAACGCCTCGCTACTGGACGGGCTATGGGACGATGCCGCGTTCGATTCAGACGAAGAACGTCGTCATCTCGCTTTACGACGTCGATACGACGGCGATGCTGTACGTGCCCAACCAACCCCTCTACACGCATGCATTTCTCGACCGGAGCAAGTTCGACGAGACCTCCAAGGAGGGAGGGTGGTTCTTTGCCAGGCAGGGCGAGGGGTATCTGGCGCTTTGGGCTTCGGACCCCGACGCGGACTGGCAGCCGAACGAAGATCCCGACCGCCAAGATCTCGGTGATCACGAGATCATCGCGGATGGCGAAAAGACGGTCTGGATCTGCGAGCTCGGAAGCGCCAACGACTACGACGCCTTCAAGGCCGCCATCGCCGGCGCATCGCTGCATGTCGACGCCGAGGGACTCAGCGTGGACTACGATTCCCCGTCCCAGGGGCGGCTGGTGATGGGCTGAGATGGGCCGCTGATGCAGGACGGTGTCGAGGTCGACCTGAGCGACTATCCGAGGTACAGGAACCCCTACTGCGCCTCCGCGTTCCGCGACGATGTGATCGCGTTCGAGTACGAGGATCCCGCGGGCGTGACTCAGACCCGAACGCTCACTCTGGACGTCGCGAATCGCGCGCGTGAGGTCAGCCACTTCCTGGACTAGTATCCCGAGCATGCTGGATTTCTCTGGTCGCGAGGCGATCGTGACGGGCGGCACGGGCGCCCTCGGCACGGCGGTCGTCGGCCGCCTCGTTGCGGCCGGGGCCACGGTGCACGTCCCCGTGTTCATCGAGCGCGAGCTCGAGGCTTTTCCCTATCGCAGCCACGACGCTGTGCGCCTGCACGGCGGGCTGGATTTGAGCAGCGAAGGGGACGTGGCAACACTGTATGGGGCCACCACCGCGCTGTTCGCCAGCATTCACGTCGCAGGCGGCTTCGCGATGGGACCGATCACGGAGACGGACCTCGGCACCTGGCAGCACCTCATGCGTATGAACGCGACGACGTGCTTCCTCTGTTGCCGCGAAGCGGCGAGAACGCTGCGCGGTCGCGACGGCCGGATGGTCAATGTGACCGCAAAGCCGGTGCTGGTACCCGCGGCTCAAATGAGCGCGTACGCCGCCTCGAAGGCAGCGGTCGCGGCGCTGACTCGTTCTTTGGCCGAAGAGCTCGCTGGATCGCGCATCTGGGTGAACGCGGTCGTACCAAGCATCATCGACACGGCCGCCAATCGCGCTGCCATGCCCGATGCGGACCACGATGCTTGGCCGAAGCCAGACGAGATTGCCGAGACCATCGCCTTTCTCGCGTCACCCCAGAACGCGGTCACTCGAGGTGCTCTCGTTCCGGTCTACGGAGGAAGCTAGTCCCGGGTGGCGTGCCATGCTGGGTCGAGAAGAGCGCCGCTTGCGACGGTAACTCGGGTATTCTTGCGGGATGAAGTACACCCATCTGGGTCGGACCGGCGTTACGGTTTCCCGCATTTGCCTCGGTTGCATGAGCTACGGTACGCCAGAGTGGCGCCCGTGGGTGCACGACGAAGCGGCGTCGGCGCCGTTCTTCAAGAGGGCCATCGAAGCTGGCATCAACTTCTTCGACACAGCCGACATGTACTCCATCGGCGTGAGCGAGGAGGTCACCGGAAAGTGGCTCCGGGAGTACGGCAACCTCGACGAGATCGTAATCGGCACGAAGGTGTTCTTTCCGATGAGCGACCGGCCCAACATGGGCGGGCTGTCGCGCAAGCACATCCAGCAGGCGTGTGACGATAGTCTGCGGCGCCTCGGCGTCGACACGATCGATCTCTACCAGATTCACCGCCTCGACCCGGCAACGCCCATGGAGGAGATGCTCGCGGCGCTCGATCAACTAGTCTCACAGGGCAAGGTTCGATACATCGGCGCAAGCTCGATGTACGCATGGGAGTTTCAGCGCTTGCTTTCGCTGTCGGAGCGCAACGGGTGGGCGAAGTTCGTCACGATGCAGAACCACTACAACCTCGTGTACCGCGAAGAGGAGCGCGAGATGATCCCGCTCTGCGAAGACCAAGGAATTGGCGTGATCCCGTGGTCGCCACTCGCTCGTGGGATGCTCGCTGGCACCCGCATCGAGCTGGGCGACACCTCGACCAGTCGTTCCTCGAGCGACGGCCTCGATCAGATCCTCTACGACCAGCCCTCCGATTGGGAGGTGGTAGACGCTGTGAAAGAGGTTGCCGCCGAGCGTGGCGAGCCGCCGGCCCGGGTTGCGCTTGCGTGGCTGATGTCGAGGCCGGCGGTCACGGCGCCCATCGTGGGGGCCACCAAGCTGAAGCACCTCGACGACGCCATTGCCGCGGTCGAAATCGAGCTCAGCGATGAGGAGGTGTCGGCTCTCGAGGCGCCCTACCAGGCTCATCCGGTCAAGGGCTTGGCCGCTCCGAAGAGCTGACGGACGCTAACTGTCATCGAGCTCGGAACGCAGGCCTCGAACCATCAAACGCTCGTAGAGCCCGGGTGCGATTCGCGAAAGCAGTGCACTCGTCTTGCCGACCGGCGTGAGCACGAGACGCCGCTTTCCCGCTCGCGCTGCCCGGAGCACCTCTCTGGCGACGTCGTCCGGATCACTGAGCTCCCCGACCTTGGAGCGAGGGCGCTCGATGCGGTTTCCGTCTGCGCCCAGCGTCTTCGCTTCCAAGCCCGTTTCGACGAACGACGGACAGACCATCAAGACTCCGACACCTCGGTCGGCGACTTCGGCACCCAGGCTCTCGAACAGCCCGTGCATCGCATGCTTCGAGGCCGCGTATCCGCTTCGGCCGTAGAGCGGCGCGAGCCCGGCGATGCTCGAGATCGCGATGATCAAGCCCCGCCGTTCGATGAGATCGGCCAGGCAAACCTGCGTGCAATGAAGCGCGCCGAACAGATTCACCTCCATCACGCGCCGAAAAACCTCGGGCCGGGTTTCTGCAAAGGCGCTGCGGTGCACGATCCCCGCATTGTTGATCAGCACATCGATTCCGCCGAAGGCCGTGCGCACGGCATCCATCGTGTGGACTACCTGCTGCGTGTCGGTGATGTCGCAGGGCAGGGCAATCGCCTCGATTCCCGAGGCCGCGAGCTCTTTCGCGGCTTCCTTCAGGGGGCTCGCTGGCAGGTCCACCAGCGCAATTTTCGCCCCCGCGGAACCGAAGCTCCGTGCGAGCCCCATCCCGATGCCACCGGCGCCGCCGGTGATCACGACCGCCTTGTCGGCGAAGTCACGCCGAGCCAAGAAGACCTCGGGCACGCGCGTAGAGCTCGAACGCCTCGCGACTCGTCAGCTCGGGGGTGTAACCGTACTCTTCCTTGAGCCGCCGATTGGAAAGCACCGGCCGGTAGCGCAGGAAGCTCACCCGCTCGGGTCCATTTTCGCTGAGGCCCAAGCTCTTGAGAAGCCACAGGGCGCCCTTCACGACCGTGGCAGGGAGCGGAAGGTAGGGCTTGTCGAGGATCTTCGCGATCTCGCGCGGCGTCAGTGCGCCGTCGCCCGCCTGGTTGTAGACGCCCACCTTGTCGGAAAAGACCGCGTCCACCAAGCATGCCACCAGATCCTGATCCCAAATGAAGACGAAGGGCGAGTCGGAGCCGACGATTCCGAGAATCACGGGTTTTTCGAACAAGTCGGTCACCGGGCTGTGGACGTCCTCGCCGACGATCGTCCCTGGCCGAAACACGATCTGGCGAAGCTCCGGCCGCTCTTCGCGCCACTTGGCGAGCATCTCTTCGACGATTCGCTTGTGCTTCGAGTACTCGAACTCGTCGTTTCCGCGAAGGGGGTCTTCCTCGTCCATCCACTCGGGATTGTCGGGATGGTATCCGTACGCGGCTCCGCTCGAGGTCACAATCAAGCGCTTGGCATTCACGGCCTCGCACGCCTCGAGGACGTTCTGCGTGCCGAGGACGTCGACCCGATAGGCGAGGTCCCGTGGGGCGCCCTTGGGGGCCCGCACGATGGACGCGAGGTGAACGACGGTGTCGATGGCGTGCTCCCGGAACAAGCCCTCGAGCCCCGGATCGCAGATGTCGCCCTGCTTGTAGACGACCCCCTCGCGTTGGTCGGACCTCGGGGTTTCTGCCCAGTCGAGCGCGACCAGCGCGGAGAGCTCCTCCCTTCGCTTGGCGAGGGCCGCGACGCAGAGGCGACCCACGTACCCAGCCGCCCCGGTGACGAGGACCGCAGGGCCCGTGCCCATCAGGCGCCAGGCTCCTGATGCATCGCCTTGAACTCCTGAAGCCCAGGCGCGAACAAGTGCATGTTCGGGTCGACATCGACGTGAACGACGGACGGTTTGCCCGACTCGACGCAGCGCCGAAGAGCACTTTCGAGCTCGGCCGCATCCGCAACGCGCTCGCCATGGCATCCCATCGCTTCTGCGACCTTGTCGAACGCGATCTCCTCGAAGTCCGCGTTGATCGTTCCCTGTTGGTCCGTGCCGATGGCCGGTCGGAGCATCTGAAGACCAATCGTTTGGGTCAGCTTCACCATGCCCCACTGCTTGTCGCAAAGGACGAGATAAATGACCGGCAGCGCGTTGCGAAGCGCCGTCTCGAGCTCCTGCATGTGAAAGCCCATCGCGCCGTCGCCGATGATGCAGACCACCTTGGCATCGGGCCGGGCGATTTGTCCGCCCAACGCCTGGGACACACCCGCGCCCAGCATGCCGAACTTGAAGGTCGAGAGGAGGGCGTCGGGTTGGTTGATGTCGGAGAAAAAGCTCGCCCAAACCGTGGCGTTGCCGCCATCGAATACGTACACGGCATCGTCGCCGAAGACCTTCTGACAGGCTACCGGAACGTGCGCGCTGTGCATCGGGACCGAGGTGTTCTGAAGTGCGGCGTCGAGCTGAGCGCGAACTTTGCCCTGGCCCTCCACGAGACTCGAGGTACGCGTACGGTTCGCCTGGAGCTTGTCTGCGCTGAGAGGTGTGTGGCGGAGCTCGGCTGCGAGGGCCGAGAGGAATGCGTTCGCATCCGCGAGGATTGCGACCTCCGTGGCTTTGTTCAGACCGAGGATCTCGTCGTCGATGTCGACCTGGACCATCTTCTGCTCGCCGGGTTTGCCCCAGTAGGGAGGCTTGCCCCACCAATCCGTTTCGCCGAGACGAGAGCCCACGACGAGCACGACGTCCGCCTCCCTGCGCGACTGGTTGATCGGCTCCATCGCCCAAATGGGCAGCAGCTGTTCGTGATTGTCGGGCATTGCGCCGCGGCCCGCCCAGCTCGTGGTGGCCGGGCACCCGAGCGCCTCGACGACGTCCTGAAGTGCGGCCGATCCATGCGCGTGTAGCACGCCGTAGCCGGAATGAATGTGCGGACGCTCCGCGCCACGGAGAAGGGCGGCCGCTTCTTTCACCTCACTCGGTGTCGGCTCGATCGGCGTGGTGCGTCGGTACTGCGGCGGTGGTCGGAGATCGATGCTTTCCGCCTCGAACACTCCGTTCATGATGGTTTCCGGCACGTCGAGATGCACCACGCCTGGCCGCCCGCTCCAACTGATGCGCAGCGCGCGACGGAAAAACTCTGGAAGACGCTCGAACGAAGGAACCGCGCCGCTCCATTTCGACATCGCCCGGGTGACGCCGGCTTGATTGAAGTACTGATAGGTACCACCGCGATCGGGGTACGCAATGGGCGTGCGTCGGCTCGACGTGACGACGAGCACGCGGTTGCCCTCGCCGTTCTCGACCGCCACGCCCGGCAGAATGTTCGCCACGCCCGGACCGTTCGATGCCATGCATACGCCGAGCTTGCCCGTGAGCCGAGCGTAAGCGCCCGCCATGTGTGCAGCGCTGGTCTCGTGACGAGGCGAAACCATCCGGATGCCGTGCTTTTCGAAGCTCCCGAAGAAGCCCATGTAGGTGCCATCGACGATGCCGAAGACGACCTCCACACCTTCGGCTGCCAGCATGCGCGCGAGTACCTCTCCTCCGACCATCTGCGTCATGGCGATCCTTCCTGCCTGAAATGGGCGGTTACTCTACACCCATGGTGCTATCGCCGAAAAGCGAAACATTTGCGCCACATGAGACGGGGCTAGAGCGCCCCGCCGGCGTCTGCACGGTCCTTCGCGCCTCCTTCGGGATCGAGACAGATGAACGACGGAACGCCGTCTTCGATGGCGTAGGCCGGTAGATTCGAGGAGCTCGAGCAGATCTTGCCGTCCGTCGTGAAGACGAGGTCGCGGAGCCAGGTGACGCGAGTCGGACTCGGGTAGCTGATGAAGCGCTCTTCCCGAGGGACGAAACGCAAAATTCGGTCGGACATGTTCGAGGTCAGCCAAACGTCACCCGTCGCCCGGTCTACGTTGAGAGCATACGGTGTCTCGTATTCGTCGGGAGAGAGCGTCGGAAGCTCGTAAGCCTCGAATTCTCCGGTTTCTGGGTCGAAGCGCAGAAGTGCGCTCTCGTCGAAGGCAGGGATCCAGAGAATGCCGTCCGAGTCGAAGCGCGGCCGCCTCGGGCCCTTGAGTGGCGTGTCGTATTCGGTGATCTCGAGCGTATCGGGGTCGACGTGACCGATCTTGTCGGCCCAAAGCTTGGCGTACCACACACCGCCATCCTTGGGATTGATGTCGATGCCATAGGGCAGATTGAATAGATCTTCGTACTCGATGCCGTCCAGCATCTTGTGCGGAGACATCTCGATGTGCTTGTTCGCCCGAGGTGTTCTCGCCGCATATTTCAGCAAGGAGTTGAAGAATGTATCGGTCACCCAACGCCAGAACCCGTTGTGGGGAAGCTGCAGGACCGTGAGCTCCTTGGTTTCTGGATCGAATCGGCCCAGCTGATTCGAAACGGCGATCGTGAACCAGACGATGCCCTCTTGATCGATCCGAATCGTGTGCGGGTATAGCGCGCCTTCGCCGATCTCGATCACTTCGAAAGTCTTGCTTTTGGGGTCGAAGCCCATCAACGTGGCCGACAGCGCGTTGGTGATCCAGAAGCGGCCGTCCCTCGCCTGCGCCAAGCTATGCGGACCATGCTTGCCCGTGAAGATGCCGATCGGCATGGCGGCACCCGCAAGCAAGCCGCCCACGGGTAGGTCCGAATCGGGCAGGGCGACCTTTTCGACCGCGTTCGTGTCTCGATCGAGGATCCAGATCACGTCGTGCCCCTCGTCGACGCCGTAGATCTTGGTGCCCTCGTCGACTTCGGCATCGTGGATGAACGACATGCCATCGCCGACTAACCACTCCTCGATCTTTGCGCTCGCAAGCTCCGGGCTCGCATCGTAGGTCTGGACGACGTCGATGGGCTCGCCATCGAAGCCAGCTGCGAGCACTTCGCTGAATCGTTCGACTTGCGCGTCGGTGACGATCGCCATGTAGCCTTCCATCTTCTGAATCGACTCTGTCCACGATTCCGCCGTGCGCTTGCCTCGGGTCAGCGGGTTCCCAACCTGGTGGCAGTAGTTGCACTGAGCAATGAACGGCTGGCGTTCTTGTTCGTCGCGCCAAGGCAAGCGGGTGAGGTGCGCCGACGCGGAAAGTGCATCAGAACGCTGCATCTCGGTGTCGAATGGCACCACCTGCAAATCCAGATTCATCCGATCGCCCGGGTCGACCGTCACCGTCTTGGTTTGGTCGGCGAAGCGGGATGCACGGGCGCGGACAGTGAGCTCCCCGTCGAAGCCAGTCACGATCAGGTATCTTCCATCGGCGTTCGTGAACACGGTTTCTTTGCGCATGCGATTGTCGCTGAAGACCGTCACCATCGCTCCGCTGACCGCGCGAGCGTCCGGAGTCGTGACCTTCCCCTCCAGGGTCGCCGCCTCGACTCCCGGGACACCCGCAAAGAACAAGGCAATTGCCCAAAAAAAGGCGACAAGGAGCTTACCAGGCATACATCCACCCTCCGCCGAACGATAGTGCCCGAGGTGCCGCTGTGGCGCCAGCGTCATCTCCCGCGCTCGTGGTACAACCCCTTCGTGCCGATTGCTCTTCCTTCCCGTTCCGAAGTCATCAGCCATGCACAGTCCCTCGGTCGTGGGGTCCTTGCGGTGATGCCGATTCACTACCCACGAGCCATGTTGCGGGCGCATCGCCTTCACCCGATCGAGATTTGGGGTCCGCCGCACGTGGCTCGCCACGAAGGCAATCGTCACTTTCAAGCGTACGCTTGTGACATCGTGGTCAAAGCCATGGCGTTCATTCGCTCGGGAGGCATCGACGCGACCCGCGCCATTTTGGTCCCGCATACCTGCGACGCCCTTCAGGGAATGGGCTCGGTTCTCAACGACTTTCTTCGTCCCGATCAGCGCGTTCTCACGCTCTATCTCCCACGCGGTCGCCGTAGCTCGGATCGTGGCTTTCTTCGCGACGAGCTCGGGCGGCTTGCTCGCACCCTGGTCGAGGTGAGCGGGCACGAACCAACCGCCGCTGATTGGGCAGAGGCGTTCGAAGCGGAAGACGCAGCCGATGCAGCTCTCGCAGATCTGTACCGCCGGCGGACCGAGCTCGCGATATCGGACCGTGATTTCTATACCGTCGTTCGGTCCCGTGAATATCTGACTGCCGAGCAGTTCTGCGAACGGGCGGCTACGCTCCCAACCGGCGAGGCGCCCCGCCGCGGCGTCGGGCTCATGATCTCGGGAATCGTCGCGGAACCGCTGGAGCTTTTCGACCGGATCGACGACATGGGGGCATACGTGGCAGGCGATGATCTCGCGTGCGGCTACCGTCGCGTGTACGCGGCCTCGAACGACGCGGATCCTCTGGTTCGCACGACCAATCGCTTGATGTCGTCTCCACCAGATCCAACTCGTGGCACCGCAGTGCGCGAGCGGGTGGATGCGCTCACGACGCGCATGCGTGCGCTCGGCGCGAAGGGGCTGCTCATCTACGATCCGAAGTTCTGCGAGCCCGAGCTCTTCGACGTTCCGCTTCTTCGCAACCATCTCAACGAGGCCGGATTTCCGGTTCTGCACGTCGAATACGAGATGGGCGAGGTGCTCCCACATCAAACCCTCTCACGCATCGAAGCATTCGTGGAGACCTTGTCATGAGCCAGCCCGAGTCCCTCCCACACTACGTTCATTCGAACCGGCTCGAGCATTTCGTCAACTATCAGCTCGTCGGCAAGACGGCGCTGCGAGTGCAGCGATGGCGCGATCAGTGGAAGCTCAAGCGGAGGAAGCCCCGGCCCGAGAGCCCGCTCAGCCCTCCACTCGACTGCGTCGTGTACATGAAAGAGATCATGAGTCGGCACTACCTCGAGGGCCGCTATGCGTCAGGCGTGCGCAAGGTTGCGTGGGTGACGAGCGGTGCGCCGACCGAGCCCCTGCAAGCCCTGGGCTATTTCCTCGTCTACCCCGAAAATCACGCCGCTCTGTGCGGAGTGCGACGCAAGGCGCAGAGCATCGCCGAAGAGGCTGAGAACGCGGGGTGGTCGCGGGACATCTGCTCGTATGCGCGCACCGACATCGGAGCCATGCTCTCCGGCAAGACCCCGGCCGGCCGCCTTCCGCGCCCTGACGTGCTCGTTTGCTGCACCAACATCTGTCAGACGGTGTTGCACTGGTACCGTGTGCTCGCTGACTACTTCGACTGCCCCCTCGTTCTGATCGACACGCCCTTCCTCTATGAAGAGGCGCGCGAGCACGACGTCACGTACGTTCGACGGCAGATCGAGGATATGATCCACGTCGCCGAAGAGATTGCAGGCGAAAAGCTCGATCAGGCACGCTTTGCAGAGGTGATGAAGAACGCGCGCCGCGGAGCCGAGCTTTGGCTGGAGGTGCTCAATCGCTCGCAGAGCCGGCCCGCGCCGATGACGGCCTTCGACGGCTTCATTCACATGGGCCCAATCGTCGACATGCGCGGAGAAGCCGTCACGGTCGACTACTACGAACGGATGCTGCGCGAGCTCGACGTACGGGTGGCCTCCGGCATCGGTGCGATCAAGAACGAACGCTATCGTGTGCTTTGGGACAACCTTCCGATCTGGTTCAAAATCGGCGAGCTCTCCAAGTGGTTGGCAGAGCACGGAGTCAACGTCGTGGCCTCGACGTACACCTACGCGTGGGGCGAGCTGGCGCCGATGATCGATCCCGAAAACCCGCTCGATTCGATGGCGCGCGTCTACCTTCATCCGATTCTGAATCGCTCCGCCGGGCACAAGCTCGCATCCATGAAGAAGATGGTCGAGGAATTCCAGCTCGATGGCGTGATCTTGCACTCGGACCGCTCGTGCAAGCCCTATTCGCTCGGGCAGATCGACCAGCGCGATCGCTTGAGCAAGACCTTGGGCATCCCAGCGCTCTTGCTCGAAGCCGATCACAACGACCCCAGAGACTACTCGGATGAGCAAGGCGTCAACCGTTTGGAGGCCTTCGTCGAGATGATGGAGGCGCGCGCATGAGCAATATCGTCGCGATCGGTATCGACGCAGGCTCCACGACGTGCAAGTTGGTCGCCATCGACCGTCAGGGTGCCATGGTCGGTGCGCGGTTGGAAGCGACCGAACCCCGCGTGGAAGTGCAGGTGCAACGCATGCTTTGGGCGCTCTTCGACGAGCTCGGCGCGGACCCGAGCACGCCTTTGATCGCGACGGGATATGGACGCAAGCTGATCAAGGAAGCGACGCGCAACGTGACCGAGATCACCTGTCACGCCCGCGGCGTGTCGCGTGCGCTCGGCCGAGGCGGGACGTTGATTGACATAGGTGGCCAAGACAGCAAGGTCATCCGAGTCGGCGACGACGGGCGACCGGTCGACTTCATGATGAACGACAAGTGCGCAGCCGGGACTGGCCGATTCTTGGAACATACCGCAGCTCGTCTCGGCGTCCCGGTCTACGAGCTCGGCCGACGCGCGCTTTCGGCTCGCGGGGAAGAGGCGATCAGCTCGACGTGTACGGTCTTCGCAGAATCCGAGATCATCTCCCTCATTGCCCGCGGGGCGGATCCAGACGCGATTCTACGGGGGCTTCACCGCTCCCTCGTCGGACGCGTCATCTCGATGGTACGTACCGTCGGTGTCGTACCTCCGCTGATGCTTTCGGGCGGCGTCGCCCGGAACGATGCGGTGCGCGCGATGATCGCCGAGGCCGCCTCCGAAGACGTGATCCTTCCGGACCAGCCGCAGCTGATGGGCGCATATGGTGCGGCGCTCTTGGGTGGCACCGCCTGAGCGAAGGCGCCAAGCTCCCTGCTCCATGGAGATCTGGAAAGAGTTCACGTTCGAGGCCGCGCACCTCCTGCCTCACGTGCCCGAGGATCACAAGTGCGGGCGGCTCCACGGCCACTCGTATCGGGTGCGCATCTGTGTCGAAGGGTCCCTCGACCGCACCCTCGGTTGGGTGGTCGATTTTGCCGATGTCGCCGAGGCCTTCGAGCCGATCAGGCTGCGCCTCGATCACTACTATTTGAACGAGATCGAGGGCCTCGAGAACCCGACCAGCGAGGTGCTTGCCAAGTGGATTTGGGAGAGGTTGGAACGCACCCTTCCGGGCCTAAGCCGCATCGAGGTCAGCGAGACCTGCACCGCCGGATGCGTCTATCGGGGTGATTAGGGAGACCGGCGTCGTCGCCTCGTTCGCCGCCGATGTGAATAATTACGTATGGACCCGAGATCGGTTTCGTCTCTTGCTTGGCATGGTGCCGACGAGGGATTCAGCGATGATCGACCTAGTCGAGGCGGTTTACGACCTCGAGGTGAAACCTGCGGACTGGTTGCCGAACGTGATCGAAGCCGGGGCGCCCCTTCTCGACCACGGCCTCGGCCTCTTGGCCATCAGCTGTACCCGGCCGCCCGAGCCGGGGCCGCTCGCGATCGACGGGCTCTACGTATCGCCCGGCGCGCGCGAGTACGTGGATGGCATGGTGAGGCTTCAGACCGAAGTCGACTTGGGGCTCTTATGGCCTCTGAGCCGGCCAGGGATCCCAAAAACGCTCAGCGAAGTAACCGACGCGCACGACCCAGGGGCTTTTCAAACGATCATGCGATATTTCGAGTTCGCGAAAGATGGGCTCGGGATCCATGGGTTTGATCCGAACGGTCGAGGTGTTTTCCTCATCGCCGGATTACCGGAGGTGATGACGCTCTCAGCGAGGGCGAGAGAGCGGTGGCACATGCTCGCCGCACATCTGAGCGCTGGGTATCGCCTGAGACGTGCCCTCGAGACGCATGCCGCGAAAGACAGCCCGGAAACCCAACTGCCTTTTGGCGCCGAGATCGTCATCGATCCGTCGGACTTCAGCGTAAGCGATGCAGCAGGGCAGGCGCAGTCGCGTCCGGCGCTCGCGTCGCTCCGGCAGACCGCGAGGGATATCGACTGGGCCAGAGGCGCGATGCGCGAAAGCGATCCGGAGAAGGCGCTCGAGCTGTGGCGCGCGCTGGTCCGCGGTCGCTGGTCGACCGTGGACTGGTTCGACAGTGACGGTCGCCGCTATGTTCTCGGTATTCCGAATGCCCCGGACGCGCTGGATCCGAGGGGCCTGACCGACCGGGAGCTGCAGGTGGTGTCGTACGTGTTCTACGGCCTCACCAACAAGATGGTGGCGTACAATCTCGGCATCTCCAAGGGGCGCGTCTCTACCGTCCTCCACTCGGCCATGAGGAAGCTCGGCGTCAGTACCCGCGCCCAGCTGATCAAGAAACTGAAGGACTTCGGGGCGATCACCGGCGCCTAACCTGCGCCTGCCGGTTTTTTGCCAGGATGGATCGCCCCCCGGTACGACTCCGGTCGTGGGCAAAGCACCCGCCAACCGTTGGACGCGTTCGCTCTTGGTCGTGGGCCTCGGCGTACTGCTCGTCAGTTGCTCGATTACCCGAGTCAAGTGGCGCATCAAACGGGACAAGTCGATGGAGTCCGGAAAATCGGCGTACATGGAGGCGCCCCTGAGCCCGGTCGCAGTCGAACGTCCACCCAACATCATCATCTTGCTGGCGGACGACCTCGGTAAGTACGAAGTTTCCAGCTACGGCGCCGACCACATCGCGACGCCGAACATCGATCAAATCGGCGCCGAAGGCGTCGTCTTCGAGGAAGCGTACGTGACCTCGCCCACCTGCGCGCCGTCACGCGCGGGCATCATGACCGGCCGCGTTCAGAATCGATACGGCTTCGAAACCCAGATCATGGAGCACTATCCGACGAACTGGGTCGAGTACATCTCGGGACGCTGGATCGTCGACACCGGCGAGTTCGTCGTCAAGGCCAAGCCGTCATTTCCGGCAGAGTGGCAGGCGCACAAGCAGGGCGTCCCACCCTCCGAGATCACACTCGCGGAGATTCTGAAGAAGTACGGCTACGCTACGGGGCTGGTCGGCAAATGGCACCTCGGGGTTTCTCGCAACCAGGTGCCGCTCGAACGCGGGTTCGACTACCAGTTTGGCTTCAATGGCGCCTTCTCACTCTACACGCCGGAGCGAAACTGGGCCCACATCATCAACCACGAGCACTCGTCCTTCAGCGCCCAGCACCAGTGGAACATGGGACGCCGCGATGAAGCGGCGATCATCGAGAACGGCAAGGTCGTTCGCGAAGAGCAGTACCTCACTTATGCGTTCCGGGACCGCGTGAAGAAGTACATCGAAGATCACAAGGACGAGCCGTTCTTTCTCTACGCAGCCTTCAATGCACCGCACGTCCCTTTTCAAGCTCCGGTCGACTACTACTGCCGGTACGCGCACGTAGAAGACGACAACAAGCGCGTTTACTACTCGATGATCTCGGCGCTCGACGATGCGATCGGCGAGGTTCATCAAACCATCAAAGACGCAGGCATCGAAGAGGATACCCTCATCTTCCTGTTGAGCGACAACGGCGGAGCATCGTACACGGGTGCCACCGACAATGGTCCGCTCAAGGGGGGCAAGCTCACTCAGTTCGAGGGCGGAATCAACGTGCCCTTCATGATGAAGTGGAAGGGCAAAGTCCCCGCAGGGATGCGCTATCAGCACCCGATCTCATCGACCGACATATTCGCGACTTCCGTCGCGGCGGTCGGCGGCGCGCTCCCGAGCGATCGCGAGTACGACGGGGTGGATCTCCTCCCGTACGTCAACGGCCAGGCCGAGGGCGTGCCACACGAGCGGCTCTTCTGGCGCGCGGATCACATATGGGCGATTCGGGACGGCAAGTACAAGCTGATCCTGAGCACACGCGATGGTTGGGCCGAGCTCTACGACCTCGAGGTCGACAAGCCCGAGCAGATCAACCTCAAGGAGCAGATGCCGGAGCTCTACGAAAAGCTTCACCAAGAGCACGAGCAATGGCAGAAGGACAAGCTACACAAGAAGCCCTCTTGGCCTCGCATCATGGATAAGCGCTTCGTCCTCGACGGCAAGGAATACCTCTTCCCGGCATGACGATGAAGACGCCTCTTCTCATGACGGGTGCCTTCTTGGTGGCGATGCTGGTACTCGGTTTGCCCGCAAGCAGCTCGGCCCAGCAACCCAAGATGGACATCAAGCTCTTCGTCGGCTTCAGCGGCACGACGTTCGTTTCGATGCTCGAAGAGGGCAGACTCCGAGAGACGTTCGCCGGCTGGCAGATCGGATTCGGTCCGAGGCTTCGCAAGCGAACGTGGTTCGTCGAGGTGCTGTTCTCTTTCAACAGATGGGCATTCTCGCTGTTGGATGCAGACGGGGTGAAGTACGCCGGTCAAGTCAACTCATTCGAGCTGCCGCTCAACGCCGGGTTCATTCCCTACAAGAACGCGTTCTTCAAGCTCTATCTCTACGGCGGTCTCGTGAACCACTTCAACACGAAGCTCATAGCTACTGTCGATCTCCCGGAATCGCTCTGCGATCCTGACTTTGGTCCTTGTTCCGCTGAGGTGAAACTGAGGCCGAAGGAGGTCGATTTCGCGATCTACCAGGCGCTTGCCCGGTTCGGCATCAACTTCGACCTCGCGATGTTCAACTTCGACTTCAACTACTCGATCAGCATGAACGGCGCGACGACGACCTCGTACCGGACCGGCTACCACCAGATTCAGCTCAACCTCGCGTACCTGTTCTGAGCGAGGTCAGAACAAGTACGGAATGAACAAGTAGGGGACCTCTTCGCAGTAGCGATCCCAGTCCTCGCCGTACTTCTTCTTGCAGCGTGCGATGTCTCGGCCGGCGCGATGCAAAATCATCACGACGAAGAACGTGACATAAAGGTATGGCAAAAAGTGCTCGAAGCCGCAAATGAGACCCCAGGAGAGGGCCATCGCGATGTCGGCCGTGTAATGGATCTTGCGAGCGTAGCGCCACCATCCGTCGACCAGCAGCTTGGAACCGGCTTTGGTTTCGAGGTAACGCGGGTTTTCCAAAGTGCCCCACGGAAGCTGAGGGAAGGCCTTGCGCTTCACGTACGATCCATTGAGCTGCATTCGAAAACGATTGCGCTGGCTCTGCGCCGTGTCCCAGACGTAGTACGCGCCGATCAGGAGCACGAAGCAAAAGACCGTATAGGCGACGGAGTGCTCGAAGGGCGGGCGTGACGCGATGTACATCGAATTGAAGCAGTAGACGAACGGAACTCCGGCGAGATTCCAGAAGACCAGCATCCAGCCCCACTTCTCGTAGAAGATGTCCCATGTCGTCGGGATGCACTCTTCGCCCTTCATGCACGCGTTCGTGTAGAGGAAGTGCGCGACGATCATGAAGATCATCGGCGTGCTGAGCGTGCCGTAAGCCGCGTATTGATGTGCGGCACCGCCGAGCGTGAGCAGGAAGAGCGTGAGCCAGGAGACCCGCACCTCGGCCCACATCTTGAGGTCGAGCGGACCGATCCGGGGGTTGAGCCATGCGCCCATGAAGAAGTCGTAGAGGAAGCTTCCGGACATGCGCTCGGCGTTGTTCGTCGCTTTGGCGCCGAAGTACACCACGAGCGCCACCACATTGGCGGTGATCATCGCCGCAATCATGAACTCGCCGAAGCGATCGTAGATCGTCTGCAACGGAAAGATGCCCGTGAAGTGGAGCATCGCGACGACGGCGAGCGTGAGGTACCAGGCTGTGATCCCGTTGCAGCGATACTCCAATCGGATGCCTCCGCGCGAGGGGATCGGGAGCCCTTTGATTCGCAGGCCGGGAAGATACGCGGCCAAAACCGCCTCGACGATCAGGAACGTCCAGTAGATCCCGAAGGTGCTCCAGCTTGGCGCGGCGTGGATCACGATCAGGTCCCAGTTGCGCGCCAAGAACGGACCGAAGTCGGTCAACCCCGCGGGGTAGAACACGGAACCCTCGTAGAAGCGCCACGCGATCCAAAGGTAGAGCATCAAGAGATGCGAGAGCGTCATGATGAACGCAGCGCCGAACGTACCGCCGAATTCGCGCGATTCCTCGTTGCTCCTCGACGCCACCAGCGGCTTTCCCGCTGCTGCAGGCAGACTTGGTTTGACAGCTTCATGCACAGCGGCCTCCTCTGTACAGGAGGCATTCTTACCCTCACTCGATCGGCAAAGTCCAGGCGGGAATTCTCTCTCGCGCTAGGATGACGCAATGGACAGGGCAAGCCTCCTGAAGATCGCGCTTGCGGCGCTCGTGGCCGGCTTCGTCGCGTGGGTGTATGCGAGCGGCGCATACGAGGAGTTCGATCCGGCGGTGATGCGCGACTGGGTTCGCGCCGCCGGTCCGTGGGGAGCGCTTCTCTTCATCGCGTCCTACTCGTGCTTGCAACCGTTTGGCGTGAACGGTTTGGTGTTTCTCTTGAGTGCACCGTTGATTTGGAGTCCTACCGAGGCATTCTTCCTGAACTGGGCGGGGACGGTCGGCACGGGGCTCTTCTCTTATGCTGGCGCGCGCTTCATGATTCGCGAGTGGCTACAGGCGCGCCTGCCGCGCCGAGTGCGTCGCTTCGACGAGCGTCTCAGCACGCATGGTTTTCGAACCGTCCTCCTCTTGCGCTTGATTTTCTACACCACCCCGTCGGTGCAGTGGGCGCTCGGCGTTTCGCGTGTTCGCTTCGTTCCGTTTCTCGCGGCATCGATACTCGGCGTCGCGCCCTTCACGCTCGGAACCACGCTGGTCGGGGTCCGCGTCGCGTCCTGGATCGAGAAGAACCCAGTGGCCACCTGGCCTTGGGATCGAATCTGGCCCTTCGTGATCGTTGCCAGCGTCATCATCGCAGCGCTCGGCATATTCCTCCTGCGAAAGTGGCGCAGGACCGCGGTCGAGTAGGGCGGCGCGCAGCCACCGCCATTGAGGGATTAGGGTCGGGGGCGGGTGCCCGGCGTCACGGAGCCCCTGGCGCCGCCGCTGTCACGGCGGTACCCTCGCGCCGTGGAAAAGTTGCCGGCGCCAGAGCTCCCCGCATGGATCGCGAAGGAAGTTCCGTTCACACGTTATCGCGTCGATGTGGGCGATGGCCTGCGGATGCACGTCATGGAGACGGGTCGTGGGCTGCCCGTGCTCATGGTGCACGGCAATCCCACCTGGGGCTTCCTCTACCGCAAAGTAGCCATGTGCCTTCAAGGGCAGGGATTGCGGCTGATCATGCCGGACTTGATCGGTTTCGGGCTCAGCGACAAACCGCGTGACTTCGCGCTACACACGATTCGGAACCACAGCAAGTGGCTCGGGTCGCTCATCGATCAGCTCGACCTCTACGACACGATCTTGGTTTGTCAGGACTGGGGTGGTGCGATCGGTACGCATCCCTTCGTGACGCGACAAGACCGGCTTGGTGGTTTGGTCGTCTTGAACACCGTGCTCGATGCGCCGAGCCCCGGGTTCAAGCCCACCGCGTTCCATCGTTTTTCGCACTTGCCGCTGCTGAGCGATTTCGTGTTTCGTGTCTTGCCGTTGCCGCAGGCTGCGTTGCACCTCGCTCAAGGCGACAAGTCGAGCATCCGAGGTGACGTGGCTCGCGCGTATCGCTATCCTTTCCGGCACATCGGCGACCGGGTTGCCCCGCTCGCCACCGCCCGCATGGCCGTCGACAGGATGGATCACCCCTCGATTCCGGCGCTCGAGGAGTGTGCGACCTTCGTACGGAGCTTCGACGGACCGAAGGCGATGGTCTGGGGCCGCCGCGATCCGGTGCTTGCGCGTGCTCTCAAGCGTACGAAGGCCCTGCTGGGCGATCCTCCGCTCACGGAGACGCAGGCCGGCCACTTCCTCCAAGAAGAGGTCCCTGACGAGATCGCAGCGGCCGTCCTCGATGTCAGCCGGAGGCTAAGCCGCGCTTCGGCCGAGGCCTCGAAGCAGCAACCGTAACGACGCCCGAAAGCGCTCTTCGTGCGCCGCGCGCGAAGGAATGGTGCCGCCAAGCCACGTGACCAAGCCGAAGTAGTGCGTGCTGAATAGCTGCTGAGCGGCATCCATGGGATCGATCGATGAGTCGAGCTCTCCTCGGCGCTGAGCCGCGCGCACTCGGCTCGCGACGCGCTTCACGAGCGCGAACGTCCAGGCTGCCGATTCCACGCGCTGATCGCCGTCGGTGAAGAGGAGCTCTTTGACGAAGACGCGACTCAAACGTCGTTCCTGCGCGTAGCAGTCCGTTAGCGCGGCGAACAGGTGTATGAGCTCCTGCTCGAGGGTCGATGGGCGAATCGATTCGAACGCATCGGTCGCCGCGAGGTCGATCTTCCGCTGCATCAGGTGAATCAGAAGGCTGCGCTTCTCCGGAAAGTAGTTGAACAACGTTCCGGCTGCGATGTCGGCTGCCTCGGCGATCTCGCGCGTCGATGTCGCCTCGTATCCGCGCGTCGTGAAGAGCGTCCATGCGGCCTCCTCGATGCGGCGGAGAGTTTGTTCCTTGCGGCGCTCGCGGCGGTTCATGCGTTCTCGGCACCCACTCTCTGCCCGCTTGCGGTGCGCACCAACTTTTCCGCAGCGCGGGCAAAGGTTCGGCACCTCACCGAACGGTTCGATCGGCGCTACTCGACGTTCGTTCACTCTAGTAAGCCGAAAGCAACCATGATACGCCCGCCTACCTTGCCCCATGTCTCCCCCCAAGGCATACAAGGCCCTCTATGTAACCCTTTTGGGTGTGGCTCTTGGCTGCGGCGATCCGGGGATGGG
>Ga0209536_100004212_pt1 | contig 22765 bp, 16 predicted proteins | sample DeeMarSeWOR28_12_FD_187461 | JGI IMG/M metagenome (GOLD analysis project Ga0209536, IMG submission 187461) | Marine sediment microbial communities from White Oak River estuary, North Carolina - WOR-2-8_12 (SPAdes) (version 2) | ecosystem: Environmental > Aquatic > Marine > Intertidal zone >... | reverse complement strand
CTCGAGGAGGATCTGGATGCGGATGCGGAGGATCTGGTGCTTGATGTGGAGGAAGACGCGGCTGTTGAGCCCTCAGATACGCAGTTCATCGGAGAGGACCTGGAAGAGCCGGTTGAGCTCCACCTTGGTAGGCAGCGCGCCGAGCCCCTCCGCCGCGATCGCATGACCCACGAGTGACTATTTCCCCCAGCAACAGACCCGCGCCGCGCGGCGAAAGTCACGACGGCCAATCCGACCGCAGCGCCCAAGAGCGATGGGAACTCCGGGCCGAGTAGCACGCCGGTGAGCGTGTACGGCACGGTGAACGCCAGGCCCCCAAAAACCGCGAATGGGAGAATCGTCAATCCTTCGGTCCACGACTTACTGTGGCCGAAGAACCGGGTCAGCATCATGACCATCAGGGTCGGCATGAGTGTACCCGTCAATCCGTGCAGACACACGGCGTACGCCGCGATGGTCTGGACGTAGTGATCGTACGACATTCCCGTGGCGGCCAGTCGTGCGGTCAGTTCCGGACTCGCCAGGCCGTCCCAGACACCGATGAGAATGGGGGTGCCTACGGCGCCGAACGTGACCGCTGTGCTCTGGATCATCATGCCGATCATCACTGCAGCGGTAACGGGAAACCCGAGTGCCACCATCAATGGAGCCGCCACCGCCGCGGGCGTGCCGAATCCGGCGGCACCTTCGATGAACGACCCGAACAGCCACGCTATGATCACCACTTGCACTCGCCGGTCGTCGCTGATGCCATGAAAGCTGCGGCGAATGGCTGCCACCCCTCCGGAGTGCTCCAGAGTCTTCAGCAGCAGAATCGCGCCAAAGATGATCGCTAGGATGTCGAACGCTATGAACAGCCCCTGTACGGTCGACGCACCTATGTGTCGAGCATCGACCCGCCACACGCCCCACGCCAGTACCACCGCGGTCAAGTACACCGCGGGCATGGCCCACTTGGCGGGCACACGGAAGCCGACGAGCAGCACGGCCGCCAGGAGAATCGGAGCGACCGCAACGAAGGCTTGGAGTGTGAGGTTCAATCGACTATCCGATCCTTGAGATCGTTGCGACCCAGCACCGGAATCGAGTAGCATCCGTCCACGGTGGGCTCGTACATGAAGCGATAGGATCCGGGTACGTCCTGCTGCGATAACGTCTCCCATCCTCCCAAGAAGTAGCCACAGTCGTCATTCAGGCATACGTATTGATACTCGCTGGGCCACTCCGTGAATGGCGTCTGCGTCACCAGCCATTTACTCAGCTTTCCGTCGCAGTAGGGACAGCGCAGGGTGTGCTTCACCCGGAGTTTCCGTTCTGCTATCTCTGGCTCGCTGTACGGGTAGCGCAGCGACATCTCTTGCTCTCCGCTAGTCGTATCGTTCACTGACGGCTTCTCTTCTTACGTAGCAAAGACGGACTCGTCGCAAGCACTCGATTCGGTTGCAGCCCCTTCGCCGCACTTGGGACACAACGGCGTTAAGGCGCCTGGCACGAGTAGACTACTGGGTGTCGTCAAACACGATTGCGTGCACCACTTTGGGGCCATGAACGCCGAGTGTCAGGTTCAGCTCGATGTCGGCCGATTTACTCGGACCCGTGATGAATGCAATCTGGCCACTTTCGCGCACCAGTGCTTCCAGGCGTCCCTGTTGCCTGAGTCTCTGCAGCCAATCCTCGAACTCGGCGTAGATCCTGCTCAACGGAACCAGAATCAGGTGATGGAGCGGCAACAAGGCCGCGGCCCGGCTTCTGCCGGGCGCGGGAGTCAACACGACGGATCCGGTGCTGGCGAAGGCTGCCTCGACGCCGGTGATACCCACTTCAAGCGATGCCGCGCGGTCTCTGACCTGCAGCTCAGCCAAGTCGTCCGGTACGAACAACGAGACGTCCAGTTCCGCTAGTGTCTGCTCCAGCCGTGCCACGTGAAGCTCACTCGGTGCCCAACTCAACACTTCAGTGGTCTTGTGCTCACCATTGGGAATCCACTCTGCTACCTTCTGGGCGACCCGCTCGGCTACGTCCCTCTCGCGATGAGCCAACTCGAAACTCCCGGACAGCTCGCTGAGGTTAACCCCGAACGATTCCACCAAGGATAGTCGTTCGGATGGCGGATAAACCGTCATCGGAGGGTCTGGTAGATCGGGCTCCACGGAATCGCGAAACGGCGGCTGGCTCCCGCTCAGCGAACTTCGCAGGCGTCGGAGTATGCGGTCCCTCGATGCCGTCGATCGTTCGGTCATGCATCCCCCGAGGTCGTATCCCGTGATCGCCGTGCGCGCCACAGTTCCCGAAAACTCGGCACAGCGAGCCTCGGGAACACTCGACTCCGTGTCCACGAGCTGAGCGGGGGTGGCAGTTTCGATACGTCCCCGTCCCCATTTCGGGGCATCAGCTGCATGAACCACCGTGCGATGCGTGACAGGCGTTGGTACCGGAGAGGTCTTTCCGCGGCACCGGTGTAGACTCGTATCGCAGTTTTCTCGGATCTGGTCGACGTGCCGAGCCGGATCATGTCGTGCCGCAGGTCGAGCAACAGTCGTGGAAGATCGATCTTGACCGGACAGACATCACGACAGACGCCACACAGCGAACTGGCGAACGGCAACTCCCTGGCTGTGGCGGGTCGATCCGCGAGCAGCGGTGTGACCACTGCGCCGATGGGTCCACTGTACGCCGAATCACCATAGGCGTGACCGCCGATCTCGCGGTATACCGGGCAGGCATTGAGGCAGGCACCACAGCGCACGCACAAGAGCGCGTCGGCATATCCCCGTTCGAGAATCCGGCTGCGCCCGTTGTCGAGCAAGATGACGTGCATCTCCTCGGGTCCGTCGGCATGTCCGCGACGCCGCGGGCCGCTGCTCATCGAGAAGTAGACGGTCACGTCTTGTCCTGTTGCACTGCGGGCCACGGCCTGCCACAACAGGATCGCGTCCTCGACTCGGGGCACGACCTTCTCGATTCCCATCACGGCCACGTAAACCTGCGGCAGGCTGGTGACCATACGGCCGTTGCCTTCGTTGGTTACTATGCAGACTGTCCCAGTCTCGGCTACGGCGAAGTTGCAGCCGCTTATCCCCAGCTCCGCAGCGAGAAATTCGCCGCGCAACTGCCGGCGCGCAGCTGCGCACATCTCCCCTGGGTCTGTCGTGGGGGGCATACCTAGCTCGCGCTGGAACAGCTCGCTGATGTCCTCGGCGCGCTTGTGGACGACCGGAGCCGTTATGTGACTCGGTGGCTCGCCAGCGAGCTGGATGATGTACTCACCCAGGTCGGTCTCCACGACTTCGATACCGTCCCCCTCCAGGGCTTGGTTCAAGCGGATTTCCTCGGTAGTCATGGACTTCGATTTGACCGCCCGACGTACTCCATGCTGCTGCGCAATAGCGCTGACGATATCCGTTGCTTCCGCTGCAGTCGCGGCCCAATGAACCTGACAGCCGTTGGCGATCAAGTTGTGCTCAAGCTGCTCGAGCAACTCGGGCAACCGCCGGATCGCGTGCTCCCGGATCGCGCGAGCCTCATCGCGCAACGGGCCAAGGTCGATCGCCGCAACCGATAGGGCCCGCTTGCCGCTCAAACGCGTCGTAGCCCGCTCCAGCGCCGTGTGCAGCTTGTCGTCGGCGAGGGCCTGCTTGACCCTGGTCTTGTAGGGGGCAGAGGGGTCAACCGTCATTGGGGAGCCGGGGGCGGGGAGAGAGGCGCGGACAGGGCCGTGCTGGAACTATGACGTGAAACGGGAACATCGGGACTCCGCCCGGTGTCCGCCGGGCGGCCGTGCCTGCCGACATTGTGATTCATGTCCGTCGTCCCATCGCATCCGCTGGACGCAACAGCTCGGCCAAATGCACCGCTCGGCACTCGTGCCCGGCACGCTTGAGCAGTCCGTTGATGTGCATCATGCAACTGACGTCGTTCACGGCTACAAAGTGCGCGCCTGATTGGCTTATGTTTTCGAGCTTGCGGCGGCCTATGGCGGTACTGATCCCGGCGTTCTTGAGCGCGAACAGTCCGCCGAAACCGCAGCACTCGCCTGCAGCGGGCAGATCGACCAGAACAGCGTCCTTGATGGACGCTAGCAAGCGGCGCGGTTGCTCGTCGATCTGCAGCTCGCGCAGCAGATGGCAACATGGGTGGTATGTGATCGTGCTGTCATGTCGTGCAGTAGTATCTTCGACGCCGAGCACATCTACAAGGTATTGTGTCAATTCGTATGTTACCTCACGGAGCCTAGCAACGCGCAGTTTGTCGGTGGCGTGGTCCGGCCCCTCGAACAGTACATTGTAATAGTGGTTCACCATCGCTACACAACTACCGCTCGGTGCCACTACCGCATCTACTGCACCGTTCTCTACAAGCGGGGCAAACACGTCGAGGAAATGAACCGCCATTCTGCGGGCTTCGTCGCGGTAGCCGGCATTGAACGCAGGCTGACCGCAGCAGGTCTGGTCCTCGGGGAAGACCACTGCGGTACCGTAGTGCTCGAGTAAGTCGACCGCGGCTAGGCCTACTTGGGGATACAGCGTGTCGACCATGCAAGTGACGAACAGCGCCACTCGGGGTCTTTGGCTATCGCTCTTTGACCGAGCCATTGTCTGTCACTCAGAGAACCCAGGTGGCGTGCGCGTTAGGGCGAGTCAAAACGAAGCGCTGCCGATCCCGCCATTCGAGGCGGGATTGCGCGGGCCAACAGCCGACAGCGAGTCTATTCACGGCCGCTGCCAGCGACGTCTTCCTCGTCTTCCTGCGGGGCACTCCAGAAATCCGGCGAACCACGAACAGTGCGGGACAACTGGTCACCGTACAGCAGCGCGTTGAACAGCACTTTGAAGCTGCCGAACGACTGACCGCGCCATTGCGGCCTGAAGCCGATCAATATCACGTGGCCGTCCCCGTGGTATACGTCCAGCGCCGCAGCGTATCCCTGCAGGTGTTGTTCACCAAGTAGATAGCCCGACAACAGAGGTGATCCATGCTCCTGGTACTTGGCCAAGGCAACCCCCTCGAAGCCCTTGAGCGTGGTGAAGACAGGGCTCCAACCCACGAACAGACGGGCCTTTTCTGGCATGCCGGCCATGACTGGATGTGCCGGATCGGTGGTGACCTCGAGTATCGATCCGCTGAGGAAGTACTCCGTCCTGTCCAAGTCGGCGACCACGTTTTCGACCGGAAGGTGGAGTTGCTCGATTGCGAACTCACTGCTTTGGTTGAGGCACACTAGAGTTCCTCCGCCCCGCACGAACTCGTCCAAAGCCCTGACTCCTGCCGTGCCAATGCCACCCTCATACTGCGGTGGCACCGATCCTTTGGCGAACCCATCGAGCAACGCCTGCGGCCGTTCTGCGGGCAGCAGGACCACGTCGTATTGCTCACCCAGGTTGCCTGCCTGAATCTCGGCGTCGGTCACCCGGCGGAACTGGAAGCCATACTGCTCCAACAACCACCGCGACCAGCCCTGGTCCATGCTGGGACGCCACGGGCGATAGACGCCGATTCCGGATCGCACGACCGGACCTCCCGACCAGTCGCTTCGTTCGGCCTGCAGCGCCAGATCATCGACCCACTGATTGAGTGTCGACCGGGGCACGCCACCGATGACGTAACGGCCGCTGGCGCCCGGATGACCTTCAATTCCCGGCTCTCCGGGCTCGAACCGCACCGTGCCGCCGGCTCGCCATGCTCGGTTGATCGCACGAAATACGTTATTCTGAGCCGGGTCCAGCGCCAACGACGATCCCGAACCCGTGATCATCCCTGACGGGGGAACGATGCCAACTGCGACCGAGTCGCTGTCGAAACCGACGCCGGGCGGGCTGTCGAATGCGGTGCCGCCGGAAACCTCGTCGGCCGACCTCCAGTCGACGGGCGTCGCGTGCACCGGTTCCATCGCAGCCAGCAGTTCTTGTGTCAGGGGGGAGGGTGCCGCGAACACCTTGACATCCATCTGATAGGGCAGCGTCCAGCCAGCCGCATCGTACGGTTGCTGTGGCGGTCCCTCGGGATACTGCCGCAAATCGGGATACACCTGTACATCGAACACCTGGTGCACCAACTCGGCAAACTCCTGGTTCATGGGAATGACCCAGGTGCCCTCGGGATACGTCACTCCCTCGTACGGTACTGATCGGTCCAACCGGCTGATGCGAACACCGTTGAACGCGAGCCTGCGCAGCAGCTCCACGGCTGCCACCGGGTCGCGTTGGTCGCGCTCGACGAAATACGCATACGGAGGTCCTTCTTCGTACTTGCGAATTGTATTGCGACCCGCCTGGTAGCGGTTGTATAACAGGTCCTCGCGGTACTTGGCTGCGTAGTCGAGCACCGACATCGAGGCAGTGACCATGTAGTCCACGGCATCACCCAGACGCCACCAACCGCCTTCCCACGGACTCGAGTACAGGGTCTGCGGGCGCAGGTCCCGCGCATCTGTCGGAAAGTCGCTGATGGTGTAGAAGCGCGGAGTCGCGTAGCGGTATAAGGCCGTCTCGGTCCAGAATGCCGCAATGTTTTGGAACATGGGCAGATAGTCGATGTAACCGGGATACCAGGCGTCGAACGGGCTCATGTGGGTCGCACCCACCTGACCGTTGGACTCCAGCCCCTGCGCCATTGCCATTCCGATCATGTTCACCTCGCGAGACATCAGCGGCGGTGCCTGCGTGGCAATCGGTTCGGCGAATGGCGGAAGCCAGATACGTGTTGGAAATGGTGAGCTTTGGTGATGTACGTGGATGATGTGAGGTTCCCAGTGCCTCCAGAACCGTGCGACCACGCGTGATTCGATCATGTTCAGCATGTACGCGTCACGGTTGTTGTCGTGACCGATGTACTTCTGGTACAGCCACGGCATGGGGGACACCTCATATGGCGTGCCGAGGTTCGAGCGGTACCAATCGACTACCGTGTTCTGGCCATCTGGGTTTATCGACGGCCACAGTAGGAAGATCACGTTGTCGAGGATCGCCTGGACCTTGGGCTCCTGTGCTTGGGACAGCAGATCGTACGCGAGTTGAATGGTGTGCTGGGCACACGCAACCTCGGACGCGTGCAGGCCGCCATCGATGTGTACGATCGCCTTGCCACTGCGGGCAAGTTGCCGGGCCTCCTCATCGTTCAGACCGATCGGGTGCGCCAGGCGCTGTGCGATTCCGCGGTGGCGCTCAATCTCGGACAGGTTCTCGGGGTTCGAAATCAGTGCCACGTACCACTCCCGTCCCTCGGAAGTCCGTCCAATCTCGACTAGCTGCAATCGATCGGATGCGGCTTCCAATTGCCGGAAGTAATCGATGGACTCGTCGTAGTTGGCGAGTTTGAAGTCGGCACCAACTGAGAATCCCAACACCGATCCGGGAGTCGGCAGACTCTCTTGCCCCAATACCGGCACGGCTGGGATTCCGGCGCAGAGAGTGATGACTGTGGCCATGGGAACTACGACTCTGTGGTGCATCGATCCTCCGACTCCGGGTCGGCGGCTAAGTGCAAGGCTCTTTACGTGTTCGTACCAGCGCGAACGGCGCCACTAAAGATGCGATGTCGGAGGTGTGGATGCGAGCGGATCGAGAGCCGACCCGGGGCCCTATTATCGGAGGGTTCACAATGACTGCTATTGGAGCGCCTCCCGCACCTCACGCCTTCCTGCGAGTTCGGCGTCGATCCGCTCGCCGATCTCCTGCGCTCTCTCGATGTGTTGGGTGAGGTCATCCACCGATCCGACACCTGCCCTGAGGCGGAGCAGGCCCAGGCGTACGTTTTCGAGCGCGGCAACGGCCTCGGTCAGGCGGTCGCCGGTGTCACCACGTCGTCTCAGCTCCTCCGCGTCATCCTCGAGGCGGCTGATGACACCCGTCACGTCACCCAACCGGTGCCGCACGTCCGAAGGGAGACCGTCGTAGATCTCGGTTGCGGCCCTTCCCAGAACTAGCTCCGTGGCATCTGATGAGGGTAACACGGGTCGCTGGGGCTGCTCGAGCCCCATGCCGGACACCGTGAAGAAGAAGCGTCCGAACTTGCTTGCCCAGATGCGATGCCAGGCCCCCGATATTCGTCGGATCCACTTCTTCGACTGCACCGCCTCGGCTTCCTCATCCTGCGCACGAGCCTCCGCCAGCAGCGCGGCCCTTATGTCGTCAAACGTGTATCCGTTTCGCAGCAGCCGGCGGGCTGCATAGCCAAGCTGGAACAGGAGTATGTACGGCAGGAGATTGATGGATACGTCACCGCCGCCTACGTTCACAGACCCACCGGCGACTGCAATTGTCAGAATGACTGCAGTGCTCACTTCGGCATTTCTCAAGAAGCTGCGGACCAGCGGCGGTGCTCTCAGTTCCCGTCCACGGGCATCGCTCACTGCTTTGGCCAGCTCATCACATGAGGGGAACCGATCATCGGGGTCCTTCTCCAAGCAACGATCTACCAGTACCGCCAGCTTCCCCGGCACCTCGGGTCGAAGTGCGCTCACTTCCGGTGCCGGTTCGCTGACATGCTTTGCCAGTAGAGCCGGCACGCTCGTTGCCGTGAATGGTGATCGCCCGGTGAGGGCGTAGAATGCGGTTGCGCCCAAGGAGTAGAGATCACTACGGGCATCAACTGGCTCACCGCATGCCTGTTCCGGACTCATGTACCGGGCAGTACCAACGACCTCACCCTCTGTGCCAGGGCCTTCGCCGGCGGTCGCCCAGGCGATACCGAAGTCCGTAACCATCGCTCGGTCAGAAGCTCTCTCGATCAGGATGTTATCGGGCTTGATGTCACGGTGCACTATGCCGCGTTGATGCGCGTGGGCCAGTGCCCAAGCCACCTCTTGAACCACGCGCATCGTGGCCCGAGGTGTGAGGGGGCCATTGCGCTCCACCCGTTCGCGTAACGTTTCACCGTCGACGAATCCCATCACGAAGAACACCAGTTCACCATGTTCCTCGACGATGTGGATCGGAACGATATTGGGGTGGGATAAGCCAGCCGCGGTGCGGGCCTCACGGAGGAAGCGCTCCTTGAGGGCCGAGTCTGCCGCAAGTGCTGGCGGCAGCATCTTGATCGCCACCAGACGGTCGAGGGCGACATCGCGTGCCAGCAGTACTATGCCCATCCCTCCCCTACCTAGCTCGCGCTCGATCGAGTAGCGGCCGGCCAGAGCTTCTTGCAGTGCCAGGAATTCTGGACTTGTCGTCTCGGTCACGGAGTCACCACGCTCCGGTGTAAGGCCGCAATCGACATTGCCGCACAGATCAGAATGTGGCCGGCCGTTCGGGGAGATCCCGTACGATCACACAGCGGTTGCAGGACGGACAGGATACCTCCTGCAGCATACTGCCGTGCCGCGGTACCGGTGGGCTCACACGAAGTTCGGTGTTGCAGCGGGGGCACATCAGGCGGGCTTCGGCTTGGGCAAACACCTCCCTCACGCTTCTAGCCTCTTCAGCCGAATAGGTTGCCGGCGTGTGCTGGCTTTCGTCCGGCGTGTTGCCTCCTTGGGGAAGACGTACTTAAGGTAGCGGATGAGAGCTGGTTAGTAGAGTCTCGCCTATTCGGTGCTCACCTTGTGCCGCGCTTCGCGGCCCTTGTCCGGCGTCGGATCCTTCACCAATCCGTAGACCTGGCGGCCTTCGTGACCCTCAGGCAGGTACTCGGTGATGGGCATTCCCTCGGGTGTCACGAACAACAGGCAATGACAGTACTTGTACCGCTTCATCTCATCACAGGCGCAAACCCATTCACGGCTGCGCTCCAATTCTGCCTTCTTATCAGGATAGAAATTGCAGGGACACAGGGGTCGGCCCAATTCGTCGATGTGCAAGGCCAATCCAGTGACCACCGCATCAGTCACGTTCTTGTCGGGATGGGGTGACGTTCCTGTCTTCTCCCAATACTTCTGGGTGTATACTCGCATTCGCTCGAGGCTCTTCTGAGACGCTTCGCTCATCAATCTTATCCTCTCATGCAACGGTACCGTTGTTGCTCATTGTCTGTTCGGCGCAGGAATGCAACTTAATCAGCTCAACCGGCTAGCAAGTACCCGCATGGCTTCGGCGCGCCCGTCAGCGCCCGACCATTCGAATGCGGCTGCCGCAGCCGTGTATGTGTCAACTGCCTGCTGACGGCACCGCCGGGCGGCGAGCACCGTAGCCAGCTGCTGTTGCGACCTGGCGAGCATCCAGGGATTTCCGATCTCCCCGGCCAGGTGTACCGCCCCGCGTGCGAGATCGAGGCTTTCGTCCGGGTTCCCTTCCGCCAGAGCGATGCGTGACAGCACCCTGGTGCAATCGATCTCGGTTAGTCGGTCCTCCTGTTCCCGGGCGAGCTCAAGGGCTCGCGCGGTGCGCGCACGGCCTAGGCGAAGGTCTCCTTGAAGGGCATCGGTCTCCCCACGGCCACCGAGCGTCCAACCGAGTATGCGGAGGTCACCCAGTCGTTCGGCTGCCTCGATTGCCCTGTCGGCAGCCTCACCTGCCGCCTCGAAATCTCCTTCCTCGCGCCGAACCACACCGGTGTTGTGCCATGCCTCGGCTACACCGCGGACGGATCCGACCTGATCGAACAGGCTGGCCGCGTGTCCATACTGCCTCAGCGCTTCAGCCAGGTCGCCACGGTAGTAGGTCACGTTGCCAATGTTGTTGGCGCAACGAGCCACCATCAGCGTATCGCCGAACCGCTCTGCCAGTAGTAGGGCCCGCTCGAACCCGGTCCTCGCTGCGTCCAACTTGCCCATTGCAAACGATCCTGCTGCCGCTACGTTGCACGCCCGCATCTCGCCGTCTGCATCGCCCCTCGAGCGGAACCCCGAGAGGGCGTGTCGTGCGCTGTCATAGCTACCTCGGAAGTTGCCGAGTCTCCAGGATGCCATGGCCGTCAGAAGCAGCGACTCGGGTGACGATCTCACTTCATCACTCAGAGCCGATAGCAGCGTGATCGCTTCGCGAAATCGGCCAGCTGACACCGCCTGGCGTGCCGGCCGAATCGGGTCGTTGGCGGCAATCATACGGTCACTCTTCACCATCACCCGATTCTCCGTCATCCAGTAGGCGCTGCAGTCGGGTGCGCGATATTCCGAGCTGGCGGGCCGCCGCGCTCTTGTTTCCGCCGAGGGACTCGACCATTCGGAGAGCCGCCGCGGCGCTTATCTCACGCAAGGTCGCCGGGAACGGAAGCTCTCCTGCTCGATCTGGTGGCAGGCGCCTGCCGCCTTGTATCAACTGTATGGCGTCCAACGTACCCGGTGGCGAGAGCAGCAAGCAGCGCTCGATCGCGTGTCGCAGCTCACGCACGTTGCCAGGCCAGCTATGTGCTTTGAGACCGTCAAGCACTCGAGTGTCCAGCTTGGGAACTGGCAAGTCGTAGCGTGTGGCAAGGGCCTTCGTGAAGACCCGAGCGAGTATCACGACATCGTCGCCCCGATCGCGGAGCGGTGGCAGTTCGAGCGAGACCACGTTGAGCCGATAGTACAAGTCTTGTCGGAATTCACCGCGTTGGATCGCCGCTTCCAGATCGACGTGGGTGGCGGTGAGAATGCGAACGTCGATGTCACGTGCATCGTTGCCTCCCACACGCCTTATGCGTTTCTCATCCAAGGCGCGGAGGAGCTTACCCTGAAGCTCAAGCGGTAGATGACCGATCTCATCCAGGAAGAGAGTCCCTAGGTGCGCCTCTTCGAACAAACCCGGTTTGGCAGCATGAGCGTCGGTAAAGGCACCTCTTTCGTGTCCGAACAGTTCACTTTCCAGTAGATTCGCAGGGATCGCAGCGCAGTTCACGGCCACAAATGGTCCGCCAGATCGTGGGCCGCCATCGTGAATGGCCTTGGCCAGCAGCTCCTTTCCCGTTCCTGTCTCACCGCCGATCAAAACGGTTACGTCGGCATGCATAATCACACGGCGCGCCTTGTCGAGCGTGGCCCTTAGTGCCGCACTATCACCGAGTATCCCAGCGAACGGGTTCGCGGGGCGCTGGTCCGCCCCCGACTTCCGTTCCTCCGCCGCATCTACGCGGGAGGTCAGTGTTCTGCGCAACAAATCCAAATCGTCGGGGAGGACGAAGTAGTCGGCGGCACCACGCCTCACGGCCTCAACCCCGAACCGGTGCGAAGGATTGGCACCTATCAGATACGTAGAAGTGTCCGTCTCGGGCAGAGATAGCAGAAAATCCAAGCCGCGAGCCTCATCTCCTCCGGCGGCAATGAGAGTCGCTACGGAGTCCCCGATGTTCCAATCGAACTTCTCCCCTGCAATGATAAGGCTCGGCACGCCTAACTCCCGAGAGAGATCCTGCCACAGTGATTCGAACGATTCGGACAGTCGTACGACTACGAGGGACGGCCTACCAGTCGCCGCGGCACCCCTGGTGTCCGCTTCACCGGTCATCGGACCGGAGACGCCACCCGACGTATGCTCCCAAACGCGGTCAACTAACTCCGTCCGTTCCGGTCATCGTCCTCAAACGCTTCCATTGACTGCTTGATGTTGTCCTCGACGAGGCTCTCGTTCTGTCCACCCGTGTTGGCGCTGGCGGGATCAATCAGCCCACTAGCCTGATCGCGGAACCAAGCGGTGAGATCGACGAAAATGGTGATGTTGGTGTTCCCGCTACCCTCCTCGATCACGAGAGGCGGCACCAGATCCAACTCCTGCTCCACACCCAGGTCAGACTCGTAGAGGAACACGGCTCCATTGAATGTGCCCTCGACCCTGATACTCAAGTCCTCGAATTCCGGGTGTTGTTGCAGAAACGTAATGTCCGATGGCTCCTCTTCGACCTTGTGAATGTCGAACTCTATCTCGGAGTACGTGCCGGGAGGAATGCCGAGCTCGAACTCTGTCTCGACACCCGGTGTGAGTGGTAGTGACACCAAGACCGGTCCGGTCTCGAACTCCTCGCAGCCGTCGTCATCGACTACGCCGTCGCAATCGCTGACGTCGATGCGCTTCAGTTCGATCTCCCGCAACACCAGTTCTGCACTGGTGATCACTAGTGTATCGGTACCTGCCACAATCGTATCGTTGAGGAACGCGGCCTGAGCCAGCGCTGCGCCCGCCGAACTCGCAAGCGCCGGCGCAGCGGGTTGTGTGCTGAACGAGACTTGCACGTTCCGGAATACGGTGGGCGTGATCGATTCGGTGCATGATGTGCCGACCGCCGCGAGCGACAGGCCAATCAAGAGTTTCTTCATTTACGCTGTGCCTCCGATTACTTGAACGCTTTACCTAACCGGTCCGACTCCCTCGCGCAAGCGTTGTTCAACTGTTACGAGCACTGGCCTCACTCTCCGTCCGAGTGACAAACCCGGCAGTTGCCACCGGGTTTGTCTTGTTCGCTGCGGCTCTGGTCAGGAATCGTCCTCGTCGTCGGCACCGTCGCGATCATCGTCCTCGAACGCTTCGAATGAGCGTCTTATGTTCTCGTTCACCAGGCTCTCGTTCGCACCACCCTTATTGGCGCTCTGTGGGTTCACCACATTGCCAGCCAAGTCGCGGAACCAGCTGTCCAGATCGACAAGCACGGTTACGTTCACGCTCGTCGTCATCTCGTCCACCACGAGGGGCGGAACGAGGTCATACTCCTGCTCCTCGTCGATGTCGTTCTCGTAGGTAAACGGCTGTCCGTTGTACGAGCCCTGAACCCGAATCGTCTTGCCGACCATGTCGGGGTAGGCGGTGCGGAAAGCCGCATCCTCGGGATCGTCGTTGCTCACCTTATGGAGATCGAATTCGATCTCGTCGTATGTGCCCGTGTCTGGCTCAACTGCGAGGACTTGCTCCACGTTTCCGTTGAGCGGAAGATCTACCAGTATTGGTCCTGTCTCGAACTTCTCGCAGCCGTCGTCATCCACCGCAAGTGAATCGCATGCGTCATCACTGATGCGCTCCAGCTCGATCTCACGTAACACGATCTCCGCGCGGGTTATTATCAGCTCGTTTTGACCGTCACTGATCGTGTCTTGCGTGGCTGCAAGTGTGGGTGCCGCTGCAGCTGCGGTACCGCTCACACGCGTGGTGATAGAGAGGGAAACACGACTGGCACCATTGCCAGTCAGGCCCGTGCTGTCACTACAAGCGGCGAGCAGCGCCGCGGATCCCAGTACCGTCCAAATTCTCCATTTCATTGTCGCACCCTCCAGGCGTTTAGTCCGTCTGTCGCGGGGGTCCCCGCGCCGTCCGCGCTCCCCTATCGCAACGGAGATGCCCGGCGGCTCGGACCCCGGTTCTGGAGGCGTAAGTTATTGTAGGAGAGGTACTTGAAATGCGTGATCCGGGCCTGTCACGCTGTGGGGGACTGGATCGAAATGAGTCACTTTGCCCTGTTTCGAGGCACCGGGAGTCGCGGCTGGGCGCTTCGCCGCGGCAAAACGAATGATGTAGCGCCCGGGTTTTGACAAGACCGGGCGCACAACCGGGGGAACTGCCAAGTCATATGGGATCCCCTCGCCAGCGAGGCATGTGCGCGGATCGTCCTACAAAAGCGGGATTCCCGGAGCTGAACCGCCAGGAGCGCCCGCTTGGGCGGGCGATCCGTTCCAACCCGTTGCTAGTTCTCTCGCAGCAACTCGTCGACAATGCGTTGTGCGCCGTAGATGTGGCGCAAGGCTTCGACGATCGCCTCTGCCCTGACCGACACCGAGCGCGCACCCTGATCTGTGTAGATAAAGTCGCCCGATAAGCTCTCGATGTTTCCGTCGAACAGCAGCCCCACCACGTCACCGTCGATGTTGATCAGCGGGCTGCCCGAGTTACCGCCCACAGTGTCGTTGGTGTGAACCATGTTGAGCGGCGTACTGAGGTCGAACTCTGCCGGTGGATTGAGCCAGCGCTGCGGCAACGCCCAGTCGTCCAACCCAGAGTGCGAGTAGTGACGGTCATACAGTCCGTAGAATGTGGTGAACGCCGGTGCCTTGGTCCCGTTGTAGTCGTAGGACGATACAACTCCGTCGGCTATACGGAGCGTGAAAGTGGCGTCGGGTGCCAGTGCGGTCCCTTGCACCTCGAACAGGGCTCGCGCCAGCTTGGCCACCTTGGCTTCCTCGGTCGCCGACAATTCCTGAAACGCCAGTTCGGCATCGACGAATCGCGGCAGAGCCTCTCGCATCAGCCGGATCGCGGGGTCAGGGCTGTTCAAGATAGCCGCGGGGCTATCGAGCAGGGCCCTTCTGCGCTCCAAATCGGAGACTGCGGCTGACTCGGTCGCGAGCGTGCGGGCTGCCTCACTGAAGCTGCCCCCCGCAAGGGCAGTGCGCACAAACGGATCGGCCTCGCCCAGCCACGCGGCCGCATCCTGCAGCTGGAGTTCGAGGAAATGCTGGTCGAGATCGGTGTCGAATGTTCGGTCTTGAAGATCCGCAAGCAGTTCCTCCGTCACTTCGTCATTGACCCCGTTCATCACCCTGAACGCGTATAGCAGCATATCCGCGGCAGTTCCGAGAGTCTGCGACCACAGTGGACCACTGAACCACAGGCCGTTGCGCGTCGGTGTTAGCGTCGCCATCTGCGACCTGATCTGGGCAATCTCGTCCCACAGACCACCGTACAATCGATTCAGAGCTGGGTCTGCGTGCACGGCCTGCCGAAACTGCCGCTCGAAACCGCGCTTGCGGCCCATGATCTCGGGGTCTTGAAGCGCTTTGAATCTTCCCTTGAAGAGCTTGAGAGAGTTCATGTGGCTGAAGTATTCGTTAATGTACTCCGGTCGTCGATCGGGGTGATGATCCATGAACTGTACCAGCGCGTCAGCCCTGCTCTGATACAACCGGATCCAAAACGGTTCGACGAATTCCCTGCTATAGTCGAGTTGCGCCACCGTGTTGAGACGTTCCGTCGAACCGGGATTGCCGACGACAAAAACAGCGTCACCCTCGCGGGCCCCGGTCTCGCTCCAACCGTAGTAGTACTCAGGTCTGTAGGGCTCCCCATTCTCATCGTACACACGAAGGAACGAGGCATCCAGCACATAGCGCGGGTACGTGAAGTTGTCAGGGTCTCCGCCGAAGTAGCCGATATCCAATTCTGGAATGAACACTAGGCGCACATCGTCGTAGCGCTTGTAGCAGTACAGCGAGTACTTACCACCGTTGTAGAGCGACTGGACTTCACAATCGAGTTCGAACACGCGGCTGGCGCTGTCGGCGACGGCTTCCTGTCGGGCCTCGCGCGCCCGCATCTCGGCGTCCTCGTTCATCATTGCAGTGACAGCCGCCTCAATGAGTTCTGTCACGTCTCGCATCTCCACCAACTGATCCACGTACAGGTCCGGAACGCGCCGCTCGTCCGCCTGAGTCGGCGCGTAGAATCCGGATTCGAGCAGGTCCTCTCCGTCACGCGATACAGCCGTGGCGCCCTCCCGGGCGCAGTGATGGTTCGTCAAGACGAGACCGTCGGACGAGACGAAGGAGGCAGTGCAATTCGGCAGCCGCAACGAGGACAACCGCACGTGGTCCAACCATGCTGAATTAGGTCGAAAACCGTACTCGTCTGCGAAATAGTCGAGCGGCGGATTCTCGAACGTCCACATCTTTCCGGTATCGAACCGCCCGGGTTCCAGGGCCGGATCCGCAGGAACCACATCGACCGTCACCGTATCCGGCGGCGCGGCCACCGGAATTGCAGCCTGCGGGGCCGGGGCACCACCGGACGAGGCACAGGCAGCAAAGAGCAGCATGACTGCTGCTAGGCCAAGCAGATAGACACTACGTGGGCTCATTTCTTCCTCACGGACAAGGCGGCTGCAGGATCGATTCGATACCTGCGAAAAGTAACCAGGTGTGCCACAACGTCTTGCTGCAGTAATACTCCTTAAGCGCCGGTCGCAGTTGCCGCCGGATGGGATTGACACAGGGGAAGGAAAATTTTAGGTTTACCTAACTACAACTGTCTTGCCCCCTAATACGGTTGTCGTCCATGGACACAGCTCGCTACATCGTGGCCGTCGTACTGCTGGTGGGTGTGGCCTACGCGATCCCCTACTGGTTGATTGTTCACCCCTTCGTGGACTTCTGGCGCAGGCTGGGACTGACTCTAGCCTATTCGCTGCTGGCGCTCACCGCCATACTCCTCGGCGTCGGTGCCTACCTGCTCAAAGACCGGATCCTCGTGACAGACTTCGGAACGAGCGTCCCCCTGATCCTGCTGGCAGGCGTGCTCTACCTCGTGGCAATCGTGATCCAGCTGCAATGCCGCAAGCACCTCAAGTTTCGCATTCTGGCGGGAGTCCCGGAGTTGGAGCCGAGCGGTAGAGGTGGGCAGCTGCTGCAGCAGGGGATCTACGCCCGAATCAGACACCCGCGCTACGTGAGCTTTCTGTTCGGTGTGTCGGCGGTAGCGCTGTTCACCAACTTCCTCGCCATGTACGTGCTGGTTGTGATCAGCGCAGCCGCGCTCTATCTGGTAGTGCTGCTGGAAGAGAAGGAACTGCGGAACCGATTCGGGGATGAATACGTACAATACTGCGAGCGCGTCCCGCGGTTCTTACCGCACGTCCGATAGCAATCTGATTCACACCATCCTAGGGGAACCATGCCACGGCACGATCTTGAGTCGATCCCGGGGGTCGGGTCCAGCATAGCACAGGACCTGAGAGACCTGGGTTTCGATCGCGTCACCGACCTCGCACACCAGAATCCGGAGTTGATGTACGACAGGCTGTGCAGCATGCGCGGAGCGAAGATGGACCGTTGTGTCCTCTACGTCTTTCGCTGCGCGGTCTACTTCGCGAGCCACACCGGCCACGATCCCGAACTGCTCAAGTGGTGGAACTGGAAGTCGGTCGATCCGGAAGTCCAGTGATCGGCGTCAGGCAATCGGCGCTGCTTTCGCTCTTGGTTCTGAACCCGGCCGCAGCGGCCGCCCAGACCGATTCATTAGGCTTCCTGTCGGAATTGGAGCGGGAGATCATACGGGAGCACAACCGGGTGCGATTGGATCCAGCCGGGTATGCGAGATTCCTCCGCGAGCTGAAACCACACTTCGATGGCTTGCTGTTCCATCTGGCCGACGACCTGGTGCGCGAGACCGAGGAGGGAGTCGCGGCGATTGACGAAGCGGTGCGATTGCTCGAGGCAACCGGGCCGGTGCCACCGGTCGGAGGATCGAGAGGCATGTCGCTGGGTGCACGGGATCTCGTTGCTGACCAGGGACCGACCGGGCGCACGGGCCACTTCGGGTCCGACGGCAGCCAGCCCTGGGACAGGGTGAACAGATACGGCAGTTGGGAAGTGACTGTTGCCGAAAACGTTGCCTATGGTTACGAGACCGCCCGGGACGTGCTCACGCAGCTGCTGGTCGACGACGGTGTTCCCGAACGTAGCCATCGAGCGAACATACTTAATCCCGAGTTTCGAGTCGTTGGGGTAGCGTGCGGGCCACATGCGAGATACGCCGTACTGTGCGTTATCACCTATGCAGGTGGTTATACGGAGAAACCGTCATAGTCGATCGCGGCGTCGGTCGCGGTTTGCACCCGAACTCGACCTGACCTAACTTCCGCCGATCCTTACCGCAACTGCCGCTGGAGGTTCACGATGTATCGTCGCCCAATGCTAAGGGCTCTCGTCCATATGGCGGCAATCGCTGCCTTCAACTTCCCCCTGCTGGCACAGTCGACCGATGGCAAGCGCCCCATCACCCCCGAGGACTACGGTCGGTGGGAGCAACTCGGAACGGCCCGCTTGTCCGCTGACGGTAAATGGATGGCCTATCCGGTAATCCGAGTGAACGAAGAGAATGAACTAAGGGTGCGCCGGGTGACCGACGACGACTTGCTCGTCGTCCCTTACGGGACGAATGCGACGTTCTCCGGGGACAACCGCTGGCTGGCCTACTCCATTGGGTTGAGTGAGCCGGAGCGCAAGAAACTGGAACGGCAGAAGAAGCCGATACGAGACAAACTTGGGCTGCGCGACCTCCTGACAGGCGACAGCCTCATCGTCGACGATGTGGCCGCGTTCGCGTTTTCGGATGACGGCGCCTATTTGGCGATGCGCCGATATCCACCTGAAGGCGGCTCCCAAGATCGCAAGAGCAATGGGGTGGACTTAGTGGTCCGCACGCTAAGCAGCGGTCTGGATGTCAACTTCGGGAACGTCTCCGAGTTCGCCTGGCAGGAGGAAGGCACGTTGCTCGCGATGCTGGTAGACGCAGAGGGTCAAGCGGGCAACGGTGTTCAGGTTTTCGATCCCACCAATGGCGTGCTGCGAACGCTCGACTCCAGATCAGCACGTTACATGGGGCTTACGTGGAATGAGGAAAACGACGACCTCGCTGTGTTCCAGGTCCGGGGTGACGATGACCGGTACGAGGATTCGACCCATGTGATTCTGGCGTGGACCGGACTGACTGGCCGGAACGCCGTGAAACACATCTTCGACCCCGATTCGGCAGAGGGATTTCCCAATGACACGCGCATAGTGAGCTTCCGTAGCCTGCGCTGGTCGGGCGATGGTGAGACCCTGTTTTTCGGCATCAAGGAACGCGAACCGAAGTCTGAAGCAGCCGCCGACTCGGCCGCGTCAGCGAACGATTCGACGGAAGCGGCGGCGCCCAATGACGAAACTGACGACGAGAAACCCAGCACGGTTCAGATCTGGCATGCGGCCGACGTGGACATTTATCCGCAGCAGAAAGTGAATGCGAACCGTGATCGCGAAGAGGACTTTTTGGCCGCTTGGCACATCGGTGATGATCGGTTCGTGCAACTCGGCAACGAGCTGACCGAGGACGTCACATTGGTCGAGGGCGACGAGTTCGCGTTAGGTATGGATCAGACGCCATACGAGAATGAGCGGATGTTCGGCCCGGTGTATCAGGATCTCTATTTGATAGACGTATCCACCGGCGCAGCATCCGCGATAAAGCAGCGAATACAGTACAACTTCGGACCCAGCTCCGGCGGCGCCTACCTCCTCTATTTAATGGACGATCACTACTGGACATACGAGTTTCGGACCGGGCGTCACACCAACATCACGGAAGACGTGCCAACCTCGTTCGTCGACATCGAAGATGATCACACGGTCGAGCAAAAGCCCCCGTTCCGTTTCGCCGGCTGGACGGAGGACGATCGCCACTTGCTGGTCTATGACAAGTACGATGTGTGGCGGGTCGATCCGCGCGGCTCAGGTGCGACGCGGCTGACCGAAGGCGCCGGGAACCAGATCCGATATCGCCGAACTCAACTCGATCCCGACGAAGAGTTCATTGATACGGCGCAACCGCTGTACTTCAGCACGTATGGCGAGTGGAGCAAACGATACGGGTATGCACGGCTGAGCCGGGACGGAACTGCGGAACAACTCGTGGCGTTGGACGCCAACGTGAGTCGCCTGACGAAGGCCGAAGACGCCGACGTGTTTGCGTACCTGGTCCAAGGCTTCGACGACTCGCCCGACTACTTCTGCGCCGGTCCGGATCTGTCTGACCCGCGGCAGGTCACCCGGACGAATCCGTTTCAGAGCGAGTTTGCGTGGGGCCGCTCCGAACTCATCGAGTACGAGAACGAGTGGGGCAAGCGGCTGCAGGGGGCGCTGTACTATCCAGCGGATTACGAGCCGGCCCGGCAGTACCCGATGATCGTCTACATCTACGAAATCAGATCGCCATCCGTGCACACCTATTACGTGCCCTCTGATCGAAGCGCCTACAACACGGCGGTGTTCACGTCACAGGGTTATTTCGTGCTGCAGCCAGATATCGTCTACCGCGATCGCAACCCTGGCTTGTCCGCTGTGGCGGCGCTGGAACCGGCGGTCGCCAAGGTGCTCGAGACCGGGATGGTGGATCCCGACCGCGTAGGGCTGACCGGCCACTCGTGGGGAGGTTACCAGACGGCATTCACCGTCACCCAAACCGACATATTCGCTGCCGCCGTAGCAGGTGCGCCGCTGACCAATCTGGTGAGCATGTATCTGTCGGTGTATTGGAATACCGGTAGCACCGACGCCAGGATTTTCGAGATTAGCCAGGGACGAATGGAGGTCCCGTTTTGGGAGGACCTGGAAGCCTACATCGCCAACTCGCCGGTGTTCCACGTAGAGCAGCTCAACACGCCGCTGCTACTGGCGCATGGCACCGAAGACGGGGCTGTCGATTTCAATCAGGGCGTGGAGTACTACAATGCCGCGCGCCGGGCGGGGAAAGACTTCGTGATGCTGGTGTACGAAGGTGAGAACCATGGCAATAGGGAAAAGGCAAACCAGATCGACTACCACAACAGAATAGTCGAGTGGTTCGGGCACTACCTAAAAGGCGAGCCGGCACCCGACTGGATCAAGCATGGCGTATCGTTCCTCGATCAAGAAAAGGCCAAGAAGAAGCAGGGCAACGCCGATAGGGCCGCAAGCCTGATTCCGTGATCCGCATTGCACACACGGCGCCCCAGTCTCAACGATTGGGGCGGCCGGTCCTCAACCGCTGTCGGTGCTGGCGCTTCGCAGGGTGCTGGACCTGGCCGCGTGCAGCGACAGGCGATCCAGCAACGCGTTGAGCACACGCTGGCGTTTACCGATCATTGCACGGAAAACGGTACGTAACACCACGTAAGAGCTAGTTAGGGCGGCGGCGGCGGCGGGCAGCACCTGGGTTCCCTCTAGTCCGAAAGCACCCGCCACGGCTGTGCCCAGGATGCCCCCGATTAACGTGCCTCCAACGAAGAGACCGGTGTGAACCCCTCCTCCCTCGGTCACCCGGATCCTGGTCTTGCCGTCACGGGGACTCACCATCACATGGATGAGACGGCCTGATCCCTCTAGCGTGTTTTGAAAGCTCAACGAATTCCAAGAGAGCGACTTACCCAGCGTAGGGTTGATGCGCCCCACCTCTCCCAGCGCCCCACGTATCTCCTCCAACACAGACTCGTATTCACTTTCCGGTATCTCGCCGTCACTGATCCTCTGGAGGTCGATCTGAGCGGGGATGCCGAAGATGCCCCCCCTCGCAAGGCCTGGCGGCGGCCCCTGGAGCTCGTCAGCGGCAGCGCGTACCCTATCGGGTGATATGTCGACCTGGGCAGCGATTTGCTGCACCGATCCGAGAGACATGGCTCCCTCCTCGGTGGGATGCTCCAGCTGTGTCTCAGCCGCGCGCTGCAGGATATGGCGCACTTCCGCATCCGGGTACCGCCGCCTGTCACCAGCGGGTTTCTCCAACCTGGAGATCAGCTCGGCGGGAGTCCCGATCCGCACGGTCGGACTCATCGCCATCGCCTTGGCCAAGGCCTGCTCCACCCGGCCGGGCAAGCGATCCAGCCGCTCGCGATGCTCCGGTGGCGCGTCCAGGAAGCGGCTCAGCTTGACGGCCTCGTCCGTCGGCCACAACCCCGGCGTTTCTCCCACCAGCATCTCGTAGCAAACCACGGCGAGGCTGAAAACATCGGTGCGCTCATCCAGCCTCGTACTGCTCGCCGCCTGTTCGGGGCTCATGTATCCCGGAGTACCGAGCGGGAATCCCGTACGGGTGAGCTGGTCACCCCCCGCCGTACTTATCGCCTTGGCGATTCCGAAATCGGCAACGACGGCATGGCCCTCGGAAAGCAGTACGTTCTCCGGCTTGATGTCACGATGCAGTACTCCCTGACGGTGAGCGTACGTCAACGCGCCTGCTACCTCACGCACAATCTCGAGCGTCAGCGCGAGTTCGAGCGGAGCCTTACGGTTCAGTCGCGCCCTGAGTGACTCGCCGTTCACGAACGGCATTGAGTAGTACAGGAAATCAGCGGCCGTGCCCGAATCCAACAAGGGCAGAATGTGGGGATGATTGAGCCGCGCCGCGATCTCGATCTCGCGCAGGAACCGCTC
>Ga0209536_100004211_pt1 | contig 22766 bp, 16 predicted proteins | sample DeeMarSeWOR28_12_FD_187461 | JGI IMG/M metagenome (GOLD analysis project Ga0209536, IMG submission 187461) | Marine sediment microbial communities from White Oak River estuary, North Carolina - WOR-2-8_12 (SPAdes) (version 2) | ecosystem: Environmental > Aquatic > Marine > Intertidal zone >... | reverse complement strand
GGTGACTCCCGACCACCGTCGGCTGTAAACTACTGATTCGCAGCCGTGCCGCGGGTGTAGTTCAATGGTAGAACTTCAGCTTCCCAAGCTGACTACGAGGGTTCGATTCCCTTCACCCGCTCCAATCTATCTCGCTTAACCTCTTGTATTAATAAGCATGGCCAATAAAATCAGCTTATGTGCATATAATGAAGTTCTTATTGTACTATAAGAAAACGTTAATATACTTATCTGTGTCGCGGGGAAGGTTTCCCGAAAAAATTCTTTTTCTAACTTTAATTAATGAATCGCTGGAGAATCTCATGAAAACTGTTGCTACCCTGATCACCGCTGCCACGCTGGCAGTTGCTTCTACCGCCGCTTCCGCCTGGGGCTATGGCCCTTACGGTTATGCACCTTACGGCTATGGCGTCCCGGTTGCGCCGGCCGCCGAGCTGACCGAGGAGCAGAAGCAGGCCATCGCCGACCAGCAGGCCAAGGCTGCCGAGTACTTCCAGGCTGCCCAGAAGCAGGCCTATGAGTTCCACGCTGCCCAGTTTGCGCCGATCGCCGAGATGGAGCGCAACATGTTCGAGCAGCGCAATGCCGACATGCAGGAAATGCACACCCGCATGCAGGAAATGCATGCCGAGATGCAGAAGAATATCCAGGAGTCCATGCAGTACCGCCCGGTTCCGACCTTTGACCGTGCCGCCCCGGCGTATGACCGTGCCTCCATCGATGCCGAGCGCGCAGCCTACCAGAAGGAAGCCGAGGCCCGCATGGAAGAGTACCGCAAGGCCGCCGAGCAGCGTCGTGCGGATGCCGAGGAGCGTTTCAAGGCCCGTCGCCTGGAGCGCACCAGCCCGGTCAAGGTTGAGACTGGCGCCTAAGCAGCAAGACATGTCTAGACCCGTGCCGCGAGGTGCGGGAAGCAACACGGGAAAGGGTGTGTGGTTTGACCACACACCCTTTTTCTTTGTGCCGGGCAAACTATTCAGGCGCTTACAGCCGGGCTCCGGTGTCCCGCCTCGATGACATTGCATGCCGGTGGCATCTGCTGCAGGTGGTTTGGCCATGTAGGAATGGCATGATCGAATCACTATACTGTGCGTACCTGAATTTCATGTAACGCGATAACAAAGGGGCGGGCCGTGGGCAAGCTGTTGAAGATCATTCTGTCTTTCATCGTCGTGGCGGTCGGGCTGGCGGTGGTGCTGGTGGTGGCGCTGCTCTTCATCGTCGACCCGAATGACTACAAGGGACAGATTGCCAGCGCAGTCGAGGCGCAGACCGGCCGGAAGCTGACCATCGAGGGCGACATGTCCCTGTCCGTTTTCCCCTGGCTGGGGCTGGATATCGGCAGGACACAACTGAGCAATGCCGCGGGTTTCGGCGATGCGCCCATGGCACGCATGGATGCCGTGCAGGTGCGGGTCAAGCTGTTACCCTTGCTGCGCAATGACCTGGAAATGGACACCGTCAGGCTGAGCGGCCTGCAGCTGAACCTCGCCAGGCTGGCTGACGGTTCCACCAACTGGGACGACCTCACAGGCACGCCGGATGCGGCTGGCGACCGGGTCAAGGCCGAGCCGAAGGACGCTGCCGGCGGAGAGCTGCTTGGTGGACTGGCGATCGGCGGTGTCGAGGTGACCGGGGCACAGCTGGTGTGGGACGACCGCTCAACGGACAGTCACTACGAGGTCAGGGACCTGTCATTCAAGACCGGCGCAATCGAACCGGGTGAACCCTTCGATCTCGAGCTCGGATTCAGTATTGCTGTCACCCAGCCGGCTGTCAGTGGCACCTTTGCCCTGACCGGCGGTATCTGGATTGACGAGTCATTGCAGACCCTCAGGATCAGCGATTCGCGCTTCAGTGCCGATGTGGCCGGCGAGGCCATTCCCGGTGGCCGGCAGGTGCTGTCACTGGCGTCGGATATCGCCCTTGACCTGGAACATCAGACCCTGGAACTGCCGCAGCTGATGCTGAACGTGCTGGGGATGAAGATCACCGGCCAGGCCTCGGGTAGCGGCATCACTGGTGACGCCCCGCAATTCCGGGGGGATGTCAGCATCGCGGAGTTCGTGCCTCTCGAAGTGATCTCGGCCCTCGGGCAGGAGGCGCCGGTGACGTCTGACGCCACCGTGCTCGGCAAGGCCGATGCCAGTCTGCAGTGGGAGGCGTCCGCTGACCACTTCGCGGCCACCTCGCTGACGGCACACCTGGACGATACCCGCCTCGGCGGTACGGCGCGGCTCGACAATTTTGCGGCGCCGGCGATTGGCTTTGACCTGCAGGTCGATGCCATCGATGTTGACCGCTACCTGCCGCCGCCGTCAGAGACGCAGGAAGCCGTGCCGGCAACGCCGGCAACCGCCGCCGGCGGCGGTGCCGGCATGCTGCCGGTCGAAACACTGCGCGGCCTGAACCTGGACGGCTCGCTCAAGCTCGGCAGCCTGAAGGCCTACAACCTGCGCTCAACCAATATCGAGTTCAGGGTAAAGGCAAAGGACGGTCTGGTGCGCATCCACCCGGCCGGGGCCCTGATGTACCAGGGACAGTACACGGGAGACATCACGATCGATGCGCGCAGGGACACGCCGAGCATTGCCATGCACGAGCGCATGGCAGGGATCCAGGCGGGACCGCTGCTCAAGGACCTGACCGGTGACGACAAGATGCTGGGCAAGGGTGACCTGACGGCGAAGCTGACTGCCAGCGGTAATACACCGGATGCGATGAAACGCAGCCTGAACGGCGACCTGTCGTTTGCCTTCACCGAAGGCGCCATCAAGGGCGTCAATATCGCCTCGCTGTTACGCAATGCCCAGGCGAAGCTGCAGGGCAATCCGGCACCGGACAGCAGCGAGCCCAACCAGACCGACTTTGCCGAGCTGCGCGGTACGGCCACGGTCACCAACGGTGTCATCAGGAACAAGGACCTGTCCCTGATGTCGCCGCTGTTGCGCATAACCGGCAAGGGCAAGGTCGGCCTGCCGGATGAAAGCATCGACTACGAACTGACCACCAAGATCGTCGGCTCACTGGAGGGGCAGGGCGGCAAGTCGCTGCAGGAGCTGAAGGGGGTGGAAATACCGATCCGCATCGGCGGCACGTTCAGCAAGCCGACCTGGACACCGGACCTCGGTGCGGCCGTCGGCGACGTGGTGAAAAAGAAGGCCAAGAAAGAGATCGAGAAAAAGAGCAAGGACCTGCTGAAAGACAAGCTCGATGACCAGCTGCTCAAGGGGTTGTTCAAGTAGAGCGGACGCCGGTGCGGCGTCATGCCTTCTGCCTGCTGCTGGTGCCGCTGCTGGCCAGTGGCGGCGAGATCCTCGATTCATCCATCGCGGTGTACGATGCTCACTACCGTGTATCCGTCAGGGCGCGGATCGATGCGCCGCCCCGGGCCGTCTACGATACGATCACCGACTATCCCGCTCTGCCGGCGCTCATGCCGTCGATCCGCTCCGCGGAGATACTGCAGATCCTCGGGCCGGGGCGGCATCGCATAAGAACCGTCACCGAGGCCTGCATTCTGATTTTCTGCAAGAACGTCCGGCTGGTGCAGGACGTCGAGCAGCGCGAAGCCTGGCAACTCGAGGCCGTGACCTTGCCAGAAGTCAGTGACTTCAAAAGCGGCCTGGCGCGCTGGCGACTGTTGCCGGTCGATGGCGGTACCGAACTGCAGTTCAGCCAGCTGTTCGAGCCGGATTTCTGGGTGCCGGGCGTGATCGGCCCCTGGCTGATCGAGCGCCTGTTAGTGGAAGAGGTTCGCGCCACCACGGCGCACATCGAGCAGCGGTTTGCCGCGGAGCAGTACTGATATGGCGGACGGTGCCTTCAGCCGGCAGGTGCTGGACTGGTATGCGCATGCCGGTCGCCGGGACCTGCCGTGGCAGGAAAACCCGACGCCCTACCGGGTCTGGGTATCGGAGATCATGCTGCAGCAGACCCAGGTCAGTACGGTCATCCCCTATTACCAGCGCTTCATGGAACGCTTCCCCGGCATTGCAGCGCTGGCTGATGCCGAGCTCGACCAGGTGCTGCACCTGTGGACCGGGCTGGGTTACTACGCCAGGGCGCGCAACCTGCATGCGGCTGCCGTCATGATGCGCGATCACCACGCGGGCCGGTTTCCCGAGAGTTTCGACGAGGTCCTGTCCCTGCCCGGCATTGGCCGGTCCACGGCCGGTGCGATCCTGGCACTGGCCTGCCGCCAGCGTCATGCGATACTCGACGGCAACGTCAAACGGGTGCTGGCGCGCTTTCACGCCATCGAGGGCTGGCCGGGCAGGGCAGCGGTGCTGCAGCGGTTATGGGAACTGGCCGAACAGCACACGCCGACCCGGCAGGTGGCGGAATATACCCAGGCCATGATGGACCTGGGTGCAACGCTGTGCAGCCGGGGCAAGCCGGGCTGTGACCGCTGCCCGCTGGCAGAGGATTGCCGGGCACGGCAGGCAGGCCGGCAGCGGGATTTCCCCTCGCCCAGGCCACGCAAGCTCCTGCCGGTACGCCAGACGCGCATGCTGCTGCTCTATAATGACAGGAGCGAGGTGCTGCTGGAGCAGCGCCCGCCCAGCGGTATCTGGGGCGGGCTCTGGAGCCTGCCCGAACTGGCCTGCGACGAGGCGGTGGAGGACTGGTGTGCGCAGCGGCTGGGTGTGCCCGCGCAGGTGACCGGCGAGTGGCCCGTGGTACAGCATACCTTCAGCCATTTCCGGCTGGATATGCAGCCGGTACTGGCGCGTGCACCCGAGCCGGCCGGTCTCGTCATGGATGCGCCGGGGTGGCTCTGGTATAAACCGCAGGCAGGGCAGGAGCGCGGACTTGCTGCGCCGGTTGCGCAGTTATTGCAACGTTTCAGTAAATACAGCTCAAGAGGTGAGGCATGACCCGCATGGTGCAGTGTGTAAAACTCGGCAGGGAGGCGGAAGGGCTGGCGGCGCCGACCTATCCCGGTGAACTCGGGCAGCGCATTTTCGAGAATGTCTCGAAGGAGGCCTGGCAGCAGTGGCTCGGGCGGCAGACCATCCTGATCAACGAGCATCGCATCACGCCGGTGGACCCCAAGGCGCGCAAGTTCCTCGAGGATGAGATGGAAAAGTTCTTCTTCGGTGAGGAAGATGAAGCGGCGCTGCCCGGCGGGTTCGTGTCGCCGGATTCGCTGAAATGATCCGCTTGCTGAATAAATATCTCCTCTAGGAGCGAATTTATTCGCGATCAGCTGTTGTGCAGTCACAATCGTGGCTGACGCCGCTGCTGTGCAGCCGGGTCGGAATTGCGCGGCGCTAAAGCCCTGCGGCCGGTGTGGCGATGCTAGTACAATGAGCCGTACAAACACGGACCTCCCATGACTGAAACAGACTCAGGCCAATGAAGGGCATCATCCTCGCCGGCGGCAACGGTACCCGGCTCTACCCCCTGACGCGCGCAGTCAGCAAGCAGCTGATGCCGGTCTACGACAAGCCGCTGATCTACTATCCGCTGTCGATCCTGATGCTGGCCGGCATCCGCGAGATCCTGGTGATCTCGACGCCACATGATTTGCCCAACTTCGAGGCCCTGCTGGGGGACGGCAGCCAGTTCGGCATCTCGCTGCAGTATGCCGCGCAGCCCGAACCGGGCGGCCTTGCCGAGGCCTTCCTGATCGGCAGGGAGTTCATCAATGGCCAGCCCTGCAGCCTGGTGCTGGGCGACAACATCTTTTATGGTCACGGCCTGGCCAGGGTTCTGCAGCAGGCCGCGGGTCTGGAACGGGGGGCTACGGTGTTTGCCTACCGGGTGCAGGACCCCGGGCGCTATGGCGTGGTGGAGTTTGACCGCGGCGGCCAGGTCCTGGGTATCGAGGAAAAGCCGTCACAGCCGCGTTCCAGCTATGCCGTCACGGGACTGTATTTCTACGATGCAAACGTGTCGGACATAGCTGCCGGCCTGGAGCGATCGGCGCGTGGCGAGCTGGAGATCACCGACGTCAACAGGGCCTATCTCGAACAGGGGTTGCTGAATGTCGAGTTGCTGGGGCGCGGCACGGCCTGGCTGGATACCGGTACCCACGAATCCCTGCTGCAGGCGGCCACGTTCATCGAGGCCATCGAGCAGCGCCAGGGCCTGAAGGTGTCCTGCATCGAGGAGATTGCCTGGCGTATGGGCTACATTACGGCCGCGCAGCTGCAGGCGCATGCCGAGGCACTGAAGAGCAGCGGTTATGGACAATACCTGCTGGACGTGCTGCAGCGGGACGAGTTTTTCTGATGCAGGTCGAGGCCACGTCGCATCCCGAGGTGATGCTGGTCCGGCCGGATGTCTTCGAGGATCCGCGCGGTTTCTTCATGGAAAGCTTCCATGCGCGTAAATACGCCGCGCAGGGTCTGCCGGGACAGTTTGTCCAGGACAACCAGTCGCGCTCCATGCGCGGTGTGCTGCGCGGCCTGCACTACCAGCTCAATCAGCCGCAGGGCAAGCTGGTCAGGGTGGTGACCGGCGAGGTGTTCGATGTCGCGGTGGACATTCGCAAGGGCTCACCGTATTTCGGGCAATGGGTCGGGATGACCCTGTCAGAGCAGAACCGGCTGCAGCTCTATATCCCCCCCGGGTTCGCCCACGGCTACTGCACGCTGAGCGAGCAGGCCGACTTTCTCTACAAGTGCACCGACTTCTATGCGCCGGGTGACGAGCACGGCATTGCCTGGGACGATCCGGATATCGGCATCGACTGGCCAGCGATGGACTACCTGCTCTCTGACAAGGACCGCGATAATCCACGGCTTGCCGACAGCCGCTTCCTTCCCGGGTACCACGGCGACTGATGCGTGTCCTGGTAACCGGTGCGACCGGGCAGGTTGGCAGCGAGGTCGTTACTGCCATGCACCGGCTCGGGCATGACGTCATCGCCCCGGGCCGCAGCGGTCTCGACCTCATGCAGCCGTCGCAGGTCGAGCACCGGGCCACGCTGCTGGTGCCGGACTGGATAATCAACTGCGCGGCCTACACGCAGGTCGACCGGGCGGAGAGCGAGCCCGAACAGGCCAACACCGTCAATCGCGACAGTGCCGCGGCACTGGCCAGGGCCGCGGCGACCTGTAATGCCAGACTCCTGCACGTCTCGACCGACTTTGTCTTCGATGGCAGTCAGTCACGGCCCTACCGGGAAGATGACACGCCCAACCCGCTGGGTGTCTATGGCCGCAGCAAGCTGGAAGGTGAGCAGGCGGTGCGGGACGCATTACCCGATGCCGTGATCCTGCGCACGGCCTGGGTGTACGGCGTGCACGGTCACAATTTCGTCAGGACCATGCTGCGCCTCGCGGGCGAGGGCAGGCCGTTGCGCGTCGTGGATGACCAGACCGGTTCGCCGACGTGGGCGCATGATATTGCCGGCGCCATCACGGCGCTGCTGCAGGCCGGCGCGGCGGGCCTCTTTCATTACACCAGTGCCGGCAGCGTCTCCTGGTGCGACTTTGCCGGTGCTATTCTTTCGGAGGCGGCGCAGGCCGGTTTCGATATCCGCACGCAAACGGTAGAGCCGATCACGACGGCCGACTACCCGACACCGGCCAGGCGGCCGGCGTATTCGGTGCTGGATACCGGCAAGATACAGGCCGAGCTGGGCCTGTCGATACCGGCCTGGCGGGCCAGCCTGGTGACCATGCTGGGAGAACTCTATAGATGCGAAACATCCTGATCACCGGCGGCGCCGGTTTCATCGGCGCGAACTTTATCCGCTACTGGGTCGACCGGCATCCCGGGGATCGCGTGGTCAATCTCGACGCGCTGACCTACGCCGGCAATCCGGAAAACCTCGCGGCTATCGACACGCTGCCGGCCTATCGTTTCGTGCATGGTGATATCAATGACCGGCAATGCCTCGACGAGGTATTTGCCGGGGAAGCTATCGACACGGTCGTGCATTTCGCCGCCGAGTCCCACGTCGACCGGTCGATTCTCGGCCCGGATGCCTTCATCAGGACCAATGTGCACGGCACCTTCACCCTGCTGGAGGCAGCGAAGGCGGCCTGGGGCGACTTCGCCGGCGGTCAGCGTTTTCTGCATGTCTCTACCGACGAGGTGTATGGCAGCCTGGAAGCGGGCGCACCGGCGTTTACTGAAAAACATGCCTATGCACCCAACAGCCCGTACTCGGCATCCAAGGCCGCTTCCGATCACCTGGTACGCGCCTACCACCATACCTACGGCATGCCGGTTCTGACCACGAACTGCTCGAACAACTACGGTCCGTACCAGTTCCCGGAGAAACTGATCCCGCTGACCATCCTGAATGCGCTGGAGGGCAAGCCGATCCCGGTCTACGGTGACGGCAGGAACATCCGCGACTGGCTGTACGTGGAGGACCACTGCAATGGCATCGAGACGGTCCTGGAGGGTGGCGGGCCGGGCGAGGTCTACAACATCGGCGGCATCAACGAGTGGCAGAATATCGATATCGTTCATCTCATCTGTGACCGCCTTGATGAACTGCAGCCGGGTGCTGCGCCCTACCGTGAACAGATCACCTTTGTCACTGACCGGCCGGGCCATGACCGGCGCTACGCCATCGATGCCGGCAAGATGCAGCGTGAACTGGGCTGGTCACCCCGGCATGATTTCGCTTCCGGTATCGAGCAGACCATCCGCTGGTATCTCGACAACCGCGACTGGTGCGACCGCGTGCGCAGTGGCGAATACCAGAATTATTACCGGGAACAGTACGGCAGACAGGCCTGACCGGCGCCCGCCGGGCCGGCAGCTGGGTTGTCTGGGTGCCTTGACTCCCTGCCGCTATGCCGGTTTAATACACGGCCCACGATTTGTAAGGCCAGGTAGCTCAGTTGGTAGAGCAGGGGACTGAAAATCCCCGTGTCGGCAGTTCGATTCTGTCCCTGGCCACCATTATTTTCAATAAGATAAGAGTACCCCCTCTTTTGTTATCCCGGTGTCACACGGTACACCACGGTGCTCCCATGTGACGGGAGCATCACATGGCAATTATTGGCAAATTCCCGGTTCGAATACCTGGATGGTCATCATCCACTGGAATGCGCCGGCCGGGATGGTCGTCTGACTGCTGATGGGGATGCCCTGTCCAGGGCATGCGATCGCTACCTCAACTCAGGGCATTGCAGTCAGGCGATTCAAGCAAACGGTTTAGTGAGCGAAATATAATGAAGCGGGGCTCTGTGGATGTTGCTCCTGCCTCTGCTATTGGTGTGGCGTCGGGTTATACACCGGCAGATTACCCTCACAACGCATGCCGCGGTATTGATGATGTTGGTAAGTATTATCATCACTAACTACAACTACGGTGATTTTCTGGCCCAGGCGATTGATAGCGCCCTGGGTCAAACGTGGCCGGACAAGGAAGTCATCGTTGTCGATGACGGGTCTACTGATCAGTCGGCAGACGTCATCGAAAGTTACGGAAACTCGATCACAGCTGTTTTCAAGGGCAATGAAGGCCAGTGTTCAGCTGCCAATGCGGGCTTCGAGATCAGTCGCGGCGACATCGTGATTTTCCTGGATTCCGATGATTACCTGATGGAAGGTGCGGTGAGTGCACTTGCAGGACCAATCGTGGAAGACCCTTCAGTCTCGAAGTGCCAGGGATACCTGATGGCAATCAGCAGCGCAGGCACTCCGACCGGCCAGACTATCCCCAAAAGACTATCGCCATCCGGTGATTACCGGGACAAGGCGTTGCTCAATGGCCCGGATACATGCCGGTTTGCGTACACGTCGGGGAACGCATGGCCCAGGTGGTTTCTCGAGCAGGTAATGCCGCTGCCGGTTCCGAAGATCAAGCGGATGGGGGTGGACGGGTACCTGAATGCGGTGTCGACGCTGTTCGGTCGAACCGTGTCGGTCAATCAGATTGTTGCCGCCTACCGGATACATGGCAGTAATCAGGGGCCTGTCAGCACAATATTCACCGAGGAGTCGTTGCGTCAGCGTGCGAACCTGATCGAAATGACGCAGGACCACTTTTTGCGCTGGGCAAGACGCCTGGAATATACCGTTTCTCCTGATGATATGAAGCGGTGGGGGAAGGGCTGGCGTCACAGTCTGCTGAACTATTCACTGAATGCAATGGCGGAATCACCGCAACGAATCAGCTTCGCGGAACTGGTGATGTCACCGTTTCACTCCTGTCACACGAACACCCTCAGGGCACTGTATCTCTCGGCGTCGCTCTCCATCCTTTGGCTGCTCCCGTACAGTGCCGGACTGGAACTGGCGAGATGGATGCTGAAGCTGCCGAGGCCCGCGTCGTGACGTATTGCGTTGTGTGGCGCCATTCTTGCGAACTCAATCATTCAGTGTTTTGAGATGATCGGCGAGTCGCAGTGACAGGGCCACGATGGTCAGGGTGGGATTGGCGTATCCACTGGTCGGAAATACGGAGCTTCCAGCGATGAAAACATTGCCGACCGTGTGCATGCGACAGTCAGGATCGACGACGCCCGTCCCGGGAGAGTCCGACATGCGGGTCGTGCCCATGAGGTGGCAGCCTCCCCACAATTCCTGTGACCAGTTCGCATCCCTGGCGGTCAGCCAGTCCGGTAATTTGACTCGCCCGACGTTCAGGCGGGCAAGTTCCTCGCCAATCAGTCGTGACGCTGTGTAGACCGTTCGTTTATCCAGATCCGTTAGCCGCCAGTCTACCCTGGCCTTGAGCAGCCCGAGTTGGTCGTGCGATTTGCCCAGCATGACCCGGCTTTCCGGATTCGGAGACTGCTCTGATCGCATGTACAAAGTCATCAGTTGCGGGGCAGTAGTCAGCGAGTCGAGATCGGATATGACTGACCAGAGCTTTTTGCCAAGTTCATCGGGCCATTCCCCGCGCTTCACATCACGCCATATATGTCGTAATGCGCCGACTCCGGAGACGGGGTCCGGCGACCTGTCGAGCGTGGCGCTGGAATTGAGAATATTGTGCTCACGCTGCTGTACGGCAGATGGGCCCAGGCTTGCGCGGAACGTGAAGCCGTCGTTATGGAATCTGTCGAAAAGATGCGTGACCGCCTCGCGATCGGCAGTGACAAGACTGGCGCACGGTGCATGCGGGTGCTGCATGAAGTGGCGGCCGACCAGGTCGTTGCTGTTACCGAGTCCGCGCTTCTCCGTTTCATTCGACAGGAGCAGGAGCCGGGCATTCTGGATGCCGCCGCAGGCAATGACGAAGCGCTTCGCAACTATTCGCCCGCTTGTGCCGCCAGGTGTTCGTATTCTGGCGGCCTTGACGGCCGAGGCATCCCGGTTCGTCTCCAGGTGCGTGATGTTGGCATGCAGCAGGACGCGTATGTTGGCGGCATTTCTCAAGGTCGCCTCGTACGCGGTCCCGAAACGTTTCGGAGGGATGCTGAACTGGTAAAGGCGGGTTGTTAATTTTCCGTCATTGAATAACCGGTAGTCCCGACTGTCGTCTGGCAGGTCGTCGGTGTCATAAGCAAAGGGGCCCAGCCCGCAAATGGCCTGTGCTGCTGTGTAGTATGGGTCGAGCTCCTCTTTCCTGATTGGCCAGCCACTGCCAGGTACCCACGGGCGGGGTTCGAAATCCAGGGTATTCAGCGGCGCACACCAGCCGCCCCAGTGGTTGGTGGCACCACCGAAGTAGCGAAGGTGGCATACATACCCGTCATCGGTATGGGTCTGCTCGACTTCGCCAAGGGACTGTATGCCGGAATCAAAATCCATGCCGCCGCTCTCGACCATGCAGCAGCTTAAATCGGAATCCGCCAGTGACAGGGCAAGTGTAATGCCGGCGGCGCCGGCGCCGATTATGCAGATATCCGTCACGATATCTGCAGTGCCATCGCGTTGACGAAAGTCCTCTATCATTGGTTCATCCGGCCCTGCTGTGTGCGCCCCGACACTGCGATATTCCCTGTAAAGAAATCAGGGGTTCTCATTTATGCAGCCACAGAACGGGTTGGCGGAACTGTACGCGGCACCATCATACTTCGCGCTGCGATTGCCTGGCCCGAATGGCCGGTGGAGCAGCATCGAGGCAATTTTATGTTTAAGTGTGTAGGGTTTCATGGGCGGATTGCCGGATCTGCCAAGATGCCGGATTGTCACGGAGGCTGCGTCGCGGTTTCCGTCTACCTGCCAGTCGAGCGTGGTATTCACAATGGAAAAGTCCCCCCGTTCAACCGGCAGCGGCGCTTCTTCTGCCGTCCAGAGTGGTGCATGATCGGGCTGGGAAAACGCGACTACAAGCGAGCGTGCACCCCACAGGCAACTCGCGGGGCCTTCGTAATTATCCAAAATTCGCAGGTCAGTTCCGCAATATCCCTGGGTCAGCACGCCGCCGGCAAGTGCACCCCTGCCGATAAAGTACCGCCAGGTCACATCCAGCGCGCGCCGCGCTTCACCGGGTGAGATGACGCCGGTATCCCTGATGGACGAGATGATCAGGGGCGCGGGCATTGCCGTACGGTAGCAGACAGAACGACCCAGAATCGGGAATCCCTGTGGTGTCACGAGATAGCGGTAGAAGCTGGCAAACTCACTTCTTGCCCTGTCCACGAAATCCACCTCAAGGCTCTCGTCGATTTGTGTCAGCCAGTACAGGCCATAGTGAAAAGACCAGGCGTTGTAGTAATCGAAACGGCCGTCTTCTGCGTCATGAAACCAGCCTTCGCCGGCATAACTCGATCTGATGGCGGCCCAGTCGGTATCGAAGGCGTCACTGGAAACAGGTACACCCAGGGAATTGAGCGTCCTGTTGACCACCATTGGGAAAATTCTCCAGTTGGTGAAACGGGCCGTTACGGCCTTGCCATCCGCCTGCGCGAGCCAGCTGGCCAGTCGCGAGCGCACGTCCCGGTCCAGCGTATTCCAGAGAATATCCCTGGTGAGCCAGATTGTCAGGGCGATATCGGCGGCTTCCACAACGCGCTGGTCCAGCATGCCGATATCACCCCAGTATGCTGCAGAGGCGGGGTTTGTGCCTTCTTCTATGGCCGAGGAAAGCAGGGCTAGCAGATCAATATCGCCAAAGGATGGCACCTGGACGACTTGCGGGCGATCGCCGGCCAGCCATGCAGCGATAAGCGGAGCAATCCGGCTGAAACCCTCCAGGCCATCGATACTCCTGCCGTGTGAGCTGCCGACACCGGGATAGTGGGCCCGGGCGGCGCCATCACTTTTATAGGCCAGGAAGCCGGCAACGAGGTAACGAAAAACATCGGCATACCGCCCGGTGACCGGTTGAGTGGTATCCAGGAAGGTATTCCTGATCCACGGATCCAGTGTATCGAATGCCGGGTCAGGCGAGACCCGAACAGTCCAGCCCTCCACCGGGGGGTATGCAATGCGAAGTGCGGTGTAGCCGGCAGTACCGAGGAGGACAGTCGCAATGACGGCAAGGAGCTGGAAACGCCGGGCTATGCTGCACCTCCTGCTCGTATTATCGTGCGTTTTTTAATGTCAGCGTGCCCGGAGCAAGGCACAATGCGAACATTATGTATTTTGCCGGCCGGGTTGTCATAGCCACTGCGGGGCCTGCCCTTTGGAACAAGTGTCCAGGCCTGTGTCAGGGCTCTTTGATATGAATTAATGCGAGTCATCATCCCTGTGACAGTTCTGAAATTGCGCTAATGATGAATATCCAGAGTGACTGCCCCGTAAAGTGCCATGGCGGTGGTCCGGTTCGACAAGTCGACGTGGAGGTACTTGTCAAAGAACGGATAATGGCGGCCGATTATACTGTTACTGCTATCTTTCACTACTAAATATGAAGGCGAATATTTTCCCCGAAAATGACCTCAGCTAGAGAACAGCTGTTCTATTGCAAGGGAGGCGAACACGCAGATGCTTCCGATTCAAGCGGTAAGCTCCATGGGGTTGAGCATTCAAGTTTACTGCTTCGATTGCTGAAATATCAATCAAAGTCGATAGTCCCTGCTACAAAAAAGAATATTTTCAGCCCTTCTGAAATAAATAAATCCCGTTTGCCAGCGGCAGTTGGATGGTCCGGGTTCGGGGTGCCGGGGCACGGGGGGAGCATCCTTGTCCGGGGCCCACCGGCGAGGGACTGCAGGCTGGATATCCGGGTCAATTTCTTGGATCATTTTGAATGATGACTGTACGCAAAAAAATACTCTTGATTACGCCATTCCCGTTCTACCCTCTAACGGGTGGCAACAGGGTTCGGCTTCATAATTTAATCACGGCAATGCGTGATATGGGGCATGAAATCACCTGCATTCATCTTCAGCAGGAAGATGCAGATCAAGGCTACATGCAACAATTGCTGGAATCCCGTATCTATACCATTCCTGTCGTAAATTCATCCCGGAATGTTTCATGCAAAAACAGTTTCATTGATACTGTCAGGAATGTCTTGGCTGTTAAAAGGCGGTACCCTAAAAATATTGACACTCTTTATGACCGGAGCGTGTGGGATAAAATTGCCGAAATCGGCCGGACAGTAAATCCGGATGTCGTTATGGCCCAGTATGTATTTTGTTCAAAGGCGCTTGAATCGTTTGGCAGCAAGACACTAAAAGTCATAGATACCCATGATGTTTTTGGTGATCGTCATAATATTTACAGAACTCTCAAGCTGACCCCTATCTGGCACTCCTTTCGGAAGCACGATGAAGCCGCTGGCTTGTCCAGGGCTGATATTGTTATTGCGATTCAAAAGAATGATGCGCTCTATTTTTCAAATCTCCTGCCGGAAAAGAAAATTATCACGGTGGGGCATTTGACTTGTTTGAATCGCTTGCCGCAGAAGCAGTCATCATTCGATATGCTGTATGTGGGTAGTCGTGCCTTCTTCAATCGTTACTCTGTACAGTGGTTCCTTGATAAAGTCTTCCCGAAAATCCTGGGGAACTACCCGCAGTCCAGACTGATTCTGGTCGGCAGGATTTGCCAGTATATTAAAGACAGGCCTGGCGTGATTAAACTGGGAGTCGTGCCATCCTATGAAGAGATTTACCAGAAAGCATCGATAGTTATAAACCCGGTTCGGGGCGGAACAGGATTGAAAATAAAAAACATCGAAGCCCTGGGGTATGCCAAGGCGCTGGTGACGACGTCTAATGGCGCGCTGGGACTGGAAGATGGCGCATACGAATCATTCCTTGTCGCGGATAAGCCGGGTGATTTTTCGGACCATGTTATTCGCCTCTTTAGTGATCCATCATTCCGCGAGGCGTTATCACAAAAAGCGTACACCTTCGCCGAAAACTGGAATCAAACCCAGATTAATAATCTCAGGCTGGCCCTGGATGTTGCCTGAAGTCTCCCGGGTATATTCAGGTCTGCCGGGGGTTATGCGTAATCCCGACTGAGCAGCCTCGCATCAGCAAAGGGCCTGATCCCCGATCACTACGCGATCACTGTGATGGTGCATTGCCGGACCGATGACTTTCCAGGATCTCGACAATGGCCTTGTGGCGGTTTTTTTCTGCCAGCGTGGCGGCTGTCTGTCCCGCATTGTTTTCAAGCCCGGGATCGGCGCCGGCATCGAGTAACTGCCTGACGGTTGCCGCCTGCCCCTTGGATGCCGCCCACATCATTGCAGTCATGCCCTGCCTGTCCCGTGCATTCACGTTTGCACCGTGCGCCTGCAACAGGACCGTGATCTTCAGGTAACCCCGGAGGGCGGCCCACATCAGTGCCGTTCTGTTATTCACATCCCTGGTATTGGCATCGGCGCCGTGCTCAAGCAATGTCTCTACCACGTCAATCTGTCTGACCCATGCGGCACCCGTCAATGCCGTGAAGCCGCGCGTATCCCGGTGCTCGATCGCGGCGCCGGCGGCCAGCAGGGCCTCGACCAGCTCGAGGCTGCCGGACTGTCCCGCCAGCATCAGGGCGCTGGTGCCGCGCTTGTCGGTGGCGTTGATCCGCGCGCCTTTCGCCAGCAGGATTCTCGCGGCCTCGACCTGGCCGGCTGTCGAGGCAAACATCAGCGCGGTCTGGCCGTCCTGGCTGTGCGCGTTGGCGTCGGCCCCGTGTTCCAGCAACGCTGCCACGAGGCCGGTTTGCGGCTTGCCGGCTGCCAGCATCAGCGGGGAGATCTGCTTGCTGTCCGCATGGTTTGCATCGGCGCCGCGTTGCAGAAGCACCCTGACCGAGGTGGTGTCTTCCTGTTCCACGGCCAGCAGCAGTGGTGTCATATCGCTTTGCGGGTCAATGACCTCCAGATCCGCACCGTGGCTGGCCAGCAGCTGAACCGTGTCGGAGTCGCGCTTCGCGACCGAAAACAGCAGCGGGGAGATGCCGGCATTGTCCCTCACATTCACATCGGCGCCCTGCCGTACCAGTGCTGCCGCCACGGCCGGGCGCGAGCGCATGGCTGACCAGTGCAGGGCAGTCATGCCGGCCTTGTCAGCGGTATCCGGCATGGCCCTGTGCGCCAGCAGCAGTTCGACCACGTCGGCATGGCCATTGGCCGAGGCGAGAATCAGGGCGCTGCGGCCATCCCGGTCCACGGCGTTGATCTGCACGCCCTTTTTCAGCAGCGCCAATACCGTGGCCGTGTGTCCCCCCGATGCCGCCAGTATCAGGGCCGTGTTGCCGAGTGAATCGGTGCTGTCTGCGTCGGCAGCCGCAGATAATAGCTGCTGCACCGTTCGGGTATCGCCCTGTCGTGCTGCATCGAGCAGGTCTTCCGACTCGAGGGCGGCGGCGGTCTGCCAGGCAAGGGCAAGCAGTATCAGCAGCCGGGCGAGCCCTGGACAAGGTATGTGCATCGGCTTTCTCTCCCCAAAAAGCTGAACGGGCATGCTGGCAAGTGTACCGAAGAGCATCGCCTTGGTGGTATGGGGACATTGCATCTCGTTGGCATCTCCAGCCTGGTGCGGTCGGTATCCTGTATTCGGATGGCATGGGCCGGGCCGGGTTACGGTAACCGTCGGCCGCATTATCATTTCCGGCAGAAATAAAAAGGGGGAGAAAGCCGTGGCTGCCTCCCCTCCTGGTGAGCGACTCCCCGGGTTTGAGAGTCGCTCACCAACCGGCCATTCAGGCCGCAGGATTACTACTGCACATTGGTTCGTGCTGTCACAGTATCAACAATTTCGCCTCCGACCGTTACCGTGGCGGTCCAGATGACAAGCTGTGATTCCGGGCTCAGCCAGTCAAACTGGAATGGCAGTGACGAGCCGGGCGCGAGGTCCACGAAGTCAGCTGTAAACTCACTGCCGTCGGTTCCGCTCAGCGTGACCGTGCCCGATCCCGGACCGGCAGCGGAGGCAGCGTTCTTTATCGTAACGCCGACCTGCTTGACAACCCCGCTCCTGCGGACATTCAGCGGTACGCTGATGCTGGTGATGGAAATATCCGACAGGTCGAGCGGGCCGGTAGACACCACCAGGTCGACGGAATCGTCGGCAGCAGCACACTCCGTGCAGGCTGCCGGATCCTGGCTGATCACATCGCCCGCGGGTACGGTCTCGCTGTTTGCCATGGTGACATCACCCACCGTGAGGCCGGCGTTGGCAATGGCCGTTTCGGCGGCTGCCTGCGACAGGCCGGTGACATCCGGTACGTCGACCAGTGCCGGGGCAGGGCCGTTAGAGATCACCAGGTTGACGGGATCACCCGGAGCGGCACAATCCGGGCAGGTTGCCGGATTCTGGCTGATCACATTACCCGCCGGCACGGTGTCGCTGTAGGCCGTTGTGATGTTGCCAACCGTCAGGTCGGCTGCAACGATCGCTGCCTCGGCATCGGCCTGTGGCAGGCCGGTGACATCCGGTACATCGATTGGTACCGGAACAGGGCCAAGCGAGACGAGGATGCTGACGGTGCTGTCAACTGCCACGCAGGCGATGCAGGCGAGCGGATCCTGGCTTATGACCAGACCTGCCGCCACCACGCCGCTATAGGCATATGCGACGTCCGCAAGCAGGCCGTTCGCCTCGATGAGTGCAACAGCCGCCGGTTCTTCCAGACCAGCCACCGCTGGCACATCGACCAGAACCGGGGTCTGCTCATCCCATTCCAGCTTGAGTTGCGCGTCATAGAGGGCAACCGGCTTCTTGTCACCCTTGATGTAGATGGCAAGGTCGAAGTCGTCGGTCATCGGCAGGCCGTTGGTCGTCACCGGGATACCGTTCACGACATCGGCGATCTTCACAACACCGTTCTGGGTGACGTCAACCCAGCCGCGGGTAGTGGCCAGCGGGGAGGGGCCTTTTGCCTCATTCCAGTCAAGCAGGTTGATCTCAGTGATCGTCTGCTCGCCTACGGCGTACTTGATGTTCTCCTTGTCGAAGGGCGGTTTGCTGCACTCGATGAGCGGGATTTCCAGCCCCGGCAGGTCCTGGCCGAACTTGTTCGGCCGCAGCCGCCAGCGCGGGCCGGACACCAGGGTGCCCAGCGCGTCGTTCTGCAGCCAGCTGCCGACGAAGTCCTGGATGGCCGCATCCGGGTTTGCGTCATAGGACCACTCGAACGGGTCACGGTTGATGCTGGTGTAATAGGCATTGGTGAAGCCGTTCACCAGGTCGGAGGAAAACGCATACAGGTCGTTTTCGACATTGTAGTCGTCGAAGCCGAACGGCGTGTTCTTCAGCACCGTGCCTGCCTCGATCGGTGTCGGGTCACCGGCACCTTCCTCGATGCCGATGACGTCGCCGTCACCCTCGAAGCAGTCGATGGTCGAGAGCCAGACGCCATTGCCCACTGCCTCGTAGGATGGCTTGCGCCCCGTGGCTGCCTCGTTCTCGATGTCCTCCGGACGCAGCTGGTCGTTCGGGTTGTTGGTGATGGTGTGGCGGAGCACCAGTTTGGCGGCCGTCACGGTATAGTTGGCACCTGGCTGTTTCCAGTCCTCAGGCAGTGCCAGCCGCGCGTATATGCGGATATCGTTCGGCAGCTTGACCATGCCGCCCCAGGTGTAGTTCGCCTTGCCATCGGCCTTCAGGCGGACCGCGTAGTCGGAGCTGACGGCGATGTCGTCGGTCAATACCGTCTTGTCATTGACCCCCATCTGCACGCCCACTGTGGCATCGGTGAGGCGGACAGTCGGAGCGTCGTTTTCCCGGATGATCATGACGTCATCCAGGCCCTTCAGCGAACAGTCAGTGGTTCCGAAGTCAACCGGGAACGGTTCCTTCGGCAGCACGGCCTGGGCACCGGAAACCGGGTTGGCAAAGAAATACGGGATCACCTCGTGGCAGCTGAGGACATGCTCCAGCACGGAGTAGTGCTCGGTTTCGCATTTCACCGAGTTGCCACCGAGGCCGCGGCACCAGCTGCCCAGCGGGGTCTTGGCCTTGTAGAAGTTGGTCGAGGCATTGGACACCGCGACACCACCCCTGATGGGCGGGTTGTAGTTGACTGGCTTGCCGTCGATCATGGCGCTGGTCGGGAAATTTGCCGTGATGTTGCCGACAAACCCCTCGAGGAAGTCATTGTCGCGGATCTTCTGCGCGGCACCGAGGAAATCGACCACATAAAAGCCGAATTCACTGTCTACCGGATACAGCGCAGGGGATGTGCCAGAGCCTGGCGGCATCTTCGGACTGGTGACTGGCGAGACACCGGCCGGGCAGTTTGCAGAGCTTCCAGGCGCATCGCACAGGATGCTTGTGTCCTGCACGGCGCCTGCGGTACCGAAGGTGCTGCCGTTGAAGCCGCCCTGTACATCATCGATGGAAAATACATGCAGCGGCGAGGTGTACGGAATGGCCTGTGCCGTCTGCAGCGGTGTCAGCACCAGCAGGCCCAGGACAAATGTCGAAATCAGATGAGTTAACTTGGGTGTCTTCACAATGGTTTCCTCGTCTCCATGAGCTGTGAACCGGCAGGAAACTGCAAACAGGATAAAAATCCTTACCGGCGTTCCGGCGTCTTGTCCGCGAAAACACGTAACCTGCGCCGTTGTTGGAAAAGCAGTAGTGTAATTATTAGAACGCGTTCAGGGTGTGTGCTTCTTGACTGGCGTCAAGCAGCTATCAGATTGACCGGCGGGCCGCTTCCGCGAGGCTATCAACTGGCAATACGCCCCGGCCGGGTTTCAGTTCTGGTGAAATAACATGCGCGGGCATACACCGGCCGGATTACTCCGGCCGGGCAGGACAGGCTGGTTGAAAAGGGGCAGTCAGGTGCCGGTCGGCAAAGGTTATGCTGAATGCGGGTTCAGCGCCGGCAGGACATTCTTGCTGCGCCGTGTGCGCGGGCGGCGGCGCCTGAACAGGTGTGGACGCAGCTGCTGCTGGAAGTCACGCTTCCAGACGACAAAATCCAGTGGTTTGCCGCCGTATATGGCACTGTCCAGCGACTGTGCCAGGGCTCGCACTCCGTCCGCCTCTACCTTCGGATTCAGTTCGATAATCCGTTCGGCAATTGCCGGCAGCGGGGTATGCGTGGATATGTTGAGGTGCCGGCAGGCCCGCTGCTTGAATTCCGAGCACCAGTTCCGGGGATTTTCCTCGTGCTCCACGCAGCGTGTACACATCCAGAGCCGCACGGTCTTCGGCATCAGGAGGGCAAATCCCAGGCGGACCTTCTGCAGCGGCCCGGCGGGGGAGAGTTTCGCACCCACGGCCCGGGCCGAGTGCACGGCCACCTGCTTGCCGGCGGACAGCCAGGCACGGCTGCGGCGCAGGGTCGTCTGGAGCAGCGGACGGGTGCGGGCAAAGGCGCCCAGCCAGTAGCCGGCTATCAGGCCCAGGGTGATGAATATCGGTGCCCAGAACCACGCGGAGAACTGGTCCTGGCCGGTGGCTGTCGTCGAGCTGGCGCCATTGCGCTCGGCCAGCGCCGCTCCGTCTGCGCCCGGCAGCGATGCCGTCCTCGCGGCACCGGAGTCCACGTCCCACCACGCCACGCTGACTGCTGGCAGGCGAATCCAGCCGTCATGCAGGGGAATCAGGGTGTAGGTTTCCCTGCGGCTGCCGGTCAGCTGCTTGCCGTCGCGCGAAATGCCGCTGCTGGTGGTGGTCGAGTCGCGGTAGGCCCGGAAATCGTCGCTCTTGAGCAGGTTTTCCAGCGAGGGCAGTTGCTCGCCGCCGGCGCCCCTGGCCTTGAGTTCCAGTGTCAGGGTGACGGGTACGCCTTCCTTGGCCGGTGTGTTCTTCGACAGGTGGGACCGCAGTTGCAGATCATGCAGCGGCAGCCAGGGTGTTACCGAAGGCTCTGCTGACAGTATTTCGAGTCTCAGCGGTGCCTCCGCGGCAATGCTGAAACGGCCACCTGACGCCGGGGCCTGCATGCCGCGCGTCCCGTTCCACTGCCGGCTGGCAACATGGGTGCCGTTAAAGCGTATGGGCGGGACGCTGATCTCTCCGGACCTCAGCGGGGTCAGCTTGAAATGATATGCGTTGATGATTTCCTGGCCACCACCCCGGCCCTTGAGACGTGTACTGGCAACCGGTCCGTCCAGCTGTTCCAGTATCGCCCCGTCGATCTTGGGAATGACCGGATCCAGTGTCTTGAGGTTTCCGTGGCTGACAACGCGGACGCTGTAGATGACGTTCTGTTGTTCGTAAAACACCGTGCCATCGGTTTCCACTTCCACCACCGGATCGCCGGATGCGGTCGTGGCTTGCGTGCCCGCGGAAGGTAACTGCGCGGCATACCAGCCGGTTCCCGGTGCCGCGCCGAGATAGGGCATGTTCTGGGCCGGGTTGTTTTGCATCGGTGGCGCCGGTGGTGGCTCGTATTTCACGCCCGGCTGGTAGGCGCTGATATTGCCCCAGGGGCGGTTACTGGTGATACGCGGGTCTTTCTTGGACGAGTTGCCGGTGCTGAAGGAGAAGCCGGCGGCGACCTGGGTGAAGCTGGATATGAGGCCGGCAAGCAAACAGATGATGCAGAAGCGTGAAGTGCGTGTTCGACTCAAGTGACTGTCCTCTTTCTCTTTTTATGCCTGTTTGCCCGGTGCCTGGCACTTTGGCAGGTAGTGTGCCGGCTGGTTCAGGCCGGGAGCCCCTGTTATTACCATGGCCTGGTTTCCATCACCCTGCGGCCACTGCGTTGCATTTCCAGCTGTTCCTCGATCATGAACTGGTTACGCATCAGGTAGGCAGGATCACCCTCGATACGCTCCAGCCACTGTTCCATCATGATCATGGAAATACCGGTTCCCGGGACGCCATCCTCGGCGGGGATGTCACCCGGCGGAAGTTCCTGGTCATCGCCCAGGGCGCTGCCAAGCTGGTCAAACTGGTCCACGGCCTCACTGGCGGCGGTCTCTTCCTCGGAGATGTCTTCCGGTATACCGCCTGGACTGGATGGCTGGTCTGCCGAACTGCCGGCCTCCTGCTGTTCCCGGTCCTGATCGCCCCCGTCAGCCTCGCCGGTGTCCTCTGGCCGGGACCCCTGATCAGTATTATCTATGGGCAGATTACCATCTTTTTCACCATCTTGCCCGCCTGACTCGCCATCTTCCAGCGCTTCCTTCTGATCACCCGGTTTTTGCTCGGTCTCTTCCTCGCCGCCGGCGGCATCCTCCTGCTTTTGCTCCTGTTCACCGCTGGCCTCATCCGTCTCTTCCTCCTGGCCGCCCTCGGTCTGCTCTGCCTCCTGGTCTTTCTCCGCCCCGGTGTCCTCGGACTCCTGTTCCTGGTCACCGGAGGCTGACTCGGTTTCCTGCTGTTCGCCGGCGCTGCCTTCGGATTCCTCCTCCTGGTCACCGGTTTTACCTTCCGGGTCGTCCTCACCTTCGCCCGAGGATTGCTCGGCGTCCTGCTGCTGGCTGCCGGACTGCTCGGACTCCTGCTCCTGGTCACCGGAGGACTGCTCGGACTCCTGCTCCTGGTCACCGGAGGACTGCTCGGATTCCTGCTCCTGCTCGCCGGAGGACTGCTCGGACT
>Ga0209536_100004210_pt1 | contig 22766 bp, 21 predicted proteins | sample DeeMarSeWOR28_12_FD_187461 | JGI IMG/M metagenome (GOLD analysis project Ga0209536, IMG submission 187461) | Marine sediment microbial communities from White Oak River estuary, North Carolina - WOR-2-8_12 (SPAdes) (version 2) | ecosystem: Environmental > Aquatic > Marine > Intertidal zone >... | reverse complement strand
AGGGTGGCTATCTCTAACCACAGGATCATCAAACTTAACAAAGGCATAGTAAGGTTTCGTTGGAAGGATTACAGGCAAGCGCTGAAAGGTAAGTACATGGAGCTTAAGGCTGATGAATTTATCTCCCGGTTCTTTCATCATATTCTGCCAAGTGGGTTTTATAAAATCAGGTATTACGGATTATTGGCCTCGGTCAACAGTATTACAAAAAAAGAGCTCATCTTCCAACTTATTGGAAAACCAACTTTCTTCTCCTCTTTGGAAGGACTTAGCGGACTTGAAGTATTGGAAATGCTTACCGGAATAGACTACTCCTATTGTCCGGTGTGCCGGTATGGAAGAATGATAAACAGGAGCCTGACAATACAGAAGGAAGCTCCATCATAAAAATTGTTAAACGTACGTTCTTTGATGTAAAGATTTGATATATAAAGCCAATTAATGGCAGGGATGACTCTGTCCTGACAATAGTAAAACTAGTGCAAATAGAATGAAAAAATCCATTTTTGAAAGATCTATCATCAACATCATACTTAGAATATCTACGCTTAGGTTAGTGCAACCGAAAAGAAAGCACATAGTAACTCCGGCATCGTTCAACTCGTTGTATAAAATATTTTTCCGAACATCGAGTTAGAAAAATCATCTATTTTTATAAAGGTTTTCCCATTGTTATGCCTCATGGCTATATTCATAAAAACATTTTATACAACACTATAGTGTTGTAAGTAAAATCAATAATTATGATTAAAGAAATAAAACTAATCCTCCTGAGTTTACTAATAAGTAACTTAGTTATCGCCCAAGAAAATTCACAATACTTGAATTCAATTTTGGCAGCCATTGATGAAGTTAAATCAGCAACATATACAAGCACATTAACTGCAGGGGAGGCAGAAGAAGAAATACCCTATCGTTCATTCCAGCTATTCGTCAAAACATATGCAAATCCCACTGATAAATATTGTGGCGCAGGTTTTGTATCTGCTCCAATAAATAATCGTGATGAGTATGATTTTTGCTATGATGGCCTGTTTCAAGTTGACCTTGATTGGGAAAAGAACACAGCTAAAATTGATACGATAAACAATAGCAATAAAGGAAGGCCGCTTGCACCATTTTTCATGAAAGCAAAATCCGTTCTTAATTATGCACTTGAAAATCCGGATCATACAATAATCGAACATGAAGAATATAATGACTCAACGAAAATTAGTTTTCTCTTTGAAGGACGAAGAGTTGAACTTGGAAGACTAATTCCCGATGAGAAAATTGTGCCTGGCGAAAATTCTCAATATGAGCTTTGGATAGATAATAAAACAAACCTGCCGTTTTATTCAGTACGCAAAATGGCACATCAAAAAACCACTGAAAGATGTTCAGATCTAACGATCCAAAAAACAGAGGACATTGAATTTGATGCATTATTACAAATTCCTGTCGACTTTTCTATTGTTGGAGAGACAAAAAGAGAAATAAAAGCCTTTGAACTAGAGGGAAAGATTGCACCCAACTGGAATCTTGAGGCAGTTGATGGAAAGAACCATTCACTTGAAAACGCTAAAAGCAAAGTTGTGCTACTGGAATTTACTAGCATAGGATGTGGACCCTGTCGTCGGGCTATACCTTTCTTGAAAAATCTATCTGATGAATACAAAAAGAAAGAGCTTGAAGTAATTAGTATTGAAATTGTAAGCAAAAAAGCAGATGCTCTAAAACGATATGTAGAAAAGATGGGTCTGAACTACAAATATATGATAGATGATGGTAGTACAAAAAATAATTACAAAGTGAGTGGGATGCCCACATTTTTTATTCTCAATGAGAATAGGGTAGTCAAAAAAATATTTTTGGGTTTTAGAAAAGGAGAAACTGAGAAGGAGATAGAGAATTCAATTCAAGACATGATATAAAAAAATACTACTTACAATACTATGTATGAAATCAAAGCCGCACAATGCAAAAGCACAAGCCAAAGCTACAGATTCATACATTAACCGTTAGAGCACATTGCTCACATAAAGGAACTTTATAGATTTCCATAACTAAGGCTTGAGTATTGGGAAAGAATTGAAATTTATGTCAAAATAATGCAATAAAAAACGGAATAAATTGTACTCTTTCTGAAGAAAATCCGAACTTAAACAATATACCATGCAAAAGATCATCACTTTTTTAATTATTCTGGTAATGGCGATTGGTTGTAAATCGCACCATGAACCATTCGAGTACACCCTTCGTGGTACAGTCGTTGGGCAGGATTCCGGTCAGCTTTATCTGTCTACTAGCAGACGGGTTGGAGATCATATAATTATTCCTTTCAAAAACCACAAGTTTGAATACACCGGAAAAAGTTCAAATATGTTTAAAACTGGGATCAGATTAAATAAAAATTATTCTGGTGGCTGGTATTCGTTTGTTGTAGAACCAGGGGAAATAATACTTGAACTAGATGCTGATTCACTGCAAAAAAAATCAAAAGTGATAACAGGTACCTATAATTTATCTTTTCAGGAAGCTGAACAAGAACTTGGGATTATATATGCTAAAATTGATTTTCTGGATGAGGCGAAGGATCAGATAGTAAGTTGGATCAAAAACAATTCAAAGAACTATAGTTGTGTCAGTCGCTTGGAGAGTTATGAAGAGGATAGTGATTTTGTGCCCTTCGAGTTAGTAAGTGAAGTACTTCATGGTATTGAGGATGAGGAACTGAAAAGATCAAGAGAATACATCAAGCTGTATTCCATATGGCTTTCTAAGAAAGATAGCATAAACATTATTGGAAAGCAGGCCATGGATTTCAATTTGCTCAATGCGGATAAAGAAGTAGTAAGTTTTCAATCGGTGGCTAAAGATAAAATAACATATATCGAGAAGTCGGGAAGCTGGTGCGGTAACAGCACAAGGAGAACAAGGGAGCTGAAACCAATTTACGAAAAGTATAAAGACAAAGGATTTGAGATCATTACGGTGGTGCCTGAGCTGAAACTTGATCGATGGGAGAAATGGCTGGAAAAGGAGCAGTTCCCGTGGACAAATATTGTTGAACTGGAGGAAGATATTGCGAAAAATGGCATAAGTACGGTCCATATACTATTCAGAGGTTGGGGTATTTCCAATTATCTTGTTGATGCAAATGGAGAGGTGATAGCTACTGACATTTCCTCAGCAGTACTCAATGAGATGCTCATGCAGGAATTTGAGCCACTGGCCTATAGAGAATACATCAAAAACAAATGGGCTTTACCTGAAGGAGTCAGTATCCTTGACAAAGAAGAAACTATAGATTCATTCGATGAGCTGGTACAACAATTTTCAGGGAAACCCTTTTTCATTGATTTTTGGGCAACATGGTGCAAGCCTTGTATCGAAGAGTTTAGTCATAGTGAGCAATTAAAGACTTTTTTGAAATTGAAAGATATGGAAATGGTTTATATCAACTCTGATAGATCTATTGATGAAGCTACCTGGTTAAATGCAATAAGAAAATATAACTTGATAGGACATCATTTAAGAGCGAACGATGCTTTTGATCGTGACATTTATATATCTGGTTTAGCTAGCGGTGCATTGCCCCAATACATGATTGTTAATTCAGATGGAGAAGTTGTAGTAAAAGATGCTTATCGACCAAGTGAAAAAGAGAAGTTGTATAAACAGATTGAAAATTCTACAGTAAAAAACGTACTCTAACAATGGCGAGCATGAAGAGCCGCTTTAGGCCAGCACACTGGGCTAAGCTACGCATGCCAGCCGGGACGTTATATGCCACTCAGCAAAAGAAAATTAGTTAAGAGGATAAATGAATATTTATCAGAATAATATCCAGAAATATCAGACAACAATCTTAAAGTTAGCTAAAGTTTTAAATAGACTATCTACGATCAGATTGATTGCTTTTTTATTATCGATCAGCATCGTTATTATTTTGGCAAATGAAAGATTGGTAACTTTACTTTTGACTATTGTTCCTCTATGCGTGCTTCTTTTTGGTTTATTAGTCAAACGTTATAATGGGATTGCATATCTAAAACGGCATACCACCTTTTTAAAAGAAGTAAATGAAGATGAGGTCTTAAAACTAGAGAATAAACTTACAAGCTTTCCGACAAGACAAACATTTATCAAACGTGATCATCCATATGTTTCAGATTTAGATATTTTTGGTCCACACTCACTTTTTCAACTAATCAATCGTACCACAACCGAGTCAGGAAATTTATGTTTGGCTGAATGGCTATCTGGATCTGCTTCAAATGATGTAATTCTTGAAAGACAGCAAGCAATTAAAGAACTCATTCCAAAATTAGATTGGAGGCAGCATTTTCAGGCTTTAGGCATGCACTTTGAAAATTCCAAGAGTGATTATATCAGACTGTTGGCTTGGGCAGAAAAGCCGGAACAGCTACTGCCGAACCAATTAAAATACTGGTTTGTTAGTATTAGTCTGTCTGTATTATCAACCTCTGCGGTAGTTTACTATTTTGTTAAAGCTTTTCCATCAGATGATATCACATACGCAATCCCATTGATCCTCATTTTGTTTGTCAATTATCTTGTTTTAAGAAAAGTAAAACCAATTGCTGAAGAAATCATTGATAATACACATCAAAACATCAAAATATTAGGTGGTTATCAAGCACTCATCACAAAAATTGAATCAGGTAAATTTCATTCGGCAATACTTCAACGGCTTCAATCGACATTATGCCAGAACAGCTATTCTGCAGCAAGAGAAATCAATGGGTTAAAAAAAATATTGGAAATATTCCAATTAAGAGGTACAAAGGAACAGTCCACTGGCGGAAACGCTTTCTATCACATTTTCAACATTTTCTGGCTTCTTGATATTTACTGGATTATCCTGACCGAAAAATGGAAATCCAAAAACAGACCCTACCTAAGAGGTTGGGTATTGGCGGTAAGTGAATTTGAAGTATTGAGCAGTTTAGCTGGTTTTTCCTATTCAAATCCTTCTTTCGCTTTTCCGAAAATAAAAGAAGGGGCATATAGGATCCATTTTGAAAACCTGGGACATCCTTTGATAAGCCCGGAAAGCAGAGTGTGCAATAACTTTAAATTAGATGGCCGCGGAGAAATCGCCATGATAACGGGTTCAAATATGGCTGGAAAAAGTACTTTTTTGAGAACAGTGGGCATTAACCTGGTTTTAGCGTTAATGGGAGCTCCCTGCTGTGCGAAGACGGGACAGGTATCGAATATGAAAATATTTACCAGTATGCGAACACAGGATAACCTAGAAGAAGGGATTTCTTCCTTCTATGCAGAACTGAAAAGAATAGAGCAACTTCTGAAGTTAATTAAAAGTGGACAAGCCATATTCTTTCTTTTGGATGAAATGTTTAAAGGCACTAATTCGCAAGATCGCCATAAAGGGGGAGTCTCGTTAATCAAACAGTTAAGCGAACTCAATGCTTTTGGAATTATTTCAACACATGATTTAGAGTTGGCCAAATTAGCAGGAAACCATATGATTGTTACCAACTATAGCTTTTACAGTGATATACAGGAAGGTGAAATGATTTTTAACTATGAGCTCACCAAAGGCATATGTAGAGATTTCAATGCGAGTGAATTAATGAAAAAAAGTGGTGTAAACATTCTTTCTAATATTAGGGAAATGTAATAATTTGATAAAAAGTAGGCATATAACACTATCTATCAAATCATGGCCCCGCAAAGCCAACACTAATGCCAGCCACGATTGATAGATAAAACGTTGTTTGCCATTCCTGAAATTCGGAGTAGAAATTGGGAGTGTAAAAATTACCAATTTCTCCTTTTCCAAATTGATTTCAATGGCTAACATTCGCAATAGATCACTGAAAATATTAATAAAATTGGCAAAATTTGATCAAAAAATGAGTACTGATAATCAGGAACTTAGCGAACGTTAGTCAGAATTAGATGTACACGTGCATAAATACTATCAAAAAAATGAAGCGTAAAAAGAACTTTATTATAGCAGTTGTAAGTCTGATAGTAATTTTCGTTGCGTTTGTGGTTTTTAGGTCTGTTCAACTGAAAACACAAGTAACAGAACTCTTTAAGCTGAATAAACAATTGCAAAATGAAGGCTATTACATGGCTGATTTTGAGTTCCGAATGTTAGGATTTTCATACCTTTTTGATAAAGGGGAATATTCAAAATCATTAAACATGTTATCTGAATATCATTCTAAATTAAAGAACAGGGGAGGATTACTGAAAATTCCAGGTTTCAACAATAAACAGGAAGAAATAGATTTTTTTCTTAATCTGCAAAATCCTAAAACGGGCTCATTTATTGATGAATCCGTTCCTTATTGCGTTTATTGGGAGGTTTCGCAAAATATAATAAATCACATGGAAGCATTGTTGGATTCAACATCTGCCCCTTTGCAACTTAAATATCCATTAAAATTTCTGGATGATATTAATACACCTGAGAAACTCAAAGCTTTTCTGAACGATATTTCGTACGTTGGCTGGATAGCTTCTAAATTTCCCCAAACAAGCTTTCATTTTGCTCGCAACATGCTAAGCTGTGCCCAACAAGACAATACGCTGGAAAGAAATAATTTGTACAGTTTTTCGCCAGAATGGAAACATGCTATGCTAAAGTGGATGTATGATTTTCAGGATAGTACAAGTGGTATGTGGGGGCCAAAAAACAAGAGTACAGGTGCATTACTCAAATACGACCTCAATAATACTGCCTCAATATTAAAAGCGTATCGGGATAATGACGGGAATGATTTATATAAGGACTTTCCATTACGATATGCCGATAAACTATTTTCAAATTCTCTGAAAATTCTTTCAGAACCATATCCTGCCGATGAAGATGAATTAGATGAAATCCATGAATGGAATTTAAAGAAAGTAAAAGGGTTTAAAATGATTTTACGGTATCTATGGATAGATGCATCAAAACAAGATAAGCAAGCTATGGAGAATTTATTGGAAGATTTTGTAAAAATAAGTTTTGATAAATACTACGTAAAATCAGAAGGGGCTTTTAGTTACTATCCCAAATCCAAACATGCATCGGCAGATGGATTTTCAAATATGATTTTTGATGATATAGGAGCATTTTCATACACAAAACAAAAGAAACTATTTGGCGAATCTATTGATTCCATTCAAAATCATGGAAGTATAACGATTGAGAATTTTAAGCCTTTTATTCAGAAAATTTTGAAAAGCGATATGAAAATTAATTCACTCCGCTTTTATAAAACAAAACCTGATAATACGAAATTAATAGAAAATGTTTGGGCTTTGTATTATACAAATAATTCAGGTGTTTTGGATGCTACAGAGCTAGTCCCCAATTTAGTTGCATGGGCTGATTCTACCACACTTTCAGTTGGTAATTGGACATCGGTAGCAGAGAAAAAACAAGAACTGGAAAAGAGACATATCAAAAAGCCAATAATTTTGTTGGAAAATAATATTGAAAATGTGCTTGAAGTTGAAGAGAATGTGTATTGTATTGGATTTAATGTTCTTCAGATACCGAAATTTATAATAACATGCAGTTCAAAATAAAAGCGCATAACACGCAATATACGTAAGCCGGGGAATGTGGGTAATTTAAGCTTTTGTACATTTAATCAATTTCGCAACGGATTGACATGTTGTGGCTTCGAAATCCCGGCCTCCGCATATTGCCATCCGTTGGGTTTAATACCCTTCTACATGAGATATCTAATTCAGAAATGAAGAAATCAATACTGTTATTTACGTTAATTTTCATTCTTCTAAGCTTTACAAATAAGTCAGGTAGTCCAGGCGGGGAAATTAAATCAGAAACCAGGAATGTCGATTTACTCTCTCTTGCGGGAGATCCTAAAAAACCACGCATCGTTTTTGTTACCGGAGATGAAGAATACCGGTCTGAGGAAGGGATGCCACAGATCGCCAAAATTTTGAACCAACATCATGGATTCAACTGTAAGGTGCTTTTTGCTCAGAATCCTGATAGATCCGGAATAGTTGATCCGAATTACCTCAACAACATACCTGGCTTGGAGTGCTTACGCGATGCTGATTTGATGGTTATCTTTACGAGGTTCCGTGCGCTCCCTGATGAGCAAATGAAATTGATTGATGACTACCTGAAAAGCGGCAGGCCAGTATTGGGAATCAGGACAGCAACACATGCTTTCCATTTTACAGAGGAAGATTCGCTCTCATCATTCAATCACTACGGGACCTTCAATAATGAAGAGGGACCATGGAATGGTGGATTTGGAAGGTTAATCTTAGGAGAAAAATGGATCAGTCACCATGGTAATCACGGAAATCAGAGTACCCGGGGACTAAAGGCCCGGGGTGCCGAAGATCATCCAATATGGAAGGGTATTGAAGAGGGATCCATATGGGGACCAACAGATGTTTATGGCGTTAGACTACCTCTTCCTGGTGATTCACAGCCCATAGTTTTGGGACAATCAATTGATCGATCGGGGGAATTTGATGAAAATGATCCCAGGTTAGGAATGCGTCCAACGGACGCTAATCTACCTGGAAAGATTGAAAGAGATGGCACATTAATCGACCAAAATGATCCCATGATGCCTATAGCCTGGATTAAAAGCTATCAGATTCCCGGTGGACAGCAAGGCAAGTCTTTCACGTCTACGATTGGATCTTCCACAGACCTTTTGGAGTCAGGTACTCGTAGATTAATTGTTAATGCTGCTTTTTGGTTACTGGATTTTGATGTACCGGAAAAGGCAAATGTGGATATAGTTGGAAATTACAGCCCAACAAGCTTTGGATTTAAAGATGATGAGTATTGGGACGAGAGAAATATAGTTATTGCCAACATGAATTAGATGCACTAAACACAAAAAACGATATGACAGATGCCTCCATGTGGTTATCTGAAAGTATTGAGCAAAACAGATACTTTCGTATAAATTTGAAAGTCCGGAGGTACGTGCCATATCTGGATCGTTACCTACCAATTTGGTTCAACAATATTGAAGTTTTAATCTGAATTTAGATGCGGGAACTTTTTTTATTAAAAACATCACATTGATTTTAGCTTTATTAACACTTTTGACAATATCTACGCAAGCCAGCGCCAATGATTTTGAACTGGATGTGATTAGCTATCACCTGACCATTGAGCCAAAAATTGAGGAGCGATACATTAGTGGAACGGTGATCATCAGGTTTCATATCAACAGGAATGCCGATTCAGTTGTCATGAATGCCGGGAATCTCAACATTGATCAGGTAGTAGGAGAAAGTGTGATAGGTTTTAAGAAAAGGGGTGATGATCTAGTCATTAAACTGTCGGAAAGAGAAAAAGAGACAAACATATTAACCATAGATTATCATGGGAACCCAACAAGAGGTCTTTTATTTGACGGGGACCTTGGTCAGGCATATACGTTGTATGCCACAAGCCAATGGATGATCTGCAATGATTCACCCGGAGATAAAGCCCTGTTCCATCTGGATATATGTATTCCTGATGATAAAACCTGTATTGCAAGTGGAGAGTTGGTGAGCAAGGTTTCCAAAAACGGTAACACTCAATATTCCTATCAGCAAAATTACGCATCGCCTGCCTACACCTATGGGTTTGCCATTGGTGACTACAACAAGGCGAAAGAAAAAGTTGGTGAGGTATGGCTGAAATACTATGCGCAGGATTATTCTTCAGAGGAGCTCATGGCCATTTTCAGGGAAACGCCAACCATGATTTCATTTTTTGAAGAAAAAACAGGTGTTAAATATGATCAATCCACATATTCACAACTACTAATTGGCAACCACTATCAGGAAATGTCCGGATATTCACTCCTGAAAGACACTTATGGAAAGCTGGTTTTACAGGATAGCACCGAGACAAATTTAATTTCCCATGAGCTGGCCCATCAATGGTGGGGAAATCGGGTTACCTGTAAGAGCTGGAATCACTTTTGGCTTAATGAAGGCATGGCGACATTCATGTCTGCGGCTTATAATGAATACCGTTTTGGTAAGCATGTGTATCTCGCAAATATCGATTCCTACTTTAAGATATATGAAGCGATAAAAACCCGGGGCAATGACAAATCGCTTGTGTTCGAAGATTGGTCTAACCCATCAAAAGATGACCGAAATTTAGTCTATTTCAAAGGAGCTTATGTATTCCATTTATTAAGAGAAAAATTAGGCGATGAATTATTTTGGGACGCAATTAAGTTGTATACTACCAGGTATTTCGGGAAATCGGTTGTAACAGATGATCTTCAGAAAGCTATCGAGGAGTCATCAGGTGTTGACCTGCAGGAATTTTTCAATGAATGGGTTTATGAAAGCAAGAGATAACCTAATATAAGCACCATTCCTACCGAACGTGCAGGGAAACGGCCACTTAAAATCAACGCTCGAGTTACCCCTTCTTTGCAATATCCTGCAACCGCTCAAAATCCAGGATGTAGATATCCTTGCCGGATAGCTTGATGATCCGGTCCTTTTCAAATTCTTTCAGAAACTTGATGGCACTTTCGGTAGAGATGGTAGCAAAATCGGCGATATCCTGCCGTGTCAGATGCTGGAAGATCCCTTCTTCCATGAATTCCTTTGCAGAAAGATATAAAAGTGCCGATGCCATCTTGCCACGCATCTGGTTGTACGACATACTCACAATCACTTCATAGAGGTGTTTCTCCGTCCTGTAGTTACTTGCAGTAATCTGCATGGCAAATTCACTGTTTTGCATGAGCAATTCTCTCAATCCGTTCTTATCGATCATGCAGATCATGGAATCTTTCAGCGCCACCGTCGAGTAGGAATAGACATCTTCACCAAAGACTGAGGAAAAAGCGAGAAATTCACCAGCCCTGGCTATGCGGATATTTACCTGTTTGTTATAGCCGGTCTGAATATACACTTTAATTAATCCATTGAGCACATAGATCACATAGTGGGCAAAGGCCCCCTGTTTAAAGATATTCTCACCTTTGGTATACAGGAGCTGCTTTTTTTTATGTTCCATAAAAGCTTTCTCAGTACTGGTAAACGGATGTATATGTATAAACTGCCCGGGATCGTCCATTTCTTGCCTGCTGATCTTCCTGTGAAATAATTAAGCAAAGCTATTATTTGATATGGAAATATCCATGCTAAACTGGTTTTTCATTTGGGCAAATGGATACTATACGATGACTTAGCGTTTAGTGACTTATACGATTATAAACATATAAAACTACCAGTTGAAATATAGCAGGAAAAAAGCTGTCATTTTACAATCCATCTATTGGTATACTCCAATCACATTTAGTAGTAAAAAATTTACATGTAAAATAATTTTACAACAGTTAAAAATAATAGTGATATGACAAAGATAGCCATACCAGTAAAGGATAATCTGCTATGCAGAAATTTTGGTTCCTGCACCTATTTTCTCATCTATGAGATCAGGAACAAAAAAATTGTAAGTAAGAAAATCAATTTTCACCCGGATGAATTCAGGGCCAATATTGATCAGTGGTCTGATGCTTCAGGCATCACGGATGTTATCGCACACTATATTGATCCGAAATCATTGACGATACTCACCTCTTCAAAGATTGATCTGTTTGTGGGAGTGAACGTTACTACGCCCGATTTGTTGGTGGAGGAATTCTTGAATGGTAAGCTAAAGTCTAACACGAATAAGTTGGTTAACACTCACGCGGTGGCATGAGTAAAAGAAAAAAAACGTTTACAGCAAAACTGTCAAAATACAGAAAGCCAATCCAGGCAATACTTGGCGTGGCGACCTATGTGGTAGTGAGTTATTTCCATATTTCTCTATGGTGGGTGGTGGCGTTTGGATCGGCTATTGGTATACTTTGGGGTAAGGTTTTCTGCCGATGGATGTGCCCGATGGGGATCATGATGGAAATGATGATGAAGCTCAGTCCGGATGATTCCTTCAAAAACATGTATCAATACCATAAGATCGGCTGCCCGATTGCATGGATCTCCGGATGGTTAAATAAGGTTTCGTTATATAAAATTGATGTAAATCCCGATACCTGTAAAAACTGCGGACTTTGTGATGATGCCTGTTACATGCCAAGCCTGGATAAGGATAAGTTTAGTCTGTACAAACCGGCAATGGTCAATCCGGCAGAAAGTTTTAGTTGTTCGAAGTGTTTGCATTGTGTGGAGAAATGCCCAAATGGTAGCCTGACGTTCAAGCCGGCATTACCATTTATAAAGAGATATAATTACTAGAGAAGATGGAGGAAAGAATTTATAAACATTTATATTCAGATGAGGACTTGAATGTCCTGAAGGTGGCAGAGGATTCCCTCGATCCGAAACTGGACAGGGTGAATGAAATTGTTGCTTATTGCAAGGAAGCCGGCATAAATAAGGTTGGTATTGCCAACTGTATTTCTTTTGAGAAGCTGGCCAGTCAATTGGAAGAAGTACTTACATCTAATGGCCTGCAGGTGGCAAAAGCCAATTGTAAACTGGGAAAAGTGAAGTTTCACGAGTTGCTCCCTGGATATAAAGGCACCTCATGCAATCCTGCTGGCCAGGCAAACCATCTTGAGGAAAGAAATACTGAACTTAACATCATGATGGGACTTTGCCTGGGGCATGACATCATTTTTAATTCCAAATCTAAAGCTCCAGTCACACCATTGTTGGTGAAGGATAGAAAATACAACCACAATCCATTAAGGGCTTTAAAACCAGAAAAGGTGGAACTATGAGCATTGCATTTATCATATTGGGTGTTGCGTTTGTAGGATTTGTGGTTTACATCGTTGTTAATTACAAAAAAATGCAAAACATGGCTGATACGCCAAACAGTTCTAAAATAAAGGTACTGAACAATAAGAATTTCAAGCCCCAGATCAGATCGGGTATCACAATGGTAGATTTTTGGGCACCCTGGTGTGGCCCGTGTAAAATGATGGCCCCTGTATTGAATGATCTCGCTGAATCTGTCAATCAACAGGTGACTATTGGCAAGGTGAATGTCGATCATCACCAGCCGCTAGCCAGCAAGTACAAGGTCAGGAACATCCCAACGCTTGTCATGTTCAGGGAAGGAAAAGAGGTTAAAAGATACGTAGGTGTGAAGTCGAAAAAATTTCTGATCAAAGAAATCGAAAAGTATCAATAAAGCTGGATTGCATGGTCGTAGTTTTGCTAATATCAAATACGTTTTAAACGTTCGCTCTGTTTGTATCTGCCCATACCGAAGATTAGCGATATATGAATTCTGCAAACCCCTGGCTCATTTGCGGAAGAAGAATAATGGCAATTAGTGCCAGGATCAGTATGATATAAAATGGTAAAAGTTCTTTAATTATTTGTTCCACACGTAATCCGGAAATTACAGAACCAATATAAAGGCATGCCCCAACTGGTGGCGTGATCAATCCTAGCGCAAGGTTTGTGACCATAATTACGCCAAAATGAAGAGGATCAAGTCCAATACTTTCAGCTACTGGAAGTAGGAGGGGTGTAAATACAATGATAGAAAAACCCGGATTGAGGAACATGCCTGCTACAAGTAAAATAATGTTGATCATGAGCATAACCAGAAATGGATTTTGGCTTATATTGGCGATGTTTTCAGTCAGGATTCCGGGAATATCTTCCAGGGTCATTAGGTTGGCAAATAGGAGGCCGGCAGCTAACTCCAGTGCGACGATTCCCGTGGTCCGCCCTCCTTCATACATGACGCTGTACAATTTTTTAAATGATAATTCCTTGTAAAAGAAAATACCAAGCAGGATGCTGTAAAGAAAAGCTATGGCAGAAGCTTCAGTAGGAGTAAAAGTTCCGTAAAAAATACCCCCAAGAATGATTACCGGGGCCAGTAATGCAGGGATCCCGTAATAACCGGTTTTAAAAACCTTTTTTATTGAAATCCCTGTTGGCCTGGACCATTTTTTTCTGATGGCGAAAATTGTGTTTGTCGAGATGAGGATCCCACTTACAAATAATCCCGGGATCAGACCGGCAGCTAGTGCAGCTCCAACCGAGATGTTAGCGATGGTCGCATAGATAATCAATAAAATACTGGGAGGAATAATTACTGCCATGGTCGATGAAGTCACCGTAATGGCTGTGGCGTATTTCAGTGAATATTTCCTTTGTATCATCTCCTTGATCTCGACTGATCCGAGGCCTGCCACATCAGCAACAGATGAACCACTCATTCCACCAAATATCATGCTGGCCATGATATTTACAGCACCCAAAGATCCAGGAAGGAAACTTAACAGTGCCTCAGAAAAATCAAAAATGCGACGAGCTACACCTCCATATGACATAGCAATACCGGCCAGCATAAATAACGGAATCGCCACCAGCAGATAACTGTCAAGTGAATTGTAAAAAAGTGTTACGACGCTCATTAAAGGGTAGACATCAAAAGCAAGGACGGATATAACCAGTGACAACATCAGGCTGACAGAAACCGGTACCTGCAGCGCCATGAAGATAAAAAATAAAAGAATGGTTAGGTAGGTAGCTGTCATTATACGAATTGACTGGACATCATTGATAGTTATTCTTCATATTGGATTCCCGTAAGTTGGTTTGGGGCTTTTGTATCCCAGGGAGTTTGGTCATTGCCTTTTATTGTTTGGATGATATTAATTATTAACCTCAGGGAGGTGAGCCCAAATCCCACTGGCAAGGCTGCTGTAAACACATACATTGGAAAGTTAAAACCCATTGCAGTTTTTGCCAGGTCAATGTGCATGAGTGTAAGTTTTATTCCCAGGACAAAAAAAGTCACAGAAAAAACCAGGAATACCGATTGGCTTAATATCCACATAATTTTTCGGTTAACAGGTAACTTTTCAGCAATGAAATTTATACGGACATGCTGATTGTCTTTGGCAGCTGCTGCAATACCAATAGCACACAACCAGATGAAAAGGTATTTCCCAAGTTCAGTGGCAAAGACGATATTAAACTGGACAAAGCGAGATAAAATACCCAGAAAAACATCGGTTACAAGCATGGCCGCAAATGCAAAAAGAAGCATTCCCTCAGTATGTTCATAAAGGAAGAGCGCATATTTTTTAAATACCAGGAAGGGTTTGCCTGACATCACTAGATAGTTTTAGTCCTTAAAAAATCCACAGAAAATAAATAGTAAGACGTTGGATAAATATGTCAATATTTTTCCAATTCCGCCAGGAATTGATCTAAAAAGGTCTTGGTGAAGGTTTTTTCATATTTTTCCCAGACCGGTTTAACGGCTTCCCTGAAATCTGATTTATCCTCCGGTTTAAAATAGTAAATTTCGATCCCTTTTTCTTCAAGTTTTTCACGAAGTTCCTCTGTGTTCTTTTTCAACAATTCCACCTGGTAATCAACCGATGCCTCAGCTACCTTCCTGATCAATGCCTGGTTCCCTGCTGTCAGATTATGCCACCAGTCTAGGTTTACCAGTACAATTTCAATATCGGTTGAATAATCCCAAACTGTCATATACCTTTGGGCCTCGTACAGTTTGGAACTGTAAATCACATCCTCTGCATTTTCCTGGCCATCGATGGTTTTTAGTTGCAATCCGTTATATACTTCGCCCCATTCCATTGGTACAGGATGTGCACCCATGGCGTTCATATTGTCAACAAAAAGTGCGTTGTTCATGACACGGACTTTTAATCCCTGTAGATCATCTATACTCTGAACAGGTCGTTTGCTGTTTGTCAGCTGGCGAAATCCTCTGGGCCACCAGGCAATTATGTTGAGATTTTTTGTGTTCAGTTCTTTATTGATTGTATCAAGTACCTTACTTTTACTTTTAGCCAGTCTAATTACCTGTTCCAGGTCACGAAAAAGGAACGGCAGACTGAAAATGGAAGCTTTCGAAACCTGGTTGGCGAGGTATGCAGTGGTGGTAATGTGGATCTCAATACTCCCCTGCTGGCACATCTCGATTTCTGCCATCCCTTTTCCTCCTGAAAGAACACCTGAATGGTACACCTTCGGTTCAATTTTACCCTGACTTTCTTTTGCTATTTCACTTGCAAGGTAATTGGCACCAAGTGTCACAATATCTGAAGGTGAATTGACAAGGGATATTTTGGGTTTAAGTCTTCCGGAAAGGTCTTTCGGTCCACAATCGTACAGGAAGAAAATGGCAAGAAACAGAAGGAAAAAGGACTTCATAAAAGTAGTCCTATGCTTAAAATACACTAGCTTCGCAATTCCGTGTAATTTGCCATTTTTCATATTAGATCACTTATTCTGGCTTTGTTGATATACCAATTTTCCTTCCTTAAAGACTGCGATGACATTGGTTATGGCATCAACATCTTTGAGCGGATTGCCTTTTATTATCAGGAGATCTGCTCGTTTGCCTGGCTCCAGGCTTCCGGTTTCATCCCCCAGGCCGCAAATGTTAGCACCATGAATAGTGGCGGCCTGCAGTGCATCGAAAGGTTTGGCTCCCATGGCAACACAGTATTGTAATTCCCGCCCTAAACCAGCATGCAAGCCATCGGTACCAACGGCATAGGGCATACCTGATTTTATCAATGCTGACATGCATCTGGCAATTTCTTCTTTTTCATTCAGGTGTCCCTGTATGAGACTGGCCGGTAGATGGTGAATTCGCTCGTCCAGCAGCATTGGACTCGGTGTAAGAACCAATTGTGTTCCTGATTTTTGTAGCTTTTCTATTTGTTGATCAGTGATATGATAGGCATGCTCGATGGTATTTAGGCCAAGTTCAATCGCCCAATCAAGGCCAATTCCGCCTACACAATGTGCCGCAATTGGTAAGCCTGCTTTATGTGATTCATCGATAGCTGTTCGAATTTCATCTTTGGTGAGGAAACTCGGTAAATCTCCATTCCCCTTTAAAGTTCCTGTTATATAAATTTTTATTAAATCGGCGCCAGCTTCCTTATTTTCAAGGATGGCATTTTTTATTGCTTCTTTCCCTTGAAATGGGTAACCGACAAATCCGTGTCCGTGCGGTGCACGTATTCCTTTTGCAGCAACCAGCAAATGAGGCCCTTCCACAAGTCCATCATTTACTGCCTTGCGGCAGGCGATATCGAGCAGATCACGGTCTCCCATACATCGACAGGTCGTGACACCTGCATGCAGATCCTTACGCATCATGGCTGTCGCCCTGAGTGTCAATTCAGCAACAGGATCTCTCATGTGATCGAGGTAGTTTTCGAGCGTGGCATCCATGGAAAGGTGCGTATGCATATCGATCAAACCGGGTATGATGGTAAATTCTAAAAAATCAATAGTTGCATTATATTCCGAATGGATTACACCATCGAAAGGACCAACAGCCACTATCCTGCCATTTTTAACAAGAAGAGATCCTCCTTTTATCAGATTTTTATCCTTCCCATTCCACAATAGATCTCCTTTTATTAATACCATTTCCGACATTTACCTATCTGTTATTTTTCTGCGTTTCTTTTTCTACCACTTCTATGAGATCTGCACCTTCACGTTGCTGCATTCCCAAAGATTCTGCAACAGAAAAGTATCGGGCCGCTGCATTCGCCACAAAAGGATGCAGCCCAGCCTTACTGGCCGTATTTATAACAATTGATACATCTTTACACATTTGACCCAAGCCGCCAGGAGAAGGCTTTTTCTCCAGTACACTTTGCGACAATAAGCGAAAATAGTCACTTCCGGCAATGCCACTGCCAACCACATGACAAACAAGGGATGGATCAAGTCCCATTTTTCTGGCAAGGATAATTACCTCCATGGTCGCTGCGTGGGTACTTCCCACAAGTAATTGATTGCAGTGTTTGATTGCCTGACCTAAACCTGGTTGATTTCCCGCATAGGTAATATTCCCAATAGCCTGAAGTGCAGGTTTTACGCGGGATAATAGCTCTTCGGTTGCAGCAGCTATTAATGTAAGACTTCCTGTCGGGATCCTTGCCGGCCCTCCGGTAAACGGACAATCTATAAATCCGATTTTGCGTTTAGTGCATTCTCTGGCTACTTTTTCCAGGTTTGACCGGTTGATGGTACTCATACAAACCACGATTGTCTTTTTACCTGCGCCACTAATTATACCATCTTCCCCTAATATAACATCGAAAACCTGCTGATCATTTAATACCAGTACCAGGATAGTTTCTACTTTCGCAGCAAGTTCCTTTGGATTTGTTGCCAGGGTCCCACCAATTTCTTTAAATGATGTCATCACATTTGGATCGACATCGTATCCCATAACCGTATAATCTTCATCCAGATAAGCCTTTGCTGCGTTCAATCCAATACGACCAAGTCCTATTATGCCAATATGTTTTTTCATTATGCCAGGGTTACAGACGTGTAAATGTCTTTTGAATTAAGATAATTTGAATCCTATTTTAGGATTTAATTATGCCATTCAATTTAATCAATTTTTACTTCCGGCCAAGGCAGAGGTTTGAACTTATCATAAATCAGGATTCACCAAAATTATTAGTCTACTGTACACGTATGATTGATAAATATGTTTATAAATCATACTTTTGTTATAGGCTTATATTGATCAATTTCAATCCGGATTTTCGAATTACCTAATTTTTATTGATAGAAAAATAGAATTGTATCGCTAAAAATATGCTGATTAACCAGAATAAATGTGTTGCCTGTGGAAATTGTGTCGCCGTATGTCCAATGGGTGCAATTTACGTCGATCAGGCGAAAAACCGTGCAACAATCAATGACGATGCTTGTGTCGAATGCGGGACTTGTTACCGGGGGATGAGTGCAGAGCATTTAAATCCAACTTTTGTTCGGTTTGTCAGGAAAGCAGCCAAGTTTTTCCGATTTCGTTTCGAACCGGAACCAGATGTTTGTCCAACAGGCGCTTTTGAAATGAATGAACTGCAGATGCCTCGTCTGATCCGGCAAATTTTCTCTGATCCGGTGGTTGAACACAAATCAACCGGGATCAAAGGACGAGGTACTGAAGAGGTGAAAACCAATGATGTGAGTGCCCGTGTCAGGACTGGTGAAGTAGGCTATACAATTGAGTTTGGAAGACCTGGTGTCGGTGTGCGCTTTGCTGATATACAGGAAATGACCCAAACCCTGGCGAAACGCAATATTACATTTGAAGCAAACAATCCTATTACCCATCTCATGACAGATGTCAAGACCGGGGACCTTCGTGAAGATATTCTAGGGGAAAAGATCCTGTCAGCCATTGTCGAGATTAAGACAAAACTTGATCGTGTTGAGGATGTTCTCCGAATCGTTGAAGAGGTGAATCATCGAATTGATACAGTTACCGCAGTGGGTATTTCCACACGATGTGATGAAGAAGGAGAGGATAACCTCCTTGCCCCATTGCTGGAAGACTTAGGTTTCCAATTTGAAAGAGCAAAAACCAATATGGGTTTGGGAAAGATTACGAACAGAGTTACACTTTCAAAGGTTGAAAACATTAACGTATGACCAACACATTGCACAGATATGGAAATGCGGATAGTTTTAATGACGATTATATCATTTTTGCTATTCCTTCCGTTGGGAAAAATGATGAAGAAAGCATTCCGAAATTGAAGGAATTTCTTCGAATATGTACGAAACATAATCCTGTAAATCTGGGAAATGGGAACAGGGGAAGTTTAGCTCCGGATAAAAGTCTTTCGCCAACCGTTCATTGGACCAGGGAAGTCAATCCTGATTGGAATCAGGTGATTGAAGGAGTAAATAAACCAGGAACAGTATCAGCTGTATTTGCGAATAAGGAAGATGCGGAAGCCTGTTTAAGTGAAATAATTGAAGCAGATTTTGGTATTTCTGTAAACATGAGTACTTCGGTGACTAATGCCAAAGATGCAGCTAAGAACTGCAGTATTAAGCGGCATAGCGTGGAATATGCACTCGCATTTAATGATCCTCATGATCATTTACCAAATTCCCAGGTGTTGGAACTTTCCACAATGTGCGGGCATGGCATGATTTCCTTCAATTTAGCCCGCAAGATGCTGGATATGGTTCGTGAAGGTCGCCGTACATCAGATCAGGCGGCAGTCACACTTACTCGTTTCTGTCCATGTGGTGTTTACAATCCGATTCGGGCAAAACGCCTGCTTGAAGAGGCTTCAAAAGAACAGCGATAATTAAGCCCAAAAAATATATCCAAAGGTTAATCAACATCAAAATGAAGTTTAGGGCTAAATCTGCCCTCTTCATTTTCCATGGCATAAAAGGAAGCATGAACGGCACCAAGGGGTTTGATGGCCAATCCTAATGTTTTTCCATCAATAAGACGTTGCAGTACAGGTTTGGAAATAGTAAACAATGCCTTGCCCTCCTTGTATTCTTTTACTTCGCCATCGATGATCATTTGCGTATTTAGCACCTGAGTAAAAGGAGTCTCGTTGCAAAACAAATCATAGGTTACAGTTTCTTGTTCCCACCTGGGATCACCACCAAGAATCTCCGTAATCCTGACACTGCCAAAATCTTTTGTATAATCAGGATCGCGTTGAACTGAATGAATGGTAAGTTCCAGTAATCCGGCTTTAGATACCTGTTTGCCTTTAAATTTGCCCAAATCCCATCGCATGATCACGATTTGCGTTCCATTGACTGATAATAGTGTAGATGCGTTTGTTTTGTCCTGATCTTGCCAGTTGTTGAAATTCATGTCCGTGTATTCTCCATCAATAGTTGCATCCTCAAGGACCAGTATATGATGCTGGAATGTCTCGGGATCTACTAGCGGAGGGTGATAGGGCATTTTCATCCCTTTATCAGGACCGATAGTATTGCGGTTCACCACATCCACCTTAAAATAGTCAATATCTATTCTGTATTTACCAAGACCCCAATCCATCAGAGCCATTTGGGCATTTACCTGGTCACCTGGTTTCGCGTCAAAATTTTGTGTGGTCAAGCTAATTGTATACCAATTTAACGTATCAGGAATATCATATTCCATAAGATGAGAATGAAAATCGGTGGTACGCTGATGGTTGAAATGAAGATTCACGCGACGTGGTGCCTGACTTACTTTGATTTTTGCCTCAACCCGTAATTCATAATTTGGAAGCGTAAGTTTTTCCAGGTCCAGGCCAGGAACCTGGCACCGGATAAGTGCCCACCAGATATTTCTTTTGTCTTTTGTCGCGTCTACATAGACTGAGGCATATCCATCTTTTTGGATGAAATCCATAGTCGCAAATCCATCACCTGAGGCATAAGACCAGCCTTTTTCTTCAAGTGATGAAGTTGAATTATCAAAATTTTCAAGGAACTGAGCTGCAATTGGCTGAATAGAACATGAAAAAATCAAGGATGCAAAAAGAAGTTTTATGAATCGTATCATGCCTGGAAAAATTAATTATCTGAGTAAATATCGGAATAAATAATAAGATGATTTATTGTTATCGAGTAATACCGGAGCAAGATTTGGATTGTTTGAAAATAAATATCACCTAGACTATTTACATTAAATCCTTACACGAAAATGATCTCAATAAAACACATCCTTGAATTGATGGTAAAAAATGCTAACTCGTTGAAAATTTAAATGATGAAACGCAGTCTGGGGAGAACGATTATTCTAAGTATTATCCTGGTGTCATTGGCCTGGGGATGTGATGAAGGTGATAAACTTTCTGTAGATTTTCATAACCCTCTGGAGAATCCTGCTGTCGGGCCACCTGCAGGTAATCCGGATGGTAATAGTCCAATACCTCTTGACGCTTCGATAGAAGATGTCACTACACCAGATCAGGTTGTTGGTGATGGCACACCGGAAAGCTGTACATGTGATGCACTGGTGGAAGCTGTGGCAAAAGGAGGGAAGATCATTTTTAATTGCGGGGCCGATCCGGTAATCATTCACATGGACCGGCCGGCAAAAGTATTCAATGATGCAAGCCCGGAAATTATAATCGATGGTGGAGGACTCGTTACGCTGAGTGGTGATGGGAAAACGCGCATTTTGTACATGAATACCTGTGATCCGGATCAGCATTGGACTACCTCTCATTGCCAGAACCAGGACCATCCCAGGCTTACTGTTCAGAACCTTACTTTTGCCGATGGAAATTCTACAGCTGAAACTGAATATGACGGAGGTGGAGCGATATGGGTGCGCGGTGGAAGATTTAAAATCGTAAACTGTCGTTTTTTCAATAATGTGTGTGCTTCAACAGGTCCGGATGTGGGTGGAGGAGCAGTTCGGGTATTCAGCCAGTACGAAGGCCAGCCGGTGTATGCGGTCAACAGCACGTTTGGTGGTGAGGAAGGTTATGGTAACGTAGGGTCAAATGGTGGGGGGATCAGCAGCATTGGCGTTTCCTGGACGATCATCAATAGTTTATTTTCTCATAACAAGGCCATTGGAAATGGTGGAAATCCAGCACAAGGCAATACGCCGGGTGGTGGGAGCGGGGGCGCCATTTATAATGATGGGAATACCATGACATTAGTTGTCTTAGGATCTCGTATTGAACAAAATGAAGTCAATGCCTACGGATCAGCCATATTTTTTGTCACCAATGATCATTCGGGAAATATTAAGATCCATGATTCGACGATTCGAAATAATATCGGTGGATCGTGGTATCCGGTTTATCCGGCGATCTCCATGCACCGTGATACGCAGATTGATGTTAAGAATTCAGTGATTGAATAAGGTTATTCGCCGATCTTTTTGAAATGTGTCATGACGGCCCTGGAAGCAGGAACATCGAACAGAAATACACCTTCGGCTGTCTCGGTCAATATTTTCTTTTCCTTTCTGATAATATCATATTGAACTACCATCCATTTCCCTTTTG
>Ga0209536_100004209_pt1 | contig 22776 bp, 18 predicted proteins | sample DeeMarSeWOR28_12_FD_187461 | JGI IMG/M metagenome (GOLD analysis project Ga0209536, IMG submission 187461) | Marine sediment microbial communities from White Oak River estuary, North Carolina - WOR-2-8_12 (SPAdes) (version 2) | ecosystem: Environmental > Aquatic > Marine > Intertidal zone >... | reverse complement strand
AACATATGCTCGATTTCTATACCTGTGCCGACTGCGGTCGTTGTTCCGATCGTTGTCCCGCCAATGCGGTCGGGCGTCCGCTGTCTCCCCGCTTTATTTCGATCAAAGGCCGCGATTACGCGTTTAAACATTATCCGCTGATCGGCGGTAACAGCGGTGATCCCAAGCCATTGATCGGAGACATTTACGGCGAGGATGAAATCTGGTCCTGCACCACCTGCGGCGCCTGTGAACAGGAATGCCCGCTGGGAATAGAATATATCGACAAGATGGTTGATCTAAGACGCGGAATGGTGGATGAGGGCATTGTTCCGCAATCTCTCCAAAAACCGCTCAGCGCGCTTGAAAAACGCGGTAATCCCTGGGGGAAAATGGAGAGAAAACGGGCTGACTGGACAAAGGAGCTTGGTGAAGGCTTTTCCGTAAAAATTCTGGAAAAAAAGCAGACGGCAGAAACCCTGTATTTCGTGGACAGCATATCATCCTTCGATGATCGCATGCAGGAGATCGCCCGGTCGACAACAAAAATCCTTCATGGCGCCGGGATTGATTTCGGCATTCTGGGCAAGGCTGAAAAAGACAGCGGCCATGAGGTCAGACGATTTGGTGAAGAAATGCTGTTTCAGGATTTAAAGGATCAAAACACCGAGGCGATTTTAAACTCCGGCGTTAAAAACATCGTGACTGCCGACCCTCATGCGTTTAATGCCCTGAGAAAAGACTATAAAGAAATTCCACCGGTTGAGCACATCAGCCAGACCATCGTGCGCAGCGTGAAATCCGGCAAACTTCGCTTAAAGCCGGTGGAAGACAACGCCAAGGTTTATGTTTACCATGATCCCTGTTATCTGGGACGACACAACAACCTCTATGAAGATCCGCGCAGGGCCATTGATGCCATAGCGGGTATAAAGAGGGTTGAAATGGAGGGTAATTGCCGCGATCGATCATTCTGCTGTGGTGGCGGGGGATTGATGCTGTTTTATGAGCCTGAAGAAGAGCAGCGCATGGGCGTGCTGCGGGTAAAAATGGCCAAAGAAGCCGGGGCCAACATAATTGTTACGGCATGCCCCTTTTGCCTGGTCAATATCGAAGACGCCATTAAAGTCAGCGGTCTGGAAGGGGAGATGGAAGCTATTGATCTTTGTGAACTGGTCGAGAGGCACATGGTGACGGAAACATAATTTAGTGTCTTCAAAATTATTTTTGTGAATATTATGGCGAAAAACCCAAAACACAAGCACTAAATACCAAATAAAATCAATAAAATGAGTTAGGGGGAAAGTTATGGAGATTCTAGTTTGCGTCAAACGGGTTCCCGATACTGCTGAAAACGAGATCGAGGTCAACAGTAACGGAACCGACATCGAGCGCGACGATCTTGTCTATTCGGTGAACGAATGGGACAATTATGCGGTTGAAGAAGCCATCCAAATCGTTGACAAGGTGGGCGGCTCTGTTACCGTGGTTTCGGTTGGTGATGAGGAATCCGAAGAAGTCGTTAGAAGAGAGATGGCCATGGGGGCGAACCATGGTATTCTTTTATCAGATGATGCTTTTGAGGGATCCGATGGCAAGGGGATTGCAACCCTTATCAAAGCGGTGGTCGATAAGGGAAATTATGACTTAATTTTCACCGGTACCCAGGCCGATGACGGCGCCGGACAAATCGGGGGGATGCTGGCTGCCATGCTGGATGTGCCCTATGCCTCTATTGTAAACTACATCGAAGTGCTTGATGATAAAAAACTCAAAGTCGGCCGTGAAATCGAAGGCGGCAATCAGGAGATGAACGAAATCGAGCTTCCCTGTGTGCTTTCGATTCAGACCGGAATTAATGAACCGCGCTATGTCGGCATTCGGGGTATCCGCAAAGTGGCATCTGCAGAGATTCCAGTTTGGGGAGCATCGGATCTTGGTATCGCTTCTGAATCCGTTGGGGAGGCGGGAGCCAATGTCAAACTGGTGGACTACTTTGTCCCCGAACTCGGTGAGGGTGCCGAGATCCTTGAAGGTAGTCATGAAGAAATTGCCGACAAGTTGATTGAACTTCTAAAAGCCAAAGGAGGAATCAAATAATGGCCGGACAGGTGTTTGCATATATTAAATACAAAGAAGGCGTGGCTGATGATACAGCCCTGGAGCTGGTTTCTGCGGCGCATAAGATTTTTCCGGATGCTCCCGTAACGGCGATTGTAACCGGTTCAGGGGCACATCTTGATGCGGTTTGCAATGAAATGACTGCATCCTATAATGAAGTCTGGAAATTTGATAATGAAGCCTTGGCCTATCCCAATGCTGAAGCAATTCGCATATTACTTTTAAATAGCTTACCTCAGGATGCCGTTTTGCTTGTTCCGCATGACACATTCGGCATGGATCTTTCACCGGGTCTTGCGGTGAAATTAGATTCCGCATTTATATCCGATGCGGTGGATTTTGAGGGCCGGCAGGGCGATACCTTAAAAGTCGTGCGTCAGGAGTACAGCGGTCAGGTCAGCACCCATGTGACGAGTGATATTTCCGCAGGGGCCGTCATTAATGTTCGTCCCGGGGTTTTCCAGCCCGACGAAAGCAAATCTGCACAAGGGCAGGTCGTCGATAAATCCGCTGATGCCGGTGATCTTGCAGTCGGTAGGCAGTTTCTTGAAATTGTTGAAGCCGAGGTGGGCGATGTCGATATCACCAAGGAGGATATTCTGGTTTCCGTCGGCCGGGGTATAGAAGATCAGGACAATATTGAAATTGCCGAAGAGCTGGCCAAGGCCGTGGGTGGCGTTGTTTCATGTTCCCGACCGATTGTCGATGCCAAATGGCTTGAAAAGTCCCGGCAGGTGGGCACCTCCGGACAGACGGTCAAGCCCAAAGTTTACCTGGCCCTCGGCATCAGCGGATCCTTCCAGCATTTGGGAGGGTTAAAGGGAAATCCTTTTATTGTGGCTGTTAACAAGAATCCGAAGGCTCCCATTTTTCAGGTTGCCGACGTAGGGGTCGTGGATGACTTGCTTGACTTTGTTCCTGTGCTGACGGAGAAGATTCAAGAAGGTTGAAAATAACCTTATTATTCATCTAGATGTCGATATAGCCGCTTGAGTCCGCGCCGGAGACAAGCGGCTATTTTTATTTCGTCATAAATACCTGGTCCTATGCACCTGGCCAGAGATAATTGGTTTTGCCGGTAGCTATTGCAGTAAGACTTTCATTTTTCAACGAAATCCCTTAAGATCTAATTATAAGTCAAGAAATAAACTCAAAACTTTTTGGAGTGGAGCTTTTCCTGTATGCAAAAAGGGGCTTTCTTTAAGACAATTCGGGTCCTGGTAGTTCTAATGGTGGCGATTGTAATTATGATTGTCCTAATAAAGTTGCGGCCTAAGGCAGAGCGACAGGTGCCGCTTGAAACGGGGCGTCTGGTTGAGGTTTTCCCGGCCAAAGCCCAGAACGTCCATTTGGTCGTGGAGTCCTTCGGAACCGTGGAGCCTCGTGAATCCCTCAAGTTGGTGGCACAAGTCCGGGGGCAAATTGTCGATATAAACCCATCATTTAAAGAGGGCAGCTTTGTTCAGGAAGGAACCAAGCTGATTCAAATTGATCCACGGACCTACCGGCTGGAAGTGCAACGGCGAGAAGTTTCGATCAAGCAGGCCGAAGCTGAGATCAAGCGTTTGAATCAGGAAGTGATAAATCATAAAGCGAGGATAAAAATCGCAAAATCCGATGTTAACCTTGCGAAAAATGAATATTTACGGCTGAAAAAGCTCATTGATAGAAAAGTCATTGCTCAATCCCAACTCGATAAAGCCGAGCAAGCCTATCTGGTGAGCGTTGAACGGCTCCAGGCGCTTGAAAACGAACTAGCTTTGACGGGTCCCAAAAAAGAACAATTAATTGCCGCGCGAGAAATGGCAAAGGTATTGTACCAAGAGGCAAAACTGGATCTTGAACGTTCCGGTATTATCGCACCCTTTGATGGTTGGGTACTTGAAAAAACCATCGAGGTCGGCCAGCACGTGAACGTGGGGCAGCAATTGGGCAGAATATACAGTGCCGGGGAGTTGGATATCGAGGTGCGGATACCGACCAAGGATTTCAAATGGTTTCCGGCCGATATGGGTCAAAAAACACCAGTAACGGCAGAAGTCGTCTTTAAAAACGCCGGAAAGGACTATGTCTGGAATGGACGCGTCGTCAGAGTAAAGGCACAGATGGATCAGAGAACCCGCACATTGCCGGTGGTGGTCGAAGTGGATGAAACCTCGACCACGGAGCAGAAAGAGAATTCGTTTCGTCTGAGACCGGGGATGTTCGTAACCGTAGGAATCAAAGGCAAAGAGATTCAACAAGCATTCGTACTGCCGAGGCATGTCGTTTATCCAGGTGACGTGGTTTACACCGTTCAAGATGATCGCTTAAAAATAAAGCCGGTAACTATTTTGCGAAGTTATAAAGATTCGGTAATTATAAGCGAAGGTATATCGGAAGGAGAGCTTATCATCAAAACCCCATTATCTTCGGCGGCGGATGGGATGAAAGTCAGGTTAAAGACAGATGACAGATGACAGAGGACAGAGGGGCAGATGACAAAGAACAGAAAGCAGAAACCAGAACAAAGATAGCAGAAATCAGTAAAAGGGATATGGATAACACGAATTAATCATCCTTATAATGGAGATTGTCTTTGGAGTCCAAAAAATGGGGATCAAAAGTGTTCATGATCTTAAAGTGTATAGGCTTGCATTTGAATTGGCGATGAAAGTTTTTGAACTATCGAAAAAGTTTCCTAAAGGAAGAATATGAAGAAACGGATAGCGGATATGATGAAGTAAATGCCATGCTTTACAGTTTGATGAATAATTGGCAATCCTTTGACAGAGAACAGAAGACAGATAACAGAGAACAGAATGCAGAAGACAGATAACAGAAAACAGAAGATAGATGATAGATGACAGAGAACAAATTCCAGCAGCATAAATAACATTTCCGTTTTCTGCCCTCTGTCCTCTGTCCTCTGCCCTCCGACCTCTGAGGAAATCATGCGTGCGCTGGGCAATTGGTCAATAAAAAATAACGTTACCGTAAACCTTTTCATGGTATTTATTATCGTGGCTGGTATTTTTACGGTCATGAAGATGCGCAGGGAAATGCTTCCGCAGTTTTCCCTGGACATGATCGTGGTAACGGTTGATTACCCCGGATCGAGTCCGGAAGAGGTCGAAGAAGGCATATGCGTTAAGGTTGAGGAGCAAATCGAAAGCATTGAAGGTATAGAGCGGATTATATCCACTGCGCGGGAAGGAAATGGTCAGGTAATCGCAGAACTTGAAACCGGAGCGGATATTCGAAAAATTCTGGATGAAATTAAAGCGGAGGTGAATCGTATCGACACCTTCCCTGAAGAGGCCGAAGAACCAGTCGTCATGGAGATTATAAACCAGGATCCGACCATCTCAGTGGCGGTGTTTGGGGAAGTCTCTGAAAAACGGCTGCGTCAAGTCGCCGAAACTATCCGGGATAATCTGCTGGATGCCAGAATTGTTTCACAGACGGATTCCGGCGGATTGCAAAATATAATAACTTCTATGCTCAAATTGTTAAAGTTCAAACAATCCGATTCCATTACCCAAATCGACCTTGTTGGCGTGCGGGACTACGAAATAGCGGTGGAAGTGTCTGAAGAAAATCTTCGTCGTTATGGCCTTTCCTTTGATCAAGTGGTCAGCGCGGTGAGATCCGGCAGCATCGACCTTCCGGGAGGCAAAATCAAAACCGATCAAGGGGAAATTTTGATCCGGTCAAAGGGCCAGCTTTACACCGGCCGGGAGTTTGAAAAACTTCCCCTGATCACGTTAAATGATGGCACGGTTGTGAAACTTGGGCAGGTTGCCGCGGTCAGCGATGGATTTAAAGATTTAGACATCAAAACACGATTTAACGGAAAGCGGGCTGCCATTATCCAGGTAAGTCGCACCAGCGAGCAGGATATTATTGAAATTGCAAAGATAGCTCGCAGTTATGTAAAGAATCACAAACACGAAATCCCTGAAGACATTGAATTTGCCATTTGGGGGGATATATCCACGATGGTTGAAGACAGAATTGATCTGATGCTGCGCAACGGGCTTCAGGGTATTACGCTGGTCTTTTTCGCACTCGCCCTTTTTTTGAACTTGCGCCTGGCATTCTGGGTAGCGCTGGGAATTCCGATTTCGTTTATGGCGGCCTTCATGGTGCTCAATGGTTTTGATCAAACTATCAATATGATATCGCTTTTTGCCTTCATCATGACCCTCGGCATCCTGGTGGACGATGCCATTATTATCGGTGAAAATGTCTATACGCATTACAGCAGGGGCAAATCTCCTTCTATGGCGGTTGTTGAAGGACTGAAGGAAGTCGGTGGACCGGTGGTCATGGCAGTGAGCACGACAATCGTTGCCTTCTCTCCGCTGTTATTTATTTCCGGGATTATGGGTAAATTCATTGCGGTAATGCCCATGGCTGTCATCATTATCTTGATCGTGTCCCTTGGAGAGGCATTGGTGATCCTTCCCTCCCATCTGAATCATGCGTTGACTCAATCAGAGAAAAAAACCCGAAAATTTGCGTCCTGGCACGAACGCCTCTGTCAAAAAGTAGAGCAAGGACTGCACACGGTGATCGATCGTCTCTATGCCCCGGCCATTAAATATGTGGTCAAAAACAGATATTTTACCTTCTCCATCGGTATCGGTGTACTGATTATCAGCCTGGGTGTAATTAAGGGAGGATATGTTCCCTTTGTTTTTTTCCCAAAAGGTGAAAGTGACTGGATTGTAGCGGAAGTCATCTACCCTCTTGGAACGCCTTTCGCAATAACCGAGGAAGCCATTGCACATATTGAAAAAGGATCATTTCAACTCAACGAGGTTTTCTCTGAATTTTCTGAAAAAAACGGTGGGCTGGTTAAGAATACCTTCTCAATTGTCGGAGCCATTCCCCGGCGAGATTGGAAACCCCCTGAATATGGAAGTCATGTTGGAGAGGTTTGGCTGGAGCTTGCTTCTTCAGAAAAGCGCATAAATATATCTACCAATACAATTCTGAGCAAATGGCGCAATCTCATCGGAGAAATACCCGGTGTTGAAAGGTTAACTTTTTCCACTCTGGAAGGCAGTCCGGCCGGTAATCCGATCGAAATTCAGCTTAGCGGCCGAGATTTTGATCAGCTCATGCAGGCAGCCGCCGATTTGAAGACTGAAATTGCAACTTTTCCCGGTACCTTTGATATTTCCGATAATTTCAAACCCGGCAAGCTGGAGCAAAAGATCCGCATCAAGGAAGGGTCTAGATCTTTGGGGATTAGCATGCGTGATCTTGCCAGACAGGTTCGCCAGGCGTTTTACGGTGAAGAAGCACTTCGCATTCAGAGGGGCAGAGACGATGTCAAGGTGCTGGTCCGATATGAAGACAAAGAACGCCGCAGTCTTTCGGGGTTTGAAGAGATGCGCATTCGCACCAATGACGGCCAGGAGATCCCAATTGAAGAAGTTGCGGATATCATCCCCGGCAGGGCCTATTCGGTCATCAATCGGGTGGATCGCAAACGAACCATTACTGTCATTTCAGATATTGACGAAACTGTTGCCAATGCCAGTGTGATCGTCAACGATCTGAAGACCAATTTTTTACCAGGACTTACGCAACGATATCCCGGTTTAACTTATGACTTTGAGGGGCAGGAAAAAAGAACCAGAGAATCACTTGATAGCATCAAAAGTGGATATTTGCTAGCGATGATGGGTATCTTCCTTCTGCTGGCCAGCCAGTTTCGTTCCTATATCCAGCCGGTGATTATTATGATGGCCATCCCCTTCGGTCTTATAGGAGCCATTTTGGGCCATCTCGTGCTGCGTATGGAATTTACCATCATCAGCATTTTCGGAATAGTGGCGCTGTCCGGAATCGTGGTCAATGACTCCTTGATTCTGATTGACTTTATCAACCGGGCGGTGCGCAGCGGGGTTACGGTTGATAAAGCCGTCGTCGAATCCGGAAAAGCCAGGTTCAGACCGGTGCTGCTGACTTCGGTGACCACCATTGCAGGGCTTTTTCCGATACTGCTGGAACGCAGTTTTCAGGCCCAGTTTTTGAAACCCATGGCCGTCAGCATTTGCTTTGGGCTGCTGGCCGCAACCGTGCTTACGCTGCTGTATGTGCCAGCGCTGTATTTGATTGTAAGAGACATCACAAATTTGTTGAAACCAAGTTCCTACAAGGGCGCCCACACGGATAAAATGAGAAAAGACAGAGAGCAGATGTCAGATGTCAGAGGATAGAATTCGGAATTCGGAAGTCAGGGAATCTTCCCGAATCATTTTATAAAGATTTATGGGACACTATTCTCTCCGGAAAAGTTTGGAAAGGAGATTTTATTAACCGCAAGAAAAACGGTGAGGATTTTTGGGAAAGTGCCTCGATTTCCCCTATTAAAAATGATGAAGGTAAGATAACCCATTTCGTAGCGGTGAAGGAAGATATCACCGAGCGAAAGGAAGCCGAGGAAGTCATCCGAGAAAGTGAGCAGCGGCTGAGCACCATTCTGAAAACCACCGCCGAGTGTTTCTGGCTCGTTGACAACGACACCATCACCTTAGATGTGAATGATGCTATGTGCGAAATCCTATATCCCGGATGAATTAGCTAAGGATATTGCCCAACGTATTCGCGACGCTGCAGAAGTGGGTGATCTTACATCGCTGAATGCCATTGCAGAAGAACTGAAGAATCGCTCAGATTCCTGTATACCGCTCAGTAAGCGAATCGCTCAATTGGCTGAAGACTTTGACTTTGATGGCATTTTGAAGTTGGCGGGTGAATTGGAAATCAAATAGGTAATTTTATGTCCAGATATATTCTTCTCATTTCTGCAGTTATTTTGATTCTAACGTGTTGGGGTTTCATACGGATATCCCACTCTCAAGAAATCAAGCTTATAAAGGCTGGAGACATTTTTCCTGAAACGCCTCTAAAGACGCCAATACATCCCAAAGAAAGGAAATATCTTGGCCTGCCGAAAGGTAATACCTTTACGCTCAAAGATATAAAGGCGGATTTGGTATTGGTTGAGATTTTAAGTGTGTATTGCCCGAGTTGTCAAAGACAGGCTCCGGCTTACAATAAGCTTTTTGATCTCATTGAGAATGATACTGACGCGAGAGGTCGAATTAAGATTATCGGTATTGCGGTTGGTAATGGAGCTCTTGAGGTTAAAGATTTTAATAAAAAATATAAAGTACGCTTTCCGGTAATCCCCGATCCTCAATTTGAAATGCATCGAGATATGCGGGGCAGCCAAACCCCTTTTAGCATTTATGTGCGTCAGAATCGATCAAACCAGACAGGACTTTTAGTTGAAACGCACCTCGGGCCCAATCGAGACTATAAGCGCGTATTTAAAAAATTGGGGCAATTAATGGCTCTAGATTTAGCTGCTGTTCAAAAGGGATTTCGAAAAGAAGAGCCCGGGTCTGTTATTGTCAAACCAGTGCTTTCAGATACTGATCTTTTAGAAAAGGTCGAAGATATTTTCACAGCATTAAATGGAAAAATTATGAACTTTCAAAGGCTTGTCCTAAATAGTTCAAAATATGTATATACAGTCATTGTTGAACAAAAGGGTCAATCTCAGCGACTTTTTGCGGAAGTGATCAGCCGCCCGTCTGTCTGCGGTGACTGTCATGATATTCACTTTATTTATATTTTTGATGCCTCAGGCAAGGTGCTCAGGTTTGTACCGCTGCAGTTGACCAAATATGGGAACAAACATTGGGATCAAAACGATATTGCTAAAATGCAGGAGCGCCTCCTTGATAGATCCATTGCTGAACCTTTTATTTTCCAACCGAAATTAGATGCCGTTTCATCGGCAACCATTACCTCAGCGGTCATCTTTGACAGCCTGTGCCAGGGGAAGAAACTTCTGGCCGAGCTGAAGGAAAAAGGTCTAGTTCCATGAAATTTACGCGCCGCAAATCGCCGACACTTCCACCAGCACATCTTTTGGCAGTCTGGAGACCTCTACGGTTTCCCGCGCTGGGGCACTTTCTTCGAAATAGCTTTGGTAAACTGAATTAAACCGAACAAAGTCTTCCATGTCATTTAGAAAACAAGTGCATTTCACTACATTGTCCATACGCATGCCGGCGTCCTCAATGATGGCTTTTAGGTTTTCCAGCACCTGCTTTGTCTGTACTTCAATGTCTCCCTCAACCAGATTGCCCGTTTGAGGATCCAGGGCGATTTGGCCTGATACGAAAAGCAGATCGCCATACCGTGTGGCCTGAGAATATGGACCGATGGCTGCCGGGGCGTTGTCTGTGGATATGATTTTTTTCATTGATGCTTCCTCCTATAATCCGACTTCCGACTATCTCTGTCTTTTATTGGTTGCCTTCAAATTTCGCCGAGGTGGGACTTCGCATCCAGTTGCAAACGTAACGATTAGGGCAGGGCTGCGCCTCTGTCTTTCCGGCCGATGGCTGAAATTCAAGCCACCTGCTGTCAGAACGTGTCGCGGTTGGCAAAATTACATATATTAGTCTTTTTGTCATTCCGGGCTTGATCCGGTATCCATTTCTTTTTCAACCTTCTACGCCACTGGATGCCGGATCAAGTCCGGCATGACAGGCACAATGAAACGATTTTTTGAATTATAACACAGTCTCTTTGCTTGTGGTCGTTGACTCCACAATCTGAATTCCGAAATCATAAGCCTCTGTTATCCATCTTCTGACACCTGTCCTCTGTTTTCAAACCAGAAACAAGCCGCAAGAGACCAGAAGCCAGCAACCAGCTAACAATGAATTGAGTTTTGACTCAGTTCAGCCGACGAGTTGAGGTGCAATCTGCTCCATAAGAGGTTTCAATTCTGACAAGGTCTCAGCCGTAGCTTCCACCGCCTTATCCGTTTCAGCATCGGTCATCGGGGTAGATATGGCAAAGAACCCCCTGTTGGGAATAAATATGCCTTTGTTCATCAATGACAGATGGAATAGCCTGAGCAGGTCCCTGTCTTGTGTAAAGAATGCCGTTTGGGCGTCCAATACCGGCTCTGATGTAAAGTGAAGCTGCTGCAATGAACCATAGCCTTTAAGTTGTATTTTGATTTTTAAATCATCTAAAACGCCTTGCAACTTCTCTCTCATTGACCAACCCAGAGAGTTGATTTTATCCAGTGTTTCGGACGTCATCTCCTTGAGGTTGGCGATGCCGGCAGCCACAGCAATGGGGGTCGCCACAAAAGTTCCTGCATGATGCGCAGGACGCTTGTGTTTGGGCGAGTACACCGCCATCACATCTTCGCGGCCGCCAAACGCGCCCACCGGTAATCCGCCGCCAATGGTTTTTCCCAGCGCGGTAAGATCCGGCTGCACATCATAGATCAGCTGAGCGCCCCCTGTCGAAAGCCTGAAACTGATAACCTCATCAATGATCAGCAGCACATCATTTTCGCCGGCCACCTTCTTGAGGTGCTTTAAGTAGTCGTCTTCGGGCGGGATCATTCCGGCGGCTCCCATTATACCCTCAACAACTACCGCAGCCAGATCATCCTTGTTTTCTTTAATGATCCTTTCGGCTTCCGCCTTGTCGTTAAATGGGGTAACCAGTACGTCTTGTTCCACGCTCTTGGGTAAGCCGGGCGGCAGCTTTCTCCAGCCGACTTGCATCTCCATAATGTCATAACTGCCGTGGTAGTTTCCTTCCATCTTTAAGATCTTGTCCTTGCCGGTAAAGGCCCTGGCAGCACGTACGGCAAACATCAAGGCTTCTGTACCTGAAGTGCAAAAGCGCACTCTGTTCACCGAAGGGATTCTTTCACAGAGAATCCGTGCCCACTCGAATACACTTTCATGGGGTGCCGCCATTGCGGAGCCCAGCGGAGCCTGTTTTGTGATCGCCTCCACAACCTTGGGGTGGTTGTTTCCCAGTATCATCGAGGTCCAGTTGTTTGAAAAATCTAAATAATCATTGCCATCGACATCGTAGAGGTGACATCCATCTCCTCTGGTCATCACCGTGGGATAAGGTTCAAACCAGATAGAAATTCGCATATCACCATCTGGAACGTACTTACTGGCGTACTCGATCACTTCAGCGGACTTTGGAGACCTTTGCCGATAAATTTCTTCAATTTTGTTGTTGTATTCCGCAACTAACTCCTCCCTTGACATTGTAAAATTCTCCTTTCGATTTATTAATTAATACCTTGAGCTTTTGCTCAATTAGGTTTCGAGTATCATGCGGGAATCCACAATGGATGCACCTTTTTCGTGTACAATGACCGGATTGAGATCGATCTCCTTTATCTCCGGGTTGTCAATTGCAATATCAGAAAGTACACCAATTATGTTTTTAATGGCCTTGATATCCTTGGGTTTTCCGCCCCTTATCCCCGTTAAGACTTTGTAGCCTTTGATCTCTTTGATCATATCATCGATATCTTCATCTGCAAGGGGAACAACCCTGAAAGAGACATCTTTCAAGACTTCAACAAATATCCCGCCCAATCCGAACATGATCACCGGGCCAAACTGGGGATCCCGGATCATTCCAATAATGCATTGCTGCCCGTCGGCCACCATAGGGGAAATGAGGGTTCCCAAAACGCGATCCCGCGTCGTGAATTTACAGGCGTTGGTTAAGATTTCTTCGAACGCCTGCCGGACTTGCCCTTCGGTTTTCAGGTTTAATTTAATTCCACCGGCATCCGATTTGTGGATAATATCGGGGCAAACAATTTTCATGGCAATGGGGTACGGAATTTTACGAGCGACATCACTTGCCTCATCCAAATTGCAAATCAACGCTGCGTCGGGTAACGAGAGACCATATTTCTCTAAGACATGCCTGGATTCCGTCTCAAGGAGATTGGCTCTCTTCTCGCGTCGTGCCTTTGCAAAGACTTCCTTCACCTCGGGACGTTCTTTCATTCGACCCTCAGGGACTTTCATCCGGCCAATTTTTTTCCGGTTTACGGCAAACTTCATGAGGGCGCTGAGGCACTGGGAGGATCGTTGGGAAGACTCCATGACCGGAATGCCCGCACGCTTCAGGATATCCAGAGATTTGATGGGTCCTCTTGCAAAGCTCGTGTTAATGAAAAGCGGTTTTTTAAATTGTTTGACCAATTCCACCAGATCCCTTGAGGTTTGTTGCTCTAATTCGGCCACATGCGGGGCAATAATATCTTTGAATCCTCCAAAGAAGCCTGTGATATATATGCCATCCACCTCGTCGCTTTCCATGCAAACCGTAGCGCATTCGGTGATCATGTGGGGATTTTCTTCAGCGGTTCCGCCGTAGTCGATGGGGTTGGAGGCGGGCATGCCTTGAAGCAAAAAGGGTTTGATCCTTTCCTGAGTTTCTCGGGATAGCACCGGTACCTCCATGCCGTGGATCTCGGCGTTATCCGCTGCAATCGAATTGTCGCCACCTCCTTCAGACAGAATAGCCACCCGATTTCCTCTGGGAAGCGGGCAGTTGCAAAAGACTTCCGCCATATCGAACAACTCATCAATGTTGGCCACCCTCACAATACCGGCCTGTCTGAAGGCTGCATCCACGATGAGGTCATCTCCGGCTAACGATCCGGTATGGGAGGCAGCCGCCCTTGCCCCGGCAGCCGATCTTCCCACTTTAAGGGCAATAACTGGCTTTTTTTTAACGGTTTCACGAACCACCCTGACCAGGCGGTTTCCGTCTTTAATGCCTTCAAGATAGGTTATAATTACACGGGTCTCAGGATCGTCTTTGAGATAATCAATGTAGTCGGGAAAGCTTGCGCCGATAGCATTTCCCAAGCTAATGATCCTGCTAAAACCCAACCCCCGCATGCGAGCATAATGGGTTAGAGAATCAATCACATTTCCACTTTGAGCCAGAACGGAAATCGGTCCCTTTTCCAAACGCGGCACCCCTAAAAGATTCATGTTGGCAGAAGCACTGAACATGCCACTGCAGTTGGGTCCAATAACGCAAACTCCGGTCTTGGCTGCCTCGTTGAGTATTTCCGTCTCTATTTTCTTGCCCTCCTCTCCGCTTTCTCCCAGACCTGCCGTAATAATAATGACTCCCTTAACACCCATCTTTACACTGTCGGCAACAGCGGAAACCAAAAATCTGGGAGCTACCACAACCAGGGCAAGGTCTACTTCCTGGCCTACATCTGTAATATTGGGATAGGCTTTCCTCCCAAAAAGCTCGGATCTTTTCGGATTGATGAGATACACATTTCCATCATATCCTCCCTCAAGCAGACTTCGTGTTCTGCGCTCTGCGGCCTTTCCCGGAACTTCAGAAGCACCGATGACAGCAACTGATCGGGGGTTAAACACGCGTTCCATCGACATGTCCATTAAAACCTCTCTTCTTATAAATGTTCAGGTTACACCGTTCAAGGTTCAGGGTTCAGCCCAGCCGCTGGCCCGAAAATTGGCCAGTTTGATTGAAAAAGAAACTTCGCCTCTCGCTAGTTTCATAAGAGGATTGCGCGTCACGAGCCGCGGGTTACGCGCTACGTGTTATCGTGTTTGGTCTTTGGTCTTTCATTTTCCGAATTCCGCATTTCCCATTCCGAATTCCTCAATCCCTCAATTCCTGAATCCCTCAGTTACGACTCGATTGCCCTGCCATCCGTGCTCAGTTCTCTGTGCTTTGTTTTCTGATACCTGACACGCGAACACTGACACCATCTTTTTATCACGTTTATCACGTTTCTGACCTCTGAACCCAGAACCTTGAACCTTGAACCCAGAACCACCTGCACCCAGAACCTCTGAACGCATGAACGTTAGGGTTTTTGAGCCATGCTAAGATCTCTAGTGATATATGTTTCAAACTTCTTGAATTCAGTCTCGAGTTTAGTCAGCGCCGGCAAAGCTTGTTTTTTCTTTCTAAGCGCAATTGCGGTGATAAGCGCATTTATCAAGCTCATCGGCGCTGTAAACGAATCAATGTACGTCGGTATTTCAGTTTTTACTATGAGTGACATGTCAGCTAATTGGGCTATTGGTGAGAGATGGCTATTTGTGATCGCAAGGATATGCGTTTTTTTTCTTTTCATCTTCTCCGCAATATTAACGACTTCACGTGTATATCGTCTAAAGCTGATCGCTATTAAGACATCGCCTTTTCCGGCATAAAGAACTTGTTCCGGGATATCTCCAATGCCGGGTTTAATAAGATTTACCGATTTTAAAAAAAATCTTAGATTGAAAGCTAAATAGAAGGCTAACGCGTAACTGCTGCGTAAGCCAAGAAGATATATAGATTTAGCCGATGATAGTCTATCAACCGCTTTTTCAAATAGTTCATTGGAAATAGCGTCAGTAATTTTGTGGATATTTTCAATATCACCTCTCAATATTTCTAGAAATACAGAGTCAGAGATACCAAAGGTTTCCGCCGATTCGGTTAATCTTTGCGTTGTAGAATGGCCTTGTATAATAAAGTTGCCGATCTCTCGCTTGAATTCAGAAAACCCTGAGAATCCAAGCCTGGTTATAAAACGCGTGAACGTTGCCTCAGATACGCCGGCTTCATTTGCAAGCTGAGTCGCATTTAGAATAAGGGTTTCGTCAAAATGTTGTGATAGATACGCTGCTAATTTTTGTTGAGCTGGTGTTAAATTTTTATATGCTACATGTATTTTATCAAGAACTGATCCCATTTTTCTGATGAAACTTTTTCACTTTTTTAATTATTGATGATATTTTTTCATAAACGCTATTTTTGAGGATTAGACAAAATCCAAAAATCGTTACAATTGATATTTATTAGGAATATTTTGAAAATAGATGCATAAAATATCAATTTTTTAAAAATTTTGTAATATTTTCTTCGATTTTCATCATTTTTCTAAAAACAAGTTTTAGGCAAGAAATGAATTTTGCAAGAAACGATAAATCTCAATAATTCACAAGCCATGGATCTGAATGGGACGTCAAGTGGCTTGACACATACTCTCCTTTTTGCAATAGTTTGCGATCTTGTCGCTAAATCTCCTTTTTATCATTGGGTTTTTATTTTACGATTACATAGTTAGTGCCTATTCGAAAATGAAATTATTAACAAGGATGGCATTAATCAGTTTCCAGATGGGGACTAGTTAGGAGGAATAATGAGGGAGGTTGTCATATTGGGTGCGGGTCGAACGGCGGGTGGAAAGTTTGGCGGCTCTCTGGCTGCTTTGACAGCACCGGAGTTCGGTGCGGTTGTTGTTCAAGAAACGATTAGGCGTTCGGGCATTACGCCTGAAGATATCGACCAGACAATATTTGCTAACGCCTGGCAGGCGGGTGTCGGACCTAATCCGGCACGAATTACGGCCGTAAAAGGCGGAGTGCCCAAAGAAGCTCCGGCGGTGTCCATCAACGTGCGCTGCGGGTCCAGCATTCAGGCGTTAATATTCGGCGTGCAGGCGATCAAAGCGGAAGATGTCGATACCGTATTGGTCGGCGGGACCGAAAGCACCAGCCAAATCCCCTATGCTTTACCGAAAGCACGTTTTGGTTATCGAATAGGCCAAGGCGAAATCCTGGATCTGATGCACAAAGATGGTTTTATGTGTCCGCTGGGAGGCGGTCTCATGGGCGAGTTAACCGACGCCCTGGCAAAAGAATTTGAGATAAGCCGCGAAGAGCAGGACCAGTTTGCAGCCGAAAGCCATAACAAGACCGAAGCGGCCGTCAAAGCCGGAAAATTCGATAATGAGATCGTCCCCGTCGATGTGCCGGGCCGCAAAGGCCAGGTGAATACTTTCAAGGATGAAGAAATCTTTCGCGAAGGCGTCACTGCTGAATCGTTGGCCAAACTCAGGCCGGTTTTTAATAAGGACGGCACCATCACGGCCGGCAATGCCTGCGCGCTGTGCGATGCGGCCGCCGCTCAGATCCTAATGCACCGAGAGAAGGCAAAGGCAATGGGATTGGAGCCCATAGCACTTGTTCGGGGGTATTCGTTTATTGGCTATGAACCGAAACGTTTCGGTGTTGCGCCGGTTATAGCCATACCTGCTGCGCTAAAAAAAGCGGGATTGGAACTTTCCGATATTGATTTAATTGAGCTTAACGAGGCGTTTGCCGCCCAGTACCTCGCCTGCGAACGAGAATTGAAACTAGACCGTAGCAAAGTCAATGTCAATGGCGGCGCGATTGCACTGGGCCACCCGGTAGCTGCAACCGGTTCCAAAATCCTTACTACTTTGCTTTATGCGATGCAGGATCGCAATGCGCAGCATGGGCTGGTCAGCGCCTGTATTGGCGGCGGCAATGGGGTGGCGCTGGTCGTCGAGCGTTTAAATTAGGCGTTTAGCGACATCACATCGAGAGGTTGTCAACCTTTATAACAAGGGCTTGCGACATTTGTTTTCGATGCGCGATACTGGATACTGGATTCTCGATAATCCATCACAAGCGAACCATCTATTATGCTATCGAGGATCGCATATCGAGCATCCAGTATTTGCTCGATTCTTAGATTACTGAATTTACAACCTCCAATGGCCACTTTTTGAGAGCATAGCCTTAAAATAAACCCAGTTTCTAGCCGATATGGGGCATGAGGGACCATTTGATGAACCAGGACTGAGTTTCGGGATCTTTATCCAGGCAGACAATGCCGCTGTTTTGGAATTTAAAGACCGGTTTTTCGATAGACTCCGTCACTAGAAAGGATGTCATACGTTCCATAAAGGGCAGGTGACCCACCAACATGACGTCGTCTTGGGCTTGGATGTTTTCTGCAAATGCAGCCACATCATCTAAAGGCTTTATTCCGCTGGTTTCCTGGATGTCTCCCCCCGGATTTAAAGCCGATGCAAAAATTTCTGCGGTTCGGCGGGCCCTGGTTTTGGCGCTGTGTTTGATGCTCTTTACGGTTACACCGTATTCTTTTGCCATATTGGCGATGCGCTTTGTTTCAGCAACACCTTCTTGCGAGAGCCCCTGGTCGGGGTCTACGTCTTTCGGCAAGCTTTTACCATGTTGAACAAGATAAAGTGCCATAGTGCTGATCCTCCTTGTATTTTTTGGGTAATTCTGATGGACTTAATACATTGTGCTAGATAGCATAATCACTTAAAAACATCAGTAAAGTTTTATAGGATTTAAACCTGATGCGGATTGTTACCAGACCTGATTTTGACGGGATTGTTTGCGCTGTTCTGCTTTACGAAGTTTTTGATATCAGACAACCCGTGTATTGGGTCGAACCGAATGCTCTGCAAAAAGGACGGGTAGAGATCCACAAGCAGGATATTATCGCCAATCTGCCATATGACGAGAAGTGCGCGCTTTGGTTTGATCATCATTATACCAACCGAATCGATAAACCATTCAAGGGCGTTTTTAAAATTTCGCCTTCAGCTGCAAGCATAATTTTTGAACACTATAAAGACAGGTTTAAAAAAAATTTCAGCGAGTTAGTTCAAGCTGCGGATAAGATTGATTCGGCCGATTTTACCTTGGATGAGGTGCTTCATCCCGAAAAATATAATTATGTCATGCTTTCAATGACCGTCACAAACGGGGATGAACCTGACGATGCATATTGGAATAAGCTGGTTGAAGGACTCAGGAAATTTGAAATCCGGAAGGTTCTTGAGGATCCGGATGTAAAACAGCGCTGCCAGACCATTGTTGAGCAGAATGAAATTTTTATCGCCCATTTAAAAGAGAATACGCAATTGATCAAGCATGTGTCGGTAACCGATTTGCGCCCTTTCACAAAGCCACCTGTCGGAAATCGGTTCCTTGTTTATTCATTATTTCCCGATTCATACGTAAATGTAAAAATCCGCTTTGAAGATAAAAAAAGAAAAAGGATTGCCGTTCATGTCGGCCGCAGCATTTTTAATCCTAAATGCAACGTCAATGTCGGACTGATGCTGGCCGATTTTGAAGGCGGAGGGCACCGCGGGGCAGGCTCCACCCGTTTTCAAGCTACAAAAGCCGAGGATTATATTCCAAGGATTATAGATATTCTGCTTAAGAACCAAAATAATGAGGATGAAAAAATAGCTTGACAGGCAACTCATTTTAGTTTTAAGTCTATTGAGACCGACCGGTCTGTCTTAACAATCCCCTCAGGAAGAAATTTAATGAGTCTGAAAGATAAAATTATTCACGAATCTTTAAAACTTTTCTCTTTAAAAGGATTTTTAAGCACTTCCATCCATGACATCATCGAAGCTGCGCATACATCGAAAGGCGGATTTTATAATCATTTTTCAAGCAAAGAAGATTTATTTTTCCAGGTTTTGGATGAAGCCCGCAAAATTTGGCGAGAACGAAATCTTCTAGGTTTAGACTCTACCGAATTCGCAGTGGATAAAATTAAAATGCTTTTGGAAAATTATAAGGATCGATATTTAAGAGATGCTGATAACTTCCCCGGTGGCTGTGTATTTATAACACTAGCCGTTGAACTTAGCGATCAGCGTCCGCATCTATCAAAGGAGATTGAAAAAGGCTTTACAGGCCTAAAAAATATGATTCAACGATTTTTGGATCAAGGAAAACAATCCGGTGAAATTGGAAAGGAGGTCAATACTGAGGCGATAACCGAAATGTTATTCAACAGCATGCTGGGGGCTTCGGTCACCTTTAGTGCAAATAAATCGACGGCGGGTCTGGATAAATCCGTCAACGCACTTATCGACTATCTTGAGCAACTGAGGCAATAAATTAAGGCTAACCATTAATTAGCGGAAAGGAAGGTTAAATATGATTGATTTTACATTTAGCGAAGAACAGGAAATGTTTCGAAAAGCGGCCCGTGAATTTGCTGAAACCCAAATTACGCCCAAGATTCCTGAAATGGAAGAAAGTGGGGAGGTCAGTGACGATGTCGTCAAGGCTCTGGCGGGGGCTGATATGATGGGTATCACAATCCCAGAGGAATATGGTGGATTGGGTTTAGGGTATACGGAACGTATGATCGCTTTAGAGGAAATCAGCCGCATTTCGGTAGCAACTGCGATGATGCTGCAAGTCTTTGCATTGGGCATTGAGCCGATTCTGAAATTCGGCAGTGAGGATCTCAAAAAGAAATATTTGCCGGGTCTGGCCAAGGGCGAGCGACTGGCAACAACGGCAGTAACCGAAGCCACCGGTGGTTCCGATCCGACCGGCATTCGCTCGTCCTATAAAAAAGAGGGTGATGATTTTGTCGTCAACGGCCGTAAGTGCTTTATCACAAATTCCCACATCGCCGATACCATCACCATTTTGACTAAATCCGAAGACGATCCCAAAGCGTTTTGTGCCTTTGTCATTGACAAAGATATGGAAGGCTGGCGGGCTACCCACAAGGAACATAAAGTCGGCATGCGAGGCTGCAATACCGGTGAGCTGGCATTTGAAAATCTTAGTATTCCAAAATTACAGCTGCTCGGAGACGAAGGCAAGGGACTTCGGGTCACTATGTCGGCCATTGGCGATGTCGGCCGAGGCGGTATGGTCGGCTGTGCCCTCGGTTTGCAGGCCGCCTGTCTGGAAGAATCCATTAAGTTTTCCAATGAACGCATTCTTTATGGAAAACCGATTAGCGCATTGCAGGGAATTCAGAACAAACTGGCTGATATGAAAATCGATCTGGAGGCCGGTCGCCTGTTGGCCTATCGCGCCTCAGCCATGCAGGACAATGGTATACGGTGCAGCAATGAATTTGCCGTAGCCAAATATTTCACTACCGAAGCAGCCCAAAAAGCGGCGAAAATGGCAGTGGATATTCATGGCGGATATGGATGTATGGATGAGTATGCCGTCTCCCGATTCTGGCGTGATGCAGCTGTTCTCGGACCATCGGCAGGTACATCCGATATTATGAAGGTGATTATTGGTCGCTGGGTGCTTGCATAGATTCAGGGATTGAGGGATTGAGGGATTCGGGGATTCAGGAATTTAGGAATTCAAAGATTACGGATTTAATCTTTATTATTTCTATAATTCCTCAATTCGCAATTCCTTAATTTGTTTCTTATATCGAGCTATTGGGGAGTAATAAATTTCGATTCCAAAAAACAGGATTCTTGAAATGTTAAACATTATCGTTTGCGTCAAAGCGGTGCCTGATCCCAAAGAGGCATGTAATATAAAAATTGATCCCGACACTAAAACCCTCATGCGTTGCGAAGTCCCATTTGTGGTGAACCCATTGGACAAAAATGCCATGGAAGCCGCTCTCCAGCTCAAGGAGCAGGGCGATGCGCACATATCGGTGCTGAGCATGGGACCACCGGAAGCCGGTAATATCGTTAAAGAATGCTTAGCTCTGGGTGCCGATCAGGGTTTCCTGCTTTCTGATCCCGCTTTTGGTGGTGCAGATGCCTATGCCACGGCATATACCCTTGCCAAAGGCATTGAAAAAATAGGCTCTTTTGATGTGGTGTTTTGCGGTATGGCCAGCAGCGACGGCAGCACCGAATGGGTGGGACCTGAGATGGCGACCTTCTTGAATATTCCCGTGGTAACCATGGTAAAAGAGATTGTCGAATCTGAGGTAGAATGGTGGCAGGTAAAGGCAAGTCTTGAAAATGGATACCGATTGATGCGAGTCCAGCTTCCCGCCGTTTTTACGGTAACCAGAGATTTGAATACGCCGCGGACGCTCAGTTTTTCCGGTATTATCAAAGCCCGTAAAAAGGAAATCACTGAATGGGGAATCAATGAACTGAGTGTGCCTGCAGAATTGTTGGGCGTGAAAGGATCGCCCACAGTGGTATCAAATTTAAGTGCCACAGAAAGTAGGCGGGAAGTTGAGATGATCACCGGCACCCGAGAAGAAAAGGCAGATAAACTCGTTCAAAAGCTGGCGGAGGCAGGAGTAATATAACGTCTCGTAATTTCTACTACTTATCAAAAATGAGGAGTATTTATTGAGACCTGGGTTTTTGCCGAAATCATGGAATACTGGAATAGTGAAATGATGAAATAGTGGGTCTTTAAAGGATGTTGTCCATTTTAGAGCGTGTCTCCTAACTTAATCCCGATTAAGTTGTGACTATCAGTCAAATGTAAAGTTAAAAAAATATGAAAAAAAAACAAGCTCCTGTTTGGGTAATTGCCGATCAGATTGATTGCCGGGTTCTTAGCGTATCATTTCAGCTTATCGGCCGGGCAAGAAAATTGGCGGATGAGCTTAAGACTTACGTGGAAACAGTTCTCTTGGGAGATAATATCCGTGAACAAACCCAAGAACTGATTACTGCCGGCGCCGACAGGGTTTACCTGGGAAATTCACCTGAACTTTGCTTTTATCATCCGGAACTTTATACAGAAATCATCTTCAAACTCGCCCAGGAGCGGCAGCCGCAGATCATGCTGCTTGGATCTACCTCTATGGGAAGGGAACTGGCCCCGCTGGTTGCCGCCCGCTTGAAAACGGGTTTGACGGCGCACTGTATCGATCTGGTCCTCGGCAAGGACCGAATCTTAGAACAGAGAATTCCCGCCTATGGGGGATTGCTCTCAATTGTCTGCCCGGAAAAACGACCGCAGATGGCCACCATTGCAAGTGGCGTGTTTCCTATGCCTGAGATGGACGACGATCGGACAGGTGAGGTTGTTGAGTTGGAGATTCCGAATGACGTACCTCGCCGAATCGAAACTCTAGAAGTGGTTCGTGAAGAGCGCAAGGGTGTGCCGCTGGAATCGGCACCGATTGTTGTTGCCGGAGGGGCAGGCGCCGGCGGCCCGGATGGCTGGTTACAAATTGTGGATTTGGCCAATATCCTAAATG
>Ga0209536_100004208_pt1 | contig 22779 bp, 30 predicted proteins | sample DeeMarSeWOR28_12_FD_187461 | JGI IMG/M metagenome (GOLD analysis project Ga0209536, IMG submission 187461) | Marine sediment microbial communities from White Oak River estuary, North Carolina - WOR-2-8_12 (SPAdes) (version 2) | ecosystem: Environmental > Aquatic > Marine > Intertidal zone >... | reverse complement strand
AGTGAACCACCGAACACACCAGCAACTCCAAGCATGTGGAAGGGGTGCATCAGGATGTTGTGCTCTGCTTGGAAGACAAGCATGTAGTTGAACGTTCCAGAGATACCCAGAGGCATTGCATCAGAGAAAGAACCCTGACCGAAAGGATAGACCAGGAATACAGCAGAAGCAGCAGCAACAGGAGCACTGTAAGCAACGCAGATCCAAGGACGCATACCTAGACGGTAGGAGAGTTCCCACTCACGTCCCATGTAAGCATAGATGCCGATGAGGAAGTGGAACACAACCAGTTGGAAAGGTCCACCATTGTAAAGCCATTCATCGAGGGAAGATGCTTCCCAGATGGGGTAGAAGTGAAGTCCAATAGCATTAGACGAAGGAACAACAGCACCAGAGATAATGTTGTTTCCATACATGAGTGAACCAGCAACGGGTTCACGGATGCCGTCGATGTCCACTGGGGGAGCACCGATGAAGGCGATAATAAAACAGGTTGTGGCAGCAAGAAGGCAAGGAATCATCAGGACTCCAAACCAACCAACATAAAGGCGATTGTCGGTTGAAGTCACCCAATTGCAGAACTGTTCCCAGGTATTCGATTGTCGTTGTTGTGAAATTGTAGCAGTCATTGTTTTAAACTAAAAGTAAGACCATCAGGGACATGGTGGAGTTACTATTTCCCCGCCACCCTCTAGCAGGGATATGAGAGACGTGATTTATACACCCTATAGGTCTCGGTTTGGGGTGTGTGACAACTTGTTAAAAATGCGTAACATTTCTTAACTAGTTGATGTATTTATAATAACAGAAATTGAAATTCCTGTCAAGCCCCTTTCCTTGATTGGATTGGGCATCAGTCCTCCGACCGACCTACATACTATACCACACCCGAGGGACACATGGAGTCAAAAGAAGAAAAACAAGTAAAGGCATTATGCCTTTTTATTGAAAGTGTAATCAAACCAGATCATGAATTAAGAAGTGATGCTCATAATCAAGAATGTTTTCATGAGTTAATGGAGTGGAGAGAAGAGATTTTAAATCACTTGAATAAAAGAAGAGAAGATTTTTCCAAATAAATATTATATCCACCAATACATAGTCCAATGGCCAAATCAGCAAACAAAGGTAAGAAAGGTGCATCAAAGCAGAACCAGGGAAATGCAACTGCTAAAAAAGCAAAAAATGGTGGTAAGAAGAAATAATGAATACATTAACTGGTGGAGAAGTTGTTTGGTCGGTAATTATTCTTCTTGGAATTGGTTTAATTGGTACTATTTGGGCAATTTATAAGATTCTTATCTGGGACAATGAAAACCCTAATTCTTCCGATCATGATCATCATTCGTCTTCTCACGAATGATGGTCTTTTTAATGAAAATAGAAACATTAAAATTAAACAACAACCACCAGAAATAAGAGCATCAATTCGTAGAGTTTGGAAAAAAGGAACAAAACTATGTACGACTATAAAGTAAAAAGTATCAAACGAGTCATTGATGGTGATACAGTAGAACTTGAAATTGATTTAGGATTTCATTTAACTCTTTGCGACAAAGTTAGATTAGCAGGAGTCAATGCTCCAGAAACAAGAACCAGAGATTTGGAAGAAAAAGAAAAAGGTCTCAAATCCAAAGCATGGATGCAAGACCGTTTGAGTAATATTGAAGGTAAAGAATTAATCGTAAAATTCGTTAAAGAAGAAAAGTACGGAAGATTATTAGGTTGGTTATATTTTGTCGGAGAACCTAATTCATTAAATGAACAACTAATCAATGAAGGATTAGCAGTCCCTTATATGACTGATCAACTTTAATCTTTAATTAGTTGCTTGGCGTTCTCTAGATCGTTGAAGCATCGCATCAATAGAATCATCAACTGGAATGGTAGGGACTACAGCAGTTCCTATTTTTTTATTGGGAACGCATGAAGAAAATTCTTCATGAGCAGTTATGTCAATGCCAGCATCCTTAAGTTGCTTACAAAGAATAACTTGTTCTGCCTTTGTCTTAAATTCAATTTGAGTTCTCATTCTTTTTTGAACTTCAAAACATTCTTTTTGCCCACTCAAAGGAACAGAAATTCCAAGAGATCCCTGAAAACCATAGTTATTATTCCAAGCATCAGTTTGTAATGTAGAAACTGCACCGTTCAAAGTTGCACCTTGGCATTGAACCGAGTTATAAGAAAACCCAGACGTATTTGGATTAACATTAATCCAGTCTGGATACTCAATATATGAATTTCTATGCGTGTTAGTTACATTAACATCGCCAGTTCTACTACTCTGGGATTGATTTGAATTTCCACCAGTCGAAGAAGATGAAGAGGTTGATGTTGAATTGCCACCAGTAGCACTTGAATTTCCACCAGTTGCATTAGATGAAGATTCTGAATTTGAATTAGATGCTGATGAAGAATTTGAATTTCCTCCCTTTCCGCCAATTCCAATACCTACACCAGTTCCCCCATTAGCAGTATTGTTGTTTCTGTTAGAATTATTAGAACTGCTGCTACTACTGTTATTATTGGAGTTATTGTTTCTATTGGAGTTATTGTTTCTATTGGAGTTATTGTTTCTATTGGAGTTATTGTTTCTATTGGAGTTATTGTTTCTATTGGAGTTATTGTTTCTATTGGAATTGTTAGAAACACTGTTTGAGTTTCCTCCATTACCTCCTTGTCCACCGTTTCCACCGTTTCCACCGTTTCCACCTTGATTACCTAATCCCTGTCCAGACCCATTTCCAGGTCCATTTCCATCTCCGGGTCCACCGTTACCTTGCCCAACTCCAGGATTAGTATTTTCATTCGGTGAAGAAAATACAGGAGTTGCAGTTAAAAACGCAGACAAAACTAATAAAGGTACTAAAAATTTCTTAGTCATTTTTTAATCCATATACTAAAAAAACAATGATGTAATAATACACCATTGTTATATATGAACTTTATTTTATTTTGACCCCATTTCCCAAAGATATCCTTCTGCCTTTCTACGTTTTGCTAATCCGGGTTCAACTGTCGTACCTGGATTTCTGTACATATAAAGAACTTCGGGAACCTTATGCCATTGTTTGTTTTTCAAAACAAATGTAATAGTTGCAAAGTTCTTATTTCCGTAGAAATTTGGGCCCAAATTATAAGCAAAGGAAAGAAGTGCTCCTTTTTGATTATCAGTCATTTCATTCCAAAATGGAATCTTTTGCAATGCTGGAAGATATTCTTTTTTTAATGTCTTGGCAAGAAGTTCATCTGCTTCCTGTTGTGTAATTCTATCTCCAATTCTGAATGAAGTTCCATTCAATCTCTTAGTAGATCCCCATCCGATTGTGATTGGCAATCCGCCAGAAAGTGGATCATAATATGCCTTCAATTCACATCCTTCAAATTGTTTAATGAGATCTACCCCAGATTGTGGGAGATCTACGAGATAATTTACCTTCGGATTATCTCTATAAATTCCTGCAAATTCTTCCAATATTTCCGGATGGATAGATCTCTGAAGAAATTCCCATGCTTTTTTTTGATGCTCATGTTCTCCATACCAAAATGCAGCGTCTTTTAAATCTATGGTTGCCATACTCTACCCCATCCATGTTTTGGACCATCGCATAACCAACGATACTTCATATCGTTAACTTTGTAAACTGCTCCTTTACCATTAGTAACAGGTCCGGTGTATCGATCATTCCAGGACCCATATGGATCATTTACAACATAATCTCCTTGTGGTGTCTTTCCAATCACAACAACCATATGTCCACCAGTTGGGTATGAAAGAGATCCTCGATGCTTAACTCCAATTACAACTGGTCTTTGTTCTTTAAGTTCATTATCCAAATCAGCAAAACTCATATTATTTCTGAACATTGAATTAACACCATAAGATTTCAGTGCTTTGGTCTGAACTCCATGGTCAGTAGTGTCTCCAAAAGAAAATACTTTTCTTAAATATTGATCATCTCCTTTTGGTCCAACAAGAGTTCCTGGTTTAAAATATTCTAAGAACATTGCACAACAAGAGGAATTGCATGTTCTATTCGGTTGCGTAAAGTTGTCCGTTTGAGGAAACCAAGGAACATCTAAAATTGCCTTAGCTATTTTTGTTCTAAAGATTCTCACCCAATTCGCTTGATCATCAAGAAGATCTTTTGGCAATTTGGTTACCAATTCATCAATTGCGGCTCTATGTTTAGGATTCTTTTCATCATAATGCACGAAAAAATCATGCAGATTGACTTCCATAATGATTACCAAAAAATTCAAACCTATTTATAAAAAAAGAGGGTATTAACCCTCCTCAGATATTTAATTTTCCAAAGTAACAACTTTGTTTATAGTGACATACTCAAGAAGTTTACTTGGAGTTGTCTTTTCGTATGGATCTTCCTCTGCATCATCCTCCATACCGTCTTCTGCTACAAAGTGCTCAACAACCATGTCGTCAACCACCATAGCATATCTCCAGGAACGCTCACCAAATCCAAGGTTATACTTTCCTACAAGCATATCCATGTAATCAGTAAAATCTGCATTACCGTCTGGAATCATTTTTACGTTTTCAATTCCAAGAGATTCTGCCCATGCATTCATTACAAATCCATCATTCACAGAGATGCAATAGATCTCATCAATTCCTTGATTTTTAAATTCATCATAGAGATCATCAAATCCGGGAAGTTGATAGTTTGTGCAAGTGGGCGTAAATGCACCAGGAAGACTAAAAACAATTACACGTTTTCCTGCAAACAAATCAGATGTTGATTTCGTTACGAATTCGCCGTCTTCACGAAAAATAAAATTATAATCTCCAAGACGTTTGCCAGGTGTAAAATTATATGCCATATCACCAAACTCCGGGAATGACTTGACCAGTGGTGAGATAAGCACCAACTGCAGCGACGAATCCAATCATTGCTGCTCTACCGTTAATAAGTTCAGCCTTATCAGAAAAAATTTTGTTCATTTTAGGTTTCCTGTTAATGTTTTATCAAAAAATACCGAAGAAAAGTTTTCCAGTCAGAGCATAAGAAATTGCTCCTGCAATGATTCCAACCATTGCCCAACGACCATTATAGGTCTCCTTCCATTCGTTTGGGGTTTGCTGCCCATAGTTATGGTAATACATTGTGGGTTCTTTTGCCCACATGTTCTGCTGTCCGTGTTCGTTTGTTGTGACGGTCATTGAAACACCTCCTATTATGAAGAACTGTTACAATATTATATAGGAGATGTTAAGTTTTGTCAACTGCCAATCTGTGCGGGTTTCCTCACTTGGTCAGCAATCCAAGTATCAATGGTTACCTTTGGTTGCCATCCAAGTGTATTACGAATTTTCACATTACGTGCAAGAGTTATTCTTGATTCACCCATTCTTGGAGGAATATGAATTTGATTATCAGAAATCATATTAGCAATTTCATTGACGGAATAATTTATCCCTGTTCCAACATTATAAACTTCCCCAAAAGCATCAGAAGATAATTCTTTAATTGCTGCCAAATAATTTGCTTCTACAACATCAGATACATGTGTAAAATCTCTACGTTGTTCTCCATCACCTACAATTGTTAATGGTTCACCTCTTTCTGCTTGCAATTGAAATAACCCAACTACAGGAGCATACTCACCCCTTAGAGGTTGACGTTCTCCATATACATTAAAGTATCTAAAGATAATCGTCTCCAATCCATAAAGTTCATAATACATCTTACAGAGTTTTTCCCCTGCAACCTTTGATACCGAATATGGATTTAAACAATCTTCTCTCATGTCTTCTTCACATGGAGGAAGTCCTCTGCCGTATGCAGAAGATGTTGATGAATATATTACCCTCTTAACACCTGCTTCTCTTGCACATTGAAGAACGGTTGCAGTTCCTAATGCGTTTGTTTTAACTGCAAGTAATGGATTTTCTATTGTTGGTTGAATTCTTGCTTCTGCAGCAAGATGAAATACCACATCAACTCCGTCGTACAGAGGACGAGTACGATCATAATCAGCAATATCGTATTGATAATTTCTTGCTTCTTTATCTGTATACCAAAAAAATTCTTCATTACAAGTAGAACTCTCGTTGTCGATTACAACTACTTCATCATATCCTTCATGGAGAAGTCTCGATACCACATGAGACCCAATAAAACCTGCTCCACCAGTTACTAATGCTTTCATATATTAAAAAGTAATCTGTTTTATGTAGTCAATAAAAAACCACCCCAGAAAGGGGTGGTTCCACTCAGGTTATGAGTGATTTATCAGAACGTGAACTTGGTTTGGATCACGCCACCCCACTTGCTGCTGTCCTGGTAACGCTGATTGTTGTCAACGTAGAACAGAGCAGGGGTGATGCTGATGTTGTCAGATACTTGGAACTTGTAGAAGATCTCAAGCAGCGTAGCATCATCTACACCAGCAGTGTCAGCAGTGGGTGCTTGACCAACAGCAACACCAGCAGAGTTGCCCTTAGCAAACACATCGCTCCACTGAAGTGCTGCCATCCAAGACTGACTATCAGTAGCATCAGTAGCACCAGTGGAACCACTCACCCAGTTATATCCATAACCAGCAGAGATGGAGGGAACCCAACCAGACTGGAGAGGTTGCCAGTAAGCATTGACAGCAATGCTATTGGAGTCCTGTCCGTCAACCAGAGTGCCATTGGCACCTAGGAGACCATTGTAGGAACGAGGACGGGTGCCCTCAGAACCGTAACGATATCCAACACCAACACCCCAGTTCTTATCACGATAACCTACTTGACCGAGAAGGTTCAGAGCACCATCGGAATCAAATACACCAGTCTCACTGTTGTCACCATCTTGGGCAACATAGTTCAGACCAGCAACAAATCCACCCTTACCAGTGTACTGAACGCCAGCACCAGCACCAGTTGCCTTGTTATAGACACCACCAGTACCGGCAGTAGCAAAGAAGTCAAGAATGCCAGACTTGTAAGCAGAAGGGATCCATGCCATCTCAGTGTTACGAACCAGAGGACCGGCAGTAACAGTCAGATCAGCACCACCAACAGCAACAGGGAATTGATAGTAAAGACGATCAATTTCTACGCTGTTATCAGTGGTTTCTGCCTTGTCCAGTTTGAACAGGGAAGAACTAGAACCGAATGGATCAGTGCTGAAGTTACCGGAACGGAGACGAGTACGAAGCAGATCCTTACCAGTGAATGAAGTATCAAAGTTCAGACGGAGATCATAGTTGAATGCGGTGTTGCCAACGTTTCCACCATCATTCGTTTCAAGACCAGGAACTCCACCCAGAACGAAGGTTGCTTCACCCTTCAGTTTGGTAGTGGTAGAGAATTGAGTTGCCTCAAGTTCACCCACCTTTGCTTCAAGACCATCTACACGACCACGAAGAACAGCAAGTTCAGATTCAAACTCTGCCATCAGTTTCTTAAGTTCATCCGTAACTTCGGTTACACGGTCCAGACAGGCATTAAGAAGTGCTGCTGCCTCATAGCGAGACATTGCACGACCACCACCATAGGTGCCGTTAGGATAACCTGCCACACAACCATAACGCTCAACAAGATTGCTGAGTGCTTGGTATGCCCAATCAGTGGGTTGGACATCAGAGAATTGTGAAATGCTAGTAACCTGCTCAGAAGAATACTTATTGACTTCCCCAATATTAAGATCTGCAGCATTCGCAGCGGGGGCAACAAGACCAAGTGCTACAGGAACGAGCATCAGTTGTTTGAGAAAATTCATAATCGACTAGAAAAAAAATTTACTAAAGAAAAACGAGTTAAGTTTTGTTACGACTCAACTCGGTATATTTATCATACAGGAGTTTTCTGCGGTTGTCAAGGAGGTGGTGAAAACCTCACTGGGAGGGTTGCCCCTTCCTCGAAATCCTACCTAGATATGGGTCAAAGTTAGTTATATCATTAAGAGACATATCTGGACCTTTTTGACGCCAAAAGTTTAATATTCCATTATGAGATTGTCTATGGAAAATATCGACATGCTCAGGATGTATAGATGATCCTAATTGAATTTTATATAAAAATATTGGACATGCATAAGAACATCCTGAATTATAAATCAAATCATCAGCAACAGGTCTAGGTTTAACTCCATTATCAAGTTTATACTTATCACCCCTAACATGATGCTTAATTAATTTTTCAGCATGATGTCTTGTAATCACATAACATGCAGTAGAAAAATCATTTACAAATCTTGTATGTATTGGAACGTGAATTTCTCCAGTTGAGATAATTGCAAGTTGAATAACATCCCAGCAATATGGTGCTCTTGCGATAAAATCTTTCCAAGTAAAATCCCAAAACTTCGCCATATCAATATTACAGTCATCTTCCATAATAACTGCATATGGACTATCAGATGTTTCTAACCAATACTTAATTGCTTTAAGATGAGAAGTAACGCATCCAATCTCTCCAGATGACATCATATCTGGATATCTTCCCTTTATAATATCACTAAGATCATCTTCTCTTCCATCATATGCAGAGATCCTAGTGTAATCGGTCAATTCCCAATGCTTGAACTGCCTTTCCATATAATCCCATCTATTAGGTTGACCATCAAGATTAATACAATAAATGGGACCAAAATCTTTTAGTTTATAAACTGATTTATTTTTATCCATTAAGTGCATATCTTCATCTTCTTCATTAGCATACTTATGCCCATCTACGTTATACATAACAAACTCAGTCATGGCAATTTTTCCACCATGCTCTCCTATTGATGTAAGATATTTAAAATCTTCTGCATTATCATTTACAAACTCTATAGAATTTTCTTCAATAAATTTTTTCTTTACGAAAAAAGAAATGCCAACATAGTTCTGTTGAATTTGTTTCATTCCTGGAGGGGGAATAATTTTCATACCATGCCTATCATATTGCATTCTATAAACACAGGCATCAAAATCAGGTGCTTCTTCCTCAACTCTTTTAGTTGTTTTTACATAATCAACATTAAGAGTATCATCGTCGTCAACAAATCCAATCCATTTTCTATCATTGTCAATTTGAGAGATGATGCTATTACGAACTAATCCGGCATTACCATGATGTCCGGCATTACCCAACTTGTCTTTCATGTAAATGTAATGAATTCTATCGTCTTCGATTAGAATTTCATCATTCACATCTTCTTTAGTTAATCCATCAAATCCAACCCAACACTCCCAATCTGGATCAGTTTGATTTACAAGAGAATCTAGTGTAAACCTTAATGTCTCTCTACCAACACTTGGTACAACAAAATTAATCATATTAAAATCCTACATTATAAGTAACATAAGCAGAAACCTTTACTTTAGCTCCTGCATTTTGTAAGTCTGTTAAAAACTTAAAGTCTTCTCTTATATCGTTAACAAATTTAATTTTATTTTTTCTTAAAAAACTTTTTCTAACACAAAAAGAAATTCCAACTTTGTCTTCGATTAAATCATCACTTCCAATTGGAGGTAATATTTTATTTCCACCCGGATCAAATCTCATTCTAAAAACACAAACATCAAATGGTTCTTCTTGAGTATTTACTTCAAGTTGCAGACTATCTATGTAGTAATTTGTAAGTGTGTCATCATCATCAACAAACCCAATCCATTCATTAGGAGAATTTGATTTTGACAAAATGTTATTTCTTACTATACCAGCATTTCCAATTCCATATTCACCAACTTTACCAAGTTTTTCAGGAAAAAATATATATTTTATTCTTTCATCTTGAATCAAAATATCAAAATTTACCATTTCTTCAGAGATTCCGTCAAACCCAACAAAAGCATTCCACCCTTGATCTTCCCCAAATAAAAATTGCTGATCTTGAAGTGATTTTAATGTTCTATTAAGTGTTGGTCTTGCAATTGAAGGAATAATAAAATCAATCATACATTTACTCCATACTTTTCTTTACAATACTTAGATTCTTTTGTGAAGTCTTTTGGTGCATTACTTGATATTGATGCATCATTTGGAAATCTATTTGAAATAAGAACATCATCTAAGAATATAGGATCTCCATGATCAAGTCTCATTCCATAGAAAAAATCAATATCCATAAAATGGACAAGACTTTCATCAAATCTATTTTTAACTTCTTTTTTAAAGGTTAAAACAGATGGGGAACTTAAAGTATTAGTCCCATCTAATAATTTATCATTAAATCTTGGAAATAAATCCCAGTAAAATGAGTGCCCATGATCAGCAGTATGATTGCATCCATTTAACAACCAAACCTTATCACTATTATATAATGCATTGTAAATTTTTTCAAGTGCCTCATCATCATAAAAAAAATCATCCTGAAACATGATTTTTATCATTTCTCCAGAACACATTTCGATTGATTTATTAGTGTTTGCAGGTCCATTACCATAGTCATTTTTATTTCTTTGGTATTTAATTGGCAATCTATCTTTAAACTCCTCCACCTTGTCAAGTATAGAGTTATCTTTACTATGATCAGAAATGCAAACTTCGTAAGTTAAAGTCCCTTTTTGTATCTCAATTGTTCTCAAAAGATCATCGAGAAACTCCGCTCCTTTACCATAAGTTTCCCAAGTTGGTATTGCTATAGAAATATCAATATTAAACCCCACCGTCAGATTCCTTCATATAGTTTTACGGGTTGTGAAGTGTAGTTCTCCCACCACTTTAAAAGTTCTTCACGATTCATAGAACCCAAATTTCTCCAATGCGAGGCAATATAACTTGGTTGAGAAGAAAGTTCCATGGCATTCTTTCCATTTTTAACCTTTCTTGAAAATTGATCAAAACTTCTATACTGATAGTGTTTTATACCGATTATATCACTAATTATCTTTCCCGAATGATTTAACACTTGATGATTCCCCTCAGTTATTCTTGATCCCCGTTTTTTTGTAAACCCAACTGAAGAAAAAGAGTCTGAATCTTTTTTAGTGTAAATCATAGATTCAAAAGGATTATCAGACTTCAGATCATTTTCGGTTGGAATAAAATCAATAGCCTTTGCTTCAAATATATAATCTCCATCAAATTCTTTTAAAACTTCTCCTAAAGTTTTCTCCTCAACTTTAGAATACCATTTTTCATCAGCATCAATTGGCAAGATAATATCTGCTCCCATATCATAACATTCATTTATCCATCGATTCATCTTTTGTCCCTGTTCATGGGCAAACTGCTTATCTTCAAAAATTGTTATGTTAGAATACTTATCTCTTAGATCAAGTAGGATAGATCTAGTATTATCCGAAGATAAATTATTTGCAATAAAAATATGATCTATATTTTGAGTTTCTAACCATTCGATATTATATCCAATTATATCTTCTTCATTTTTAACTAGCATTATCGCAAATACTTTTTTCATAATTTTTACCTCACCACAATGTTTGATCTAAAGGAACATGTCTTCCATCACCAATATGATCGACACTACCATTAATTAATTTTGCAGTGTACATTTCTAGATCATTAAAAATAAGTCCAACTTCCTTTTCTTGTCTACCCGCAATTGGTTTTATCTTTTCATAGTATTCATATTTAAAAATGTTTGGGTTATATGTGAATCCAGGCCATCCATTATAACCAGGAACAAAAAGACCAAATTCGCAATCTGTATTTTCTTCATATATCTCATCGCCAATAATATGAGGACTATTTGGTCTAAATGTAACTTGAACTATATTTTCATATTTTTCAAGTATTGTTAGACTTCTATCGATAAACTTATCGTCATAAAACTCCCAATCATCTTCCAAATGAAAAACATAATCTGTTTTTACAAGAGAATAAGCTCTATCAATACTAGCACTCTGCCCTAATTTTTTCTCATTATAGAGAATTGTCCAACCTTTAAGATACCCATTTTCATTTTCATGTTTAACTTTTTTAAAAACTTCAGGATTTGCAGAATCTTCTGTTAATATTTTTACAGGTATTTTATCCCAAAATTCTTGACTTAGAGATTTTATTGTTTTTTCTAATAAGTCAAGTCTACCACAACTAGTCAAAACTGCCGTAACATTATTATACATAATATTTTTTCTCCTTAGTAATGATGTCCGGATTCTTTTTGGTTATCATATATTTTTTGCCAAAACGGATCTAATTTATCACGAACATCATCTCTCTTCAAAGCTTCAACACCAAAAGGTCTACCTTCAACAAAAGCTTTATCTTCCTTCAGTCCAACATAATGAGTAAAAATTTCTGCGATGTCCGAATAACTAGGTCTTTGCCAAGCAAGATGAGGTCTTATTATATAGCAATTAACATTATATTGTAATTCGACGAGAGAATCGTCAGCTGGTCTACCTTTAAATGAATTCAAAGCTTCATCATAGATATTTTTTCTTATCGCATACGCATGAATAGCAAGACAATTAGTAACTCTAAAAACATTATCATCAACTTTTTTTAAAATTCCTCTACAGTATGGATTATTTGCTTTATGATTACCTCCAAAATAAAGCATATCCCAATCATCGGGAACTCTATCAATTAACTCAAAAAATCTACTGTTTAAATTTTCATCAAATTCTACATCATCTTCAAGAATCAAAACGTTTTCTAGAGAATTATCTTTAGCATGTTGAATTAATTTTTTATGTGAAAGAACTGCACCAGTTTGACCTTCGGTTAATCCTGGAATTGTGTCAACTTCCTTTCCATAAACTGCGGAAAATCTATTTACTTTTAAATTGTGCTTATTAAATTCATTTAAACATTCTTTCCATCTATCAGTTCTTTTATCTAGATTAATGCAGTGTATCTCTTGAAAGTAATCGTTTAAAGTTTTCATATCGTTACCCACTGATCCAAAATTCTATCCTCAATCTTCCATCCGTTTAAGGATGGACCAAACCAGTTTTTAGGAGCAATGACTCCTTTACTTCTCGCCAACCAAGCACCCCACCAACTAAAAGAACTATTAGCGATTATATGATAATCACAGCAAGTCATCAAGCATAAATCAAAATCAACAGTATTTTCTTGAGAGATTATAAATCTATCTCCGTCAAACAACGGTTGTTTTTCAACCCATTCTTCATCATCTGTAAAAATAATTACAGGTGTTTCTATGTCAGGATCTTCAAAAGAAATGGAGGAATCGATAAGAGACAATGCTTTTGCATAATACTCTAAAGTGCATATTGGGTGATGGTCAGGAAAGTTTTTGTAGTCACCCCTACGAACATGTAAAGAAATTACATCCTGACCTGGATAAAACTCAGCAAGAAATCTGTTAGCATCTACAAACAACTGCTCGTCAAAAGTAAAATCTTTACGAATCTCATCTTCAATGTGCTTGAAGTATTTTTCAGATTGAAAGTAACCACCAAGATCTATATTATCTTCACAATTTTCAAAAATATTTTCGTCAAAATTAGGGAACTTTTCTTCAACATATTTAAATTTTGTCATCTGAATTTTATTTTTTTTATCCAATCCAAAGACATCGTATAAATCACATCCAGAGTTTTTTACTTTTGGATCTAATTTTCCAAACTCACTTTTGGGAGGAATACAAAAATCATAATTATGTTTTGATGCTATTCCTTTTAATCCAGCATATTGAAACATTTGATTTCCCAAACGTCCACAATTTCCTAAAGTATTATAAGATATCATTTTTTAGTTTAATTCTCTTGCTAATTGATGGTAGTGGTCGGCAGACTCTTGTGCCTTTTTTCCGCAAGTATGCCAATAACTATTAGGTCTCATTCTATGTTTATGTGCAATTCCCCTAACAGGACTAAATTTTCCTCCATTTTTTAAAATAAAATAAAAAGCAACTGCAGTGTCACAAAGAATTTTAGGTTCATACTTAGAGTAATCATTTATCACTTCGGACAAACATTCCATATAAAAGTGTCTATTAAAAAAATAATTGCCATTTCCAAAAAACCAAAGAAACCATCTATTAACATCTTTAGGATCGTCAATTAATTCTTTTAATTCTTTTATACCAATTACGTCATGACCAAAATCAAAATCTGCTATATGTAAATTTTCTCCGGTATAAAACTGCTCCGTAGTTTTACAAAAAAGTCTTTCTGGGCAATAAAATCTATTCCTATCAGTTTTATCGACTGACTCAAAAATTTCGTAATTAGTTTTTAATGGGGAATTGTCACTATCAAGTAAGTAAACCCAATCGTTAGTACAATTTGAAGTGGTGATAAATTTATTTCTAAATGCACCTAAATTCTCTTTATTCCTAAAAAGTTTAATCTTATCAGTTTTAAGATTATCAACAATCTTATTTAAGTTATTCCAATGTTCTTCTGATGATGCGTCATCATTGACAACAATTTCAGAAACGAATTCATTGTCTATTGCATATTTTATACTATCTTCAAAAAAATTTGAAGTATTATAAGTTGGAATAGCAAGGGTCATCTTTGTCATTTTAAATATTCTCCATTTTTAAATTGCTTTCCTTTAAGTATGAATAAATTAAATCATCGGCAATCCAATACTTTTTAGACTTTTCATAATTTATTTTTACACTCTCCAATTTATCATAATAAAGTTCTGGTGTCAAATTGTTTAGAATACTTTCAAGTTCGTCAATATTATCAAATATAAGAATACCGTTAGTATCAAAAAAATCTCCTATTGATGGGCATCCCCAATAAATTGGAATAGTTCCAACAGCAAAACAATCTAATATTTTTTCAGTAAACCAATAATCTTCTTTGGTATTTTCCACAGTAATAGAAAACATATAGTCTTTCAATGCAGTTGTCTTAGTTTTAAGATGTTTTCTAGCACCTTTACCAAACTTATCAAAACCAGAAAACTTACCGGCAATTTTATGTCTTAATATATGCCCAGGAGCTCCATTTTTATCAGAAAATAAAAATGAATTCAATTTAGTTTTTTCTTGGACATATCTATGTTCTGGTTCAATCCACATTCCGCCAAGAGGAACAAATTTTGCCCTATTAGTCATCTTTAAAATTCTTTCATTATGAGTAAAAATAAGATCAAATTTTTCAAGATTATTTTTTACAAACTCATATGCTTTTGGAATCAAACACTCTGGTTCCAATAACCAGGCAAATTTAAATTTATTTTTATATGAAGAAACTTTTAAAACATCATTATCCATAAAGATTAAATGTTCTCCATTTGTACTTGAATCCCATTCAAATTCTGTAGGATGATTATGTTTACTTGAAGAAAACATTAAAGGAAATAATTCTATTCCATCTATAATAGAACCTATACCATATAGTTTTTTCTTAGTTTCCACTTATATCTTCCTCAATGTTTTTAAAAATTCCTTCCCAGGAAAGATGCTCATTATAAACTTTAAGCATTCTTTCTTTCATTTTAATGTGCTCACCGGATTCTATAAGTTCATCAATCATGCTAGGAATAGAATCCATTTCACTTTCATCTACAATTAAAGCAATGTCTTTCCAATTTATTCTATTTTTAAATGGAAGCCAATGATCATCACTTACATAGATTGGAATACTTCCCATTTGAATTGCTTCGAGAAGTCTAAATGATGTTAACCCAAATCCCCTAGGTGCAAAAGAAAATATAGAGTTTGAAGTGACATCTCTAAAAAGGTTTATCTGTTGTGATTGTGGTATTCTTTCAGACTCGTATATTGCATACCCATCCAATTTACTAAATTTATCTACAATTTTATATCTACAAGAATGTGTAAATAATCTTCCAACAAATCCAGCTTTATATTTTGTATTATTTCCACTAACAGGATGATCTTTACATTTTAAAGGTATTGGAATATATTCTGAAGTTTCATCTTTTATAATTTCATCAATTTTATAATGATCCCAATGCTTACAAAACTTTGTTCCGGAGCAAGCAAATACTTTACTATTTGGTATTTTAGTTAAAGTTCCACTTGCATATTGACACACAGTAAAAAACTTTTCATTAGGATGTTTATCAACGAGTTCATTTATAAAGTTTTGAAGTACATGTGCGTTTTCACCATACCCATTTGCTACATGATAGTAAGTCCAATATATTGGAATGTAAATATATTCACTTTCAACTTTAGAGTTTGAAAAATACTCCAATGCTCTTTCTTCAATTAGAGGTTCATTTCCCTGATGTAAAGGATATGAATTTGGTGGTCCAGGAAAAAATTCTTTAGGACAATCTACTATTCTAATCATAAAACCTTCCAATGCTCCAAATACAAATCTTTAGTGTCATGATCTTTACAGTCACCCGCAAACCAATTTTTAGGTGCTATAACATTTATACTATCTGCTAACCAAGCACCCCACCATCCAAATGTGCTGTTACAAATGATATGATGAGTGCATTGAGATAGCAAATAAAGATCCATGTAAGCATCTCCAATCTCAGAGACCATGAATCTGTCACCGTCAAATATCTTTTGCTCCATGCACCATTCTGGATCGTCTGAGAAAACATATACAGGAAGGTCTTTATCAAACTCAGAGAGTGCTTTCTCATAGTATGAGTTTGGTTGAACTGGATGATTTGGATTCTTCAAGAAATCGTTTCTTCTTATGTGAATACCAATGCAATCACTATTGTGCATTTCGGAAACCATTGGTTCACAAGCATTTCTTATTTCTTTTTTAAATTGAAAATCTTTGTTTCTTAATTCCCCAGCAATATGACTAAAGTATTTTTCACTCTGGAAAAATCCAACATAGTTGATGTCATGCTCTGGAGGATTTTCAAAGAAATCCTCATCAAAATGAAAAAATCGCTCGACAAGATTAGCGTAATCTGTCATCGAACGTTCGCAATTGATATTAAATGCATCATCAATATTACTAAACAGATCCTGATAGTAATATTTTCCAAAAACATAATGTGGTGGAATATAAAAAGGTCTTTTGTGCTTGATGGACATTGACTTCACAAATGCATATTGAAACATTTGATTACCAAGATGTCCATTGTTTCCAAGGTGATTAATAGAAAAACTCATAATTTTAATTTAAGGTAACACATCCATGTATAATCTTTACAATTTTGATAGCAATCTTCATCTAAAATTTCATCATTTGTAAATATTGGATCAGGAGTGCTGTAAGAACTCCAAGAATTTCCCCATCGAGTATTTTCTAAAATATAAAGAGGAGGAAGTTCTACGTAAGTATCTACTTTTTTATAGAATTTATTTTTTAACTCTTGAGTCATCTCAACGTAATAACGATTATATGGTTTATCAATTTTATATTTTTCGCCAACATCTACTTCAATTATTTTTTTAGGACTATCAATATCACCCTGATCTTTAGGATAATTATCTTCAAAGATAACGTGCATAAAAGGTGCTTCTTCAAAAAAATCTAATCTTTCGGAAAAGTTTTGGTGGTCATCTAAAAATAAAACTGTTCTTTCCGATGTTTTTTCTGGATAATCCTTAAAAAATTCATACCAATCAACAGTATTGATATCTCGCTCCAGATATTGAACTTCATCAAATTTTTGTTCTATTAATGAAAGATCAATATCAAAAGACATTATGTCTGCATTTGGAACTGCATTTTTAATGATCCATGTACTATGTCCTTTCCATATTCCACTTTCAACAACAAGAGTTGGTTGAAGTTCTTTTAGAGCACAGTAAAAATTAAATGATTGGGACCATCTCATTCCTCCTGCATTATCTTTAATTGGTCTAGTTTTATATAAATCTAAAAATTCAGGAAAGTACTTTTTAAAATTTTTAATATTAATCATTTTTTATAGAGAATTTATAAAGAGTTTCACAATTATCAACAATGTCTAAACAATCTAAAGCCATTAAGTAACTTTCTCTTGCTGGATGTATTGGTGGTATAGAAAAATCATGAATGAAAATAATCGTATTTTCATGAGATATCTGATCGCATATTTTAGCACACTGTCCTCTACACCTACCATCTATTAAAATTAAATCAAATTTTCTATTTAATGTAAGTGGATAGTTAATATAATCATGAAAATTGTCTGGATTACCATCAGCAAGTTCTATTGGTTCTTTATTCCAAACATGTGGATACTTTGTCGGAATATGAACAATATCAGCATTTTTTGGTAATGTTGTTCTAACTTTATTATACCATTCTAAATTATGTTCTAAAGATAAAACACTTTTAGATTTATCTGCTATTTGTCTTGTGGACTCACCACTTCCATACTCCAAAACATCGTAGTTTGAATCTAAGTGGAAGAGAAAATATTCCTCTTCATTCTTTGACATAAACATTTATATTCTCCCCAAAACAGAATGTAACTGATCTATCATATCCGAATCTAAGAAATGATTGTTTCCTAAGTATACTCCACAATCATGGATAATGTCAACTGCATTATTCTTATCATTGTCCATCTTATATTTTCCAAGATACGGTTGCTTCAAAAGATTACCGCCAATAATAGGTCTGTATTCAATGCCATTAAGAATACATTGATCTTCAAATCTACCCTTTAATTCTTTATTATAAAAGACTAAAGGAAAGCAAAAACTACTCATACCTTCAGGAACATATGGCACATGAACTTTTTGACTATAATGTGAAAGAATCTTTACAAACTGTTTATAGTTTCTATTCCTTACCTTAATGATCTTATCAAGTCTCTTAAGTTGAGATAATCCCAATACGGCACCCAACTCATGATTTCTAAAGTTATATCCATCAGTTACAAAAAGAAACTCTTTGTTCAAATGTGGATATGATTCATAATAAGTTTGCTTTTCGTCAGATTCTCTAGCAAGCCCATGACTCCTCTTGAGTCTCATCATGTCATAGAGTTTCCAGTCATTAGTGCATATCATTCCACCCTCGATAGTAGACATATGATGTCCAAAGTAAAAACTGAAAGTTGCACCAAGACTATTAGATCCTACCTTAGTGCCATCACGATTTTTACATCCATGAGATTCACATACATCATCAAGAAAATAAGCTTCTGGGAATATCTCTTTGTATCTTTCAACAGGAGCAGGAAATCCCATTAAATGAGTTGTAAAAACTACTTTAATATCATGCCTTTCAGCAATATATTTAAGATGATCTTCACTAAATGCAAATGAATTGAAATCTACATCACAAAAAATTGGTTCAAACCCAAGTTGAAATACGGGATTAATGTTAGTCACCCATGTGCAAGCAGGAACAAGAACCTTATCTCCATCTTTAAGTCCATATACTTCTTTGACTGCTGCAAGAAGAAGATAATTTGCTGTGCTTCCAGATGAAACATACAGAGCATGTTCACTTCCTACCCATTCTGCCCACTTCTCTTCAAACTCCCTAACCTTAGGTCCATTCGTAAATCTTTTAGAAGTTAGACAAAACTTTGCCATTGCGACTCTATCACCAAGAGTCATGTTGTCTTTCATTAAAGGCCAAGTAACAATATTACTCATTTTTCAAATACCATTCGTATGTTTGTTTTATACCTTCAACCAAATCAATCTTATGTTTCCATACCATATGTAGTTTATCAACATTCAAGAGTTTTCTTGGAGTTCCATTTGGTTTTGTTGTATCCCATGTCCACAAACCTTTATACCCAACTACATCAGCAATAATACCCGCAAGTTCACTAATAGTAATATCAGTTCCGGTTCCAACATTGATAACCTTAGGACTATCATAGTTGTTCATAAGATATAAACAGGCGTCTGCAAGATCATCCACATGCATAAACTCACGGTAAGGACTTCCATCACCCCAACATTCAACCATTCCTCCATTCACTTTTGCAGTATGGCATTTATGAATTAATCCTGGGAGAACATGAGAACTTTCTGGATTAAAGTTATCGTGAGGACCATAAAGGTTTGTGGGCATTAGTGAGATAGCATTAAACCCATGTTGCTTATTATATGCTTGACACATTTTAATTCCAGCAATCTTAGCAATCGCATAAGAATCATTAGTGGGTTCTAGCGGACTAGCAAGAAGTTGATCTTCTGTAATAGGTTGTGTTGCATGTTTAGGATAAATGCAAGAAGAACCCAAAAACAAAAGTTTCTTAGCACCAAACTTATAAGAGGTATGAATAATATTGTTTTGAATCATCAGATTATCATAGATGAAATCTGCTGGATGATTTTTATTATCCATGATTCCACCGACTCTTGCGGCGGCTAGGAAAACATATTCAGGTTCTTTAACTGCAAAATAATCTTCTACACAATATTGATCTGTAAAATCAACTGAACTACGAGTTGCTTTAATAATATTTGTGTATCCTTCACTTTCAAGTTTTCTTACAATTGCTCGACCAACCATACCGTTGGCACCAGCGACTAAAATCCTAGAATCTTTATTCATTTTCGCACATTTCCTTCACGAGTTCCTTAAATGTAGTTTTTGGGGTCCACCCCAATTCAATTCTTGCTTTTGTCGAATCCCCAAGAAGAGTATCAACTTCAGATGGACGATAATACTTCGGATCTACAGCAATGATAGTTTTCTTGGTTTTTTTATCCATACCAATCTCATCTTCACCACACCCATACCACTCAATATCAAATCCAAAATAAGGTGCTGCTTCTTCAACAAATTCACGGACTGAATATTGATGTCCAGTTGCAATTACATAATCGTCTGGGGTATCTTGCTGAAGCATCAACCACATTGCCTCACAGTAGTCTCTTGCATGTCCCCAGTCTCTCATTGCATCTAAATTGCCGAGGTAGAGAACCTTTTGTCTATTTTCAGCAATTGCTTTAAGACCTATGGTAATTTTACGGGTAACAAACGTCTCACCCCTGCGAGGAGATTCATGATTAAAAAGAATCCCCGTGCAAGCATAAAGTCCATATGCCTCACGATAGTTTTTCGTAATCCAGTAACCATAGATTTTAGCACATCCGTAAGGAGATCGAGGATAGAAAGGGGTTTTCTCAGTTTGAGGTATTTCTTGAACCTTTCCATACAACTCAGAAGTTGATGCTTGGTAAATGCGGACTTTATCCTCCATCCCGAGAATGCGAACTGCTTCCAAAACACGAAGAGTTCCAAGTGCATCAACCTGTCCGGTGTATTCAGGAATCTCAAAAGAAACCTTTACATGACTTTGAGCACCGAGATTGTAAATCTCATCGGGTTTGACTGTTTGAATAACTCTAATAAGATTTGTAGAGTCGGTCAAATCTCCATAATGAAGTTTAATCTTCTCATAAATGTGATCAATACGATGCGTATTAATCATCGAGGCACGACGAACAATACCATGCACTTCATATCCTTTTTGAAGGAGAAGTTCTGCAAGGTAAGATCCATCTTGCCCCGTAATGCCAGTAATTAATGCAATTTTCATAACTTAGATTCTACCAAAATCATCCTCTAATCTTACAATATCTGTTTCAGAACATTGAGAACCATGCTGAACTTCTACAAAAGTTATACCATGAGAACCAGCAGTAATTCTATGTATCTGATTATAGTTGACAAAAATGTATTTACCCCTAGACAATGGTATCATATCATCACCTAGAGTTGCAACACCTTCTCCATCAACAACTATCCAATGTTCTACTCTATCTTTATGATATTGAAGGGAGAACTTTTGATTAGGATTTACTCTAATCGTTTTTACCTTATAGGGGTATTGAGATGTAATCTCACTTTGGTCCAATACCTTATAGTCACCCCAAGGTCTTATATCTTTTTCCATAAAGATAATATTCTTTATGGTATATAGAATAAAAAAGTGACGTATGATACACCACTTTTAGTATTACGATCTGAAAACTAATATAAGTTTTACGCTTGGAATGCTAACTATTTGTTTTTAAGATTCTACACCCTGAGGTTGAAGATCGGAATATAGTTGATCCATAAGAATATCATAATTATCTAATGCATCATCAGAAAAAACTACTCCCTCATTTTCATAATACTTCTTGACTTTTTTGAATAGTTTTGGATTCTTTACATCCAAGAAAATTTCTCCCTCAGCGGCTGCTTTAAGAGTGCCGAGGTCTTTTTTGAATTTTAAAGAGATTGACATTTTAAAATTTAGAATACCTAATAATCCTACACCACAATGGAAGATCTGTAAAGCCTTAGAGATCAGTTATTGAGACGGTGCAAGTTCCGCCTTTCTGATATCCCAATGCTTGGGGTGCATTATAGTCATAAAATACAGAATACTTATTAGCGTCCAAAGAAATTGTTCCAACTAATCCAGTCCAAAGAGTAGCATTAATGAACAAATTATCGATTAAAAGAGAACCACCATTTCTACCACCACCTTTTACAGGCCAGAAATCAAAACTATATTCTCCAGGTTTTTTTGTGGGGTGAAATGATTCATCACTAGTTCTATAATTAAAATATTCTCCCACTGCAGATGGAATATCTCCGGTTATACTATATGAACTAATAAATGGTGTAGTTCCACTAACAGGAATTAATCCCCCAGGAGTAAAAGAAACGGATGGTCCCGTTCTAGCAAAAGTACTTTGATTAAGTTCATACCACCTACAAGTCTGAACTGCACTAGAAGCAAACACAGTTCCCGGATTAGCTGTTGATAACAACTCAACCTCAAATGCAATTCCATCCGATCCATCATTATTAAATTGAAAATTTGCTCTTAACGACATCTGACAATCTCAATAAACTTTTTTTATTATTTATCATTAATTAAAATTTTATCTAACATGATGTCCACCGAACATGAATCTCATGCCATTTAGAATCTTGGACGCGAAAGCACCAAGACCGCGAGAATTAAATCTTTCATAGAGCGCAGTGGTGATGACAGGAGCGGGAACCCCCAAATCCACAGCGGCAGTAACTGTCCAG
>Ga0209536_100004207_pt1 | contig 22784 bp, 15 predicted proteins | sample DeeMarSeWOR28_12_FD_187461 | JGI IMG/M metagenome (GOLD analysis project Ga0209536, IMG submission 187461) | Marine sediment microbial communities from White Oak River estuary, North Carolina - WOR-2-8_12 (SPAdes) (version 2) | ecosystem: Environmental > Aquatic > Marine > Intertidal zone >... | reverse complement strand
ATCCCCTTCTGAATTCAATTTTAAGATATATACATCATAACCCCCGTTATGAGTGGAATCATAAGCATTTTTGATGGGAAAGTCGGTTCCTAATACTGCCCCAGTAATGTAACTGTTTCCTTCGGAGTCAACTACAATCGCTTCGCCTGTTTCTTCCCCACTCCCTCCAATATATGTACTAAATGAAAGCCAGAGTGGATCGATGATTAACATTTGAGTTTGGTCATATCTACTGATTTGATAACCATAAGTGTGTGAATCGCCCAACTTAGGAATAAATCTTGCCTTTACAGCTGTTTCATCTTCCTGAAAGACTTTCAAGCCCGTTTCTTGAATGATATCTTTAGTTGATTCTTGGATTGTTATCAATTGATCTTTAATAATTATGTTCATATCATTACTAACTTTTATGCAAATTTGGTTGGGATCCGAACTAGGATGTACAAGAAAATCATATTTCAATCCTTCTTTTGACATATAATAGCGTAAATCTATTCCTGGGTACAAATCATAGTACCATACTTCATTCCAGCTCGGGACATTAGTAATTTCAAGAGTTCCTTGAAAATAATTACTCATATGATTTTTCTTGTCAATCCCTATTGGTTGTACCTTATTGGAACCCGGAAAAGTAACTGAAAATCTGATTACTTTTGATTCTTTATCAGCTATTGAAACGAATGCTATCTCGGATGCATAAAACCCGATTTTCAGTCTTCCTGATGAATAGGAATATCTTAATGTTTTATCCTTAAATTGTCCAAGATTTTCGATAAATCCACTAAAGTGTAATGACCCTTGATATTTTCTGGATTCTTGCCCCTGAATTAATTGTATCTCCTCTCTTAACCTAGTAACAATACTTGATGATACATTTATATTTTGTACTTTGGCTAAATCTAAAGTAATCCCTTTTAGGGTGACTGATAACATTAATACAATAAAGAGTGTATAGATTACCATTTTTCCGCAAAAAAATTTTTTCCTCACACTTTTTCCCTTCTAACTGTCAGATAAAAGACAGATAACATAACCCACTATCTGACCAAAATATTGTTATTTAATGGTCTACTCTTTTTTAAAAAAGTATGTAATTAATTGCACTTTTATATCTTCCTGAGGAAGAATTTAGTGTATTTAGAGTCCAAAGATCATGATTTCTGATGGATGAAGAGAAAGGTGCAAAGATGAAGAAAGCTATAGTTCGATTGAAAACAGCAGGTAATAGAAAAATGTGCTTAGTTTTATCTTAAAAAAAAGGCTGTATGTGTTTGCTAGAAGTGTTCCTAACAATATATATCTATCTATCTTTATCCCTCTATACACGATCTTATGAGGTATTGAGTGGATGGAAGAAAAAGCCTTTAAGCGATTGATATATTGTGAAATACTGTTAAATTTAGTCGTAAGTCTCTCAATGCTATTAAACTTCTCTGTACTTAACACAGAACCTGAAGTTGTTTGTAATCAATTAGCTAGAAGAAAGCTATCAGTGTCTGACTGGTTTTGAGGATTGTGATGATATTTCTGATTGGACTGATGCTAACCTCTCTCCTGCGACTTCCTATGAATTGTAGAAACAGGAAGGGGCTTTACTTTATAGGGTGGTTAAATGACCTGTTTAGCTGCTTGTGCCATTAAACACTGATAGTGGATATGCGTCAACAGCATGTGCAGTTCCATCAATGGAGTAAGTATCCGTACCAGACCAATCAGACCAGTAATTGCCTTCAGCTAGATCACTATTGTACCACATATTATCTCTCCCATCATCCGCAGCCTGCGTTCCGTTTCCCGCGTTATACATAAACCCGTTATGATAAATCCAGTTATATTTACTTATATATTCCATAGTGGACGTAAGATAGATTGCATATAGCTCATTATTTTCAAACCAATTATTTATGTAGTATGAGAAGATTGAGCGGGTATAGATCCCATACCCTCCATTCACTAGATCTGCAGTCGTATAAGCATCGAAAAAACTGTTGTTAACGATGGTGGAATTCTCAAGTTCGTAAAACCTAGAGCCTCCTTTACATTCATTGTTTGAAATTGTGAGATTTCTGCTCTCAGAGCTATAAAACACCTCTTGGGAGGGTTCTAATGTATTATTATCAATAATGCAATTTTCGGTATTAAATACACCTAGGCTCGTAAACTGGCCTGAGAGGACATTATTGGATATATAACAATCTTTGACATAATTTAAATTGATGCCCTGGTGAGTGGAGCTAATGATGTGATTATTTTGGACCGTCATATTGGCTGAATTAGAAATTTCAATACCTGCTCGAAGACCTGGATCCAAGTAGTGTGAATTCGGGTATGCCTTGCCTATTGAATTATTCGCTATGATTCCTGTTCCAGCTTCGATATCTCTGATAAAGATTCCTTCGTAATATTTTTCTATCTGACAATTTAGAATCCGAAAGTGTTTTGTGGTACCTTCAATCCGAATACCGTAACTAACCCCAGTAAAAGTCCGATTTGCAATTACATATGGATCCTGAAGCGTTCCTCTTCCGGGGATTCCGTGTTCTTCGAAGTCTGTATCTGAGAGAATTTCTAATCCATTATCTGGGGTTGTTAGACTAGTACATCCAGCAATTAAGATTATATTAATCAGTGTGAGAAGTGATATCAGGTTACGAGCTACTTTGGGATGATCTACTCTGAAATAGGGGGATTGGGGTTTCATTCTGATCATCTTCTTTAGAATTTGAGTTTTGATTTCATTCCTACGAATTTTAGAAACACATAATTTTCTAAGCTTTAATTTATTACTTTCTAAAATATAAAATAATTTATTTTTAAATTATGAATTGTGGTCTAATTTTCTTATCTATAACAATCCTATAGTTTTTATCAATTTTTGTAACAGACATTTGAGATCACCTTATTATTATATGGTATGTTTTAATATTTTATAGTTAAAACATCGTTTTTTTACCATTAAGACTTCATAATTATATGAGTTACTGAGTTAACCCTACCACTCTGTGGCTCTTCAGCGGAAGAATAAGAGAAAGTCCTTTCACCTCATTAAAGATCTGTATATTAGAAAGTTGCATTTCACCTCCTATAGGCCTTATCATGGGAGATGATGGAGGATTTTTCCGATGGTGGATGTCAGGCCAATAATATCTTCAAAAAGTTTGAGAAATTTCTGACCCACTACCAATGTCTTTTAATTGAGTAACTACTTGAGTAAGCAAGTTTAGATACTATTCCTTACAGCATCCCTGAACCAGAAATGTCATTCATATACATAACCATATGTAAGCATGCTTGAGGAGAAAGTAGAACTATTTTTTGACTTGAAGATATTACTTTTTATTCAGAAGAACTATTGATAGAATTGAACTGAAATGGAAAACAAACGAAACGGTCATCTTGCATACCGCAGAACCCCGATTGAAAAGGAATCTCCAGAGGAATTTGGATATGAACGAATTCAGTACAACCTTGCAGAAAGTTCAGTTCCCGATTTTGTCTTGGGTACGCTTAAGATAGACTTAAGTGATCTTGCTCTTAGTTATACTGATCATTTAGGCAAACCTCAACTTAGACGATACATTGCAGAAGACGAGGTTAATCCAGAGTATGTATTGATTACTACAGGAGCTGCTGGGGCTTTATTCATTATTACTACATCATTACTCAAGCCCAGTGATCATGTTGTGATTTCACATCCGAATTATGTTGCGAATCTCGAGTCTCCCAGGGCTATTGGGTGTCAGGTGGATTATCTCAAATTATCAATGGAGGATCAATTTCGATTTGATATTAGCAAGCTTGAAGAGTTGATTCAACCTAATACACGGCTTATTAGTCTTACTTACCCCCAAAATCCTACTGGAACTATGATTACTGAATCTGAATTGAATGAAATCATTTCATTGGTAGAGTCAAAAGGAATTTACTTATTATTCGATGAAACATACCGAGAAATGACCCCTGATCCTCTTCCTATCGTTGGTTCATTGAGTAAACATGCGATTAGTGTATCCTCCTTTTCCAAGGCCTATGGGTTACCTGGCCTCCGTATCGGTTGGTTAATTAATCAAGATAATGATTTAATCGAGAAATTTTTGGCTGCCAAGGAATTAATTTTTATTTGCAATTCTATCGTTGATGAGGAAATTGCAACTCAGTTCTTGGCAAATAAACAGGAATTTCTGTCTCAAGTTCATACGCACGTAAATGTAAACAAAGAAATATTAACTACATGGATGAATAATTCTGAATATCTAGAATGGGTAAAACCGACTGCAGGGGTTATCTGTTTCCCGAGAATCAAACCAAACATCACAATCGACATTGATAAATTCTATGAAACGCTCAAGATGACCTATAAAACTTTTGTTGCCCCTGGGCACTGGTTTGAAGTTGATAAACGGTTTATGCGTATTGGATATGGTTATCCAAGCAGCCAAGAACTTGAAGGGGGACTTCACTGCATTGTAAAAGCTATTAACGATTGTGTTACTTGAAATAATCTATTACTTCTCTGATTGTTTTTCTCGATTACTACTAAAATAAATAAAATTACGTTTAAGACTTTGATAGCAGTTGATTAGAAATCGAAAGCCTTTTATATTAATGTAAACAAATATGTTTACAAATTATTAGTATAATAGCTTTGAGAGTAGAAAATTTGCCTCAAGTACAGTTAAGAATTCCTGATGAGATGCTTTCTATTATTGATAAATGGGTGAAAGAAGGGAAATACCGTAGTAGGAGTGATGCCATTAAATCTATGATTACAGTGTACCTTGAAAGGGAAAAGACACGCGAATTTTTTAAAATGTTACAAGAGAGGAGTGAGGAAGTAAAAACTAATCCTGAGATTTTGATTCCTTTTGATGATTGAATCCCATGCCATATCAGATCTTTCTCCATCTAAAAGCTGACGCTTCTCTGAAGAAGCTTGATAAAAAAATTCAGAATTTGGTCAAAAAACAGATTTCTGAATTAAAATTTTCTCCTGACAGGAGCGAAAGGTTATTAGGTACAAATTTTTGGAAACAAAGAGCAGGAAATTATCGAATAATAAATGAGATTGAACTCATATCGAACAGAGTAATCATACTCTTCATTGGACATCGAAAAAATGTATACGATGAGTTTCAGAGACTGCTTTAGGAACAGGGGTTTTCTTCTCTATCCCCTAGTTATTGGAATTTCTACGTTGTTTACAAAGAGAACAATTCAATTAGTCTTTACGTACATAATCCTAGAAAATCATCCTCTCCTTTATTAGATGATTCTTTACTTTACCTTCGGTTTTCGATATTTTTCAAATTCGAGGGCAAGAATAACTCCCCCTGCAAGAGCTAGAATATCCAATCCTCCTTTTCTTTGATCGTTAAATCGAGATAATTAATTTTGGTTTATCAAGTAAGTCGTTCTTCCCCTTCTTTAGGAGAATGCCAAAAAATCTGAAAGCCTAATAGAGATTCTTAATGGTCAATATTTCTCTTAACAGAGGTTCTAGCTTTTAATCTGTTCGTCGTTTCTTCCACGTGGGTATTTTTAATGCTATTAGTGTAATCGCTACTAAGAAACCACTAGTTATATTTATTGTATTCTCTATATTACTTGTGCTGGTTGTTGTTACTGTAGTTGATTGTTGAGTTGTAGAGAATGTACTAGTTGACATCAGGGGTCGTTCTTCAAAAGGATTGTACAAGCTACATAAGAAAACTTCGTATGCTCCTATAAATTTATCATTTGTTGTCATTGGAAAATATCTTGATTCTGTAAATCCTACTATTATGACATTATTCTCCGAATCAGTAGTTAGTGCTGTTCCTCTATCCCAGATATAACTTCCTTTTATTGCTCCAAACGTTTCACTCCATTGGGGAAAACCTGTTGAATCAAGGATGGTTAGATAGGCTTGGGCTGTACCACTCAATAAGTATGATTGGGACGTATTTGAAAGGGGATAATCCATCGAAAATGTTTCCCCTGTAATGTAAATATTTCCTATGTCATCGATGTGACTTTTACCGGCCCATTCGTTGTGACTTCCCCCTAGGTAAGTACTCCACAGCATGGTTCCATTTTCATTGAATTTTGAGACTATAATATCTTCAATTCCATTGGATATCAGATTATAAGCGTTTAATGTTGGATAGTCGGAGGAGAAGGTCCATCCTGTAATAACAATATGATTCTCTTTATCTACCTTAATACTATTAGAAAAGTCGTTTTCTGATCCTCCTATCACGTTACTCCAGAGTATTTCCCCAGTTGAATTCATTTTTACAATGAATATATCTTGTTGGCCTCCATAGTAATTATTATCGTTGGGAAAGTCACTAGATCCCGTTATTCCAGATATTAACGGATTTTCTTGTGAATCTAGTGTTACAGCAATCCCATAATCTGATAGACTTCCTCCTACCTTTTGTAACCATTCTAAGTCTCCATTTGGAGTATACTTTGCAATAAAGGCATCCCACTTATTATTACCGATTGGAGTTGCTTCCCACCGGCCAGTCACAAAAATATTGTTAAATGAATCTATTGTGACTCCCATCCCTGTATCCGATCCAATGTCTCCAATAAATGTGCTCCAAATTAGCTCCCCATTTGAGGAAAATTTTGCTAGAAAGGCATCCTCTCTTCCATCAAGATTAGAATCAAACCCATTTAGGATTGGAAGATCAGTGGATTCTGTACTTCCTGTAATAATAATATTATCTTGAGAATCAATTATTAAATCTGATCCAACATCACTTAAACTTCCCCCAAAAAAAGTACTCCAGTAGAGCGTACCATTGGGGAAAAAACTCGCTATAAACGCGTCTCCTTCAAAATAAATTTCAGTAGGACCATTATAGCTAGGATCATATGCCATCAAAACAGGAAAGTCTGTTGATTCAGTATTACCAGTAATGACAACTCGATCTTGTGAATCAATATCTATTGCATACCCCACATCCTCCTTTACGCCCCCTAGTATTCGACTGAATTTATATTTTTCTCTTAATTCATCTTCCTGAACTAAGGCATGGTACCCTATTCCTGTATAAGTTACTATTAAAAAATTGACTAATATTAATAATGTAAAAATAATAATTCTCTTCTTAAGGTGTTTGATTATCATTCTAATCCCTCTGTTTTTTCTTAATCCTTTTCCCATCTTCTATATTACTTTTTGAAGCACTAAATGTATTTCTTTTATTTGATCTTTAATAAGTTAAAAATTCTACCATTTTTTGATAATAGAATTTCCTCTTTTCATTTGTGAAAAAAATATCTTCAAAACTAGGTAGAAGTATTCTTAGCTGCAAAAGAATTAATTTTTATCTGTAATTCTATTGTTGATGAGGAAATTGCAGCTCAATTCCTAACGAATAAACAGGAATTTCTGTCTTAAGTTCATACCCACGTAAATGTAACAGAAGATGTAATAGAAGAGTATGGTTAAGTAGATTACATTATTAAACCTATTAATTGATGGGGATACAATTTATACCTCTACATAAAATAATAGGGAATCTGAAAAGCTAAACATGTTTTTCCAACCAATCAATAAGATCCTTCAACACTTTTTTCCGATCATTTTTTAACTCATTATAGACCTCATGGTAAAGACCATCATAGATTTCTATTTTCTTATCTTCCACTGTAAAAACGTTTGTTAGATCATCTTTGAAATGTTTCACTTTCATTAGACTATCTTCAGAGCCGCACTGTACCAGCAGTGGAAGTGTGAGATTTTTGTAGGCATCCATCAGTCCATCAATATGTTTTGCTATTTCTCCAGCAAGCCTGACAGTTATTTTTTCTGCATGAACATATGGATCTTCTTGATATGCCTTTACCACTTCAGGGTCGCGACTAAGTGCGTTTGGATTTAATTTTGGACTAATTGCAAGTTTTGGAGTTATTTTAGACAATATTTTTACTACTATTTTCAAGGGTTTGGGAAAAGCAGCTGAACTTACCGTAGTTCCCGAAAGAATTAATCCTGCTAATAGTTCTTCATATTTTTGGGTGAAATAGGTCGCAATTATAGCCCCCATTGAATGTCCCAGCATAAAAACTGGTAAATCTGGATGTTTGCTTTTTATAATGTCATATAATCTTTTTTCATCTTCTAGAAATTGATCAAATGAATCAACATAATTTTGGATTCCTTCTGATTTTCCATTCCCCCTGTGATCATCAGCATAGACAGCATAATTATGTGGGATTAACTCATTTACTACATTTAGATATCTTCCACTGTGTTCAAATCCCCCGTGAACAATTTGGACTATAGCTTTTGGATTATCTGGTAACCATGCTTGGTAATAAATCTTTAATCCTTTTGTTCCTTTAAATTCTCCTTCATGGTGATTCATATTGAGATTCCATCCGATATTATGATTCAATAAATATTGATATTTCTTATTACCCTAGGACTCAAGACTTTAAATGATAATCGTGTCGTGAAGTAATTTCTATCCATAGAGATCTTTCTGGTTCATGTACTAATATCAGATAAACAACATTATCATTATCCAAAGTCCAAATAGATTTTATCAATAAACTAATATACAATAAATATACTTGTATATTTTGTATGTCAATTGTTAAAATTAGTGATAAAAAGCTGCTAGAACAATTACAAGCACGACTAACTATGAGATTAGGTAAAAGACCTACGCAACAAGAAGTTCTAGATTTATGTGTAAAACTTGGACTTTCTCAGCTAGATCTCTTAACGGAGCTGGTGAAAAAACACCCCGTCCTCGATGATCAGAAAGTCCAGAACATTTTAAAAAAGCGAGAAAGTCGAGTAAAGATTCCATATGAGTCTGAAACTAATTCATTTTCTCAAGATGATTCAGCTATCTATTTGTAACTATGTTTGATTAGATGATTATAATGGGCGTATTTTTGGATACTAATTTTTTTCTTAGTTTAGTTCACCCCAAAGACTCCAATGCCAAAAGAGGAGGGGAGTTATTACAGGAATTAAGTACAGGTATTCATGGTCTGCTATATACTTCTAATCTTGTTATTGCAGAAGCAGCTACCCTTGCTGCTGCACGAACCAAGGGAAGCTCCATTATTTTACAGGATTTAGAAGATTTATTTTATGGAGAATTTAAACTGGCGGAAATATTAACCGTTACTGGAGATGTTGAACGGGAAACATGGAAATTGTTTATTCAAGTCAATGCAAATCTTCGTTCAAAAGAGAAGCTGATGAGTTTTATCGATATCAGCCATGTTATTCTTGCTCAACAACACCAAGTGGAAAAAATTGCTTCTTTTGACGATCATTTTGATAAGTTTTTAACAAGGTTATTTTAGTCAAGATTGGGTTCCACTCTTTGTTCTACAACCTCAAATCTTATCTTTTTCTAACTTCCTCCTACTCGTTGATCATTAAATCGAGATAAGTAATATTTAGTTTTTCAAACAAGTCGTTCTTCACCTTCTTTTGGAGAATGCTAAAAAAAAGTAGAAGCTAAATGGAAATTTTTAATGGTTTCCTTGAAATTAGACACCTCAACTTCTTCTTCAAATCCATTATTAAATATACTACTAGTATAAAAAAAGAGAAAGGAAAAGGAAAAGATTATCTTCTTCGACGCATCCAAGCGATTAAACTGATCAAAGAAGCGATTAAGATGACAAAATTGAAGCCTGGAGTTAGCTGAGGGCCATCTGTTGGGGTACCATTATTTATTTCAAATAATGAGGTCTCAATTGAGACTTGATCTGTTCCGTCATCAATGATCACCCGTAGTCGATAATTTGAACCATCTGGATAAGCAGTGGAGTCAAAAGTATATGTTGTAGCTGAAGTGGTTGTAAGAATGTCATCAGATCCATCAGGTTTGAGGAGATGAACAGTATAGATCAAGCTATCTCCATCAGGATCACTTGCAGTCCAACTAAAGATATAAGATCCACTTATCACACTTGAAGTCGGATTCATGGTCCCTTCTGGAAGTTGATTTCCAACTTGGATTACGAGTCGTAAAAGAAGTGGATTAACTTCTTCAGCGACTGAGGCTAAGCTAATAATCTTCTTCCCAGCACTTAGTCCATTCGTGTTATAGGAGAATGTGAACGATTTTTGCATTCCTTGACTCCATGAACTAAATGGAATATTATTCATACCTGAATTTACCTGATGTCTCGAGTAAATCGCTCCATTGGGAATAGTTCCTGGGCCTAGATTGGTTAAGAGAAGTGTAACAGAGAATTCAGTATTTAAATCCACATAATTTGGTGTTTGTACCTGATCGAATCGGACTGTTTGGGAAAATAAGGGGGGATTTACTTCTAGGAACTCCAGATTAACCCCTGAAATAGTAGAATATACTAATTTATAGCGTAATACTTGTGGGTATGGGGTTGGATACTGATAATTGATCAATTTTGTCCGAAATGAGATAATTTGTGACGTCTCTGTTAGAGCTCGAGCTCTTAAGACCAATTGTTGGTTCGTTTCCATTCCATTTATTGTAATGACAGGAAATAGGTCAAGATAATAATTTCCTTTCGTAGGATTCTTTATCCATACTTTTTGTTCATCATTTAGAACCCCTGAATAACCTGATCCTGATGGGACTAATTCCTGACCTGTTGAATAATTATACCCACTAGACCATGTTTCATTCCAAACTGTTATTGCTGCTCCTTTCGGAGATTCAAGGATTATTTCTAAAGTATCAGTAGGGGAACGGCCATAAAAGACCTGTTGAGCAAGAATGGCTTGTGCAGTTGCCATTACGGGGGGTTCTTGACCATAATAATTATCCCAATAGGCACTAGTAGGACTATCATATATCATATGGGTATTTAGAAACTCTGTTATAAGATCGTACCACCAAGTATCTTCAGCTCGTCCGGCCATGAGATAGGCTTTGCTGGCTGATAAATACCAATAGTATTGGAAATCTCCTCCAAATTTGGGGTTATTATTTACTAATTCAGATGGTGAATGAGATGCAATCCAATCTAAAGCATCAGTTATATTCGGGTTATCTGTTTCTACCCCACTTAAGAATAATCCCCAGATACCAGCTGCTGTCATTGAACCATAACTTGATCCACCCGAATCACGCCAATCCTCTGTCTGAGGTGTATATGAAAACCCACCATCAGGGATAAAAGTTGAATCCTCCCAATATCCCCCTCGACACCGTTCAACAAATAATTGGGTTTTCTCCCAGATGCTTGGCGCAATATAACCTCCTGCTGCCTCATATGTTGCTAATGCAAGGACTACCCATTGTGTCACAGATAGATCAGAGGAGTCATGGTCATATCCATACCGCCATCCACCATACCATGGTTTATCGCTGGTAATACCCCAAGTTTCATCATTCTGAGTGGCACTTAACCATTCAACAGCATCATCGATTAAATTCATTAAATTCACATCTGGGGTCGCAAGAGTATGATTATACGCAATTAAAGTCGTTAACGCCATCGATGTTTCATAACTTGCATGTCCTGATTCCCAGATCACTTGACCAGGGACAGTTGAGTCAGGATCATTCTGAAATGCTCCTTTTAGATATTGAATTGCACTCGATACGATGGGACTTGGTGTTCTTCCAGCTTGAATAAAACCAAGACATGCCAGTGCCGTCATTCCAGCTGAATGCCATCCCGAATAATAATCCCATGATCCATCAGGATTTTGGTGTTTTTCTAACCAATCCAATCCTTTATTGATGGTACTTTCTGGAGAGGGAATGGTTCCAGGGGTGATAGTGAATGAAATACTCTCCTGTACTTTATTTTGTCCTAAGTCAGTAGCTTCAACAATTAACTCAATAGTCCCTGTTAATTCCTGGGGTGGATACCAGGTGAAGAAAAATTCGTTGGACGTTCCAAATGAACCTGTCCAGCCACTCCCTGATGAATACGGACTGAATGAGTATAATATTGTTTCTCCATGGATAAGTAGAAATCGTGTGACTAACGAATCATCTGTCCAGCTTCCATGGAATGGTACGCCATAGAATTGAGGGATTGAAATCCCTGTTGAGGGTTTATCTATTATTAGGGTTGGGGTGCTTGAATCAATAAATATATCTGCTAGTACAGTCAGTAATAATGGAGGATTTTCACTCCATCCATAATCAGGATAATGTACGATAATTTTCCAGAGTCCTGGATATCGACCGATCCTAGTATAAATTTGTGCAATTTCTGTCTGCTCATACCATTGATTCCATGAAATAAAAATTGAACTCGGATCATTAATCCATAGGTCTCGGGGTCTGCCCCAACCATCAATAACAAAATATTCAAATGAGGGGCTACCCACATCTTCGGGTTGTGTGCTATTAATTTGTAGGTTTAATATTTCGTTAGTGTTCCCATAGACATAAAAGCTCTTATTTTCGTGTAAGTTTAATAAACCGTAATTTACTATAGAACCTAATGTTATTAGATCAGCTGGAGGCGCTAATGAAATATCTATTCCAGATTCTGAATGAGCATTTATGAGGTATGAAACATTCACACCTGAGTCATAGAATGGTTCGTATCCTCCTGAATATTGTATTAGACTTAACTCTCGAAAATGAATGACAGGAAAATTACTGCCAGCAAAACCACCCGATCCTCCACCATATGCGTTGAAGGCGCTTAAATATTCAGCTGGGATCTTTAGAGTAAGATTTTGTAACGTATTGGACTCTAACATCCTCACCTCTTCGTAGTGACATATTGTCACTCCTGTGTCATTTTCCATTACAAGATTGATTAAGTATCGTTCCATTCCTGGGTGTCCATGAGTAAATGTCTGATAGGAAAATTTGAATTCTACATTTCCTGCGGAAAGGCTAGCACTCTGAAAAATAATATCAGTGGTCTCAAGCGGTTCCTCAAGTATTGAAATATCTAAACTGGGAATTCGGAGAAGAGGCTTGTTATTGTCATAGGAATTATGTTCTTGAAAAAATCCATATCCATCTTCACCCAGTTGAACACAGGTTACAGTGTATGGTCCAGCAAGCTTCATCGCTCTCAAGTCGGAACATTTAAATCGCACTGAGAAGTTGTATAATCCCAAGGGGGGCATTTCTATCTCACTTCGTCCCCAGTATTCGAGACTATATTCCTCACTCCCATCTGAAAATTTTGCTCGAAATGTAGGATCATTTATTCTAACAAATACTAGATATCCATAACTTGTTGGTGCAGTCACATTCACTTCGACCAATAGTTCTAGCCAGTCAAAGAGTCCATCTGAGTCACTATCGATTAAATGGTTGTAAAAATATCTTTCTGTTAAATGACCACGAGAATCATACTCACTAATGCTAGCAAGAATAGGTTCAGAAGAAAAATTTGACTGTTGGGGAGGGAAATACGGTATATTTGGCGACGAATAAGGAGTAAACATTGTTAATGTAATTAAAAATAAGAAACAACTTATAATTTTCTTTTTCATTGTCTTTTTCATCTCTTTTATTTTTGAATATTACTGATAAAGAATTATTCAACCTTCATGATATTTATATTTTTGTAATTAATTAACAGTTTGTAAGCATTATTCTTCTTTTGCATTAAATTAGAGAAGATTAACATTTTATCAAATGACGATAAGGAGTTATATACTCTTAATAAGCCATATCTTAAATAAGTAAAGTACTTTATTGCTTTCAAAGATCAGAAACACATCATTGCAATAAAAATCTCGTGAAATTATCCTAATGATTGTTATTCCTTATTTTTTTTCATTTGAACAGGAGTACCCTCCTTTCCTCCTTTTGAGGGTGAAATGAATAATTTTTTCTTTTATTAGTAATAAACTAATATACAAGGAATATACTTGTATATTTAGTATGTCCTTGTTAAAATTAGTGATATAAAGCAGCTAGAACAGTTACAAGCACGATTAACCATGGATTGATTTGCACTACAGGAAATGGGCTTCAACCTCAATCAGCAGGTCAGTTTCACCAGTATCGCCTCTCTCTCTGACATAGCCTTAAAACGGGAAGAACACATTAAGCTCTTGACATGAGGAGGAAACTGACTCACATGCAGCATCGAGCTTATTGAATTCAACTGAAATCGACCCCTTACCTGGAAGATATATGTGTTCGTCTATCTGGCGTTAAAATGCCGCTCGTAATCTTCGGAACACTTTTCTGCAGTCCCTCTCTTCCCCACATGTAGTCCTTCGAGATGAGCTTTCTTCCAGGAAGCTCTTCTCTCCGGATAGTGGAGGTGTGACTCCTCTGGTCCAGATGAGTTCGCTCATATCTGACAAATTAAGTCATGATGAGTTTCAAAGAATATTGTAATTGATTGATGACAATTCTCTGTGAACCATACGACTCCGTAAGCCAACTGACGATATCTTTTGTGAAAAATCTCAATGTCCAGATTAACTTAAGGAAAGTGAAGCTGTGATCGGATTCACTGATAATTCTTTCCTTGAACGGGCTATCCAGCCTTTCGTCCCTTCCAGAGATAATAAACCAACGAAATTACGAAGAGGAAGAGACCTCCTATATGAATCGTTGTTATAGTCCACCACTCAACCACCAAGTTCTCGGGGGGTCCCACCCAAATACCTAAGGGTATTCCCAGAACCAGCTTCCAGATTAATCCGATCATAAACAAAATAATGCCTCCTATGGCTAGTTTTCCTGAAATATGTATAAAGAATCCCTCTTTGTGTATATATCAATAACTCATTAATTCATTTTGCTAGTATTTTTATTAATATTGGATATTAATATCAGGATTCTTTTCTTCCTTTCAAATTTTTTGCGTTAATCTTTCATGAATCCAAAAACGATTAATTTTGATTCTTGAAACAATAAGAATAGTTCTCGGATAGGATAAAATGAACTTTGAGTCATACAATCGGATAGAAACATAGCTTGAACCGATATTATCCTCACGTTCTGAATTATTTGTAGAATGGTACTAGAATAATTCCTATTATGACAGAAAAAAACTGTAAACGATGCAATTAATTATTAACTTACAAACTGGATGATACTGATGTTTTGTGTCAAAATATTCATTAACGTTGGATATATTACTGAATATACATATATTGATATGTATAATGCCATCTAACTTTGGTTATTGCACAGCTGTTATAGATGCACCAAATCCTCCTTAGATTAGGGGATTATTTTGTTACGTTTCTTCTTCAGGATGATTATCTCTCCGATTGGAACAACTAGCATGAACAGCTGCTAATAATCAACGCTATCTAGAAGAATCAACTTTGAAACAAACCCACACAAACCTCGGGCCAATCTAATAATATTTTAAAGGTTTTTAATCATTAACTAGTTCCTGAAGAGAAACGCCTCCTAACCTTCAGGATCAAGAATAAGAAAAAAAATATCGCAATAATTAACTTTTGTTTCCTGATTCAGAAGTAAATTATCTTTCGTTACCTGGATAAAGTGTACACAATATGATTATCCCCCCTTCGAAACAGGTGAAAGAATTGACTCAAGAGATTAAGATAGAAATTAAAGGTTTAACAAAATACTACGGTCCCACTCGCGGGATAGAGAATTTAGATCTCGAAGTTCAAACTGGTGAAATATTTGGTTTTCTTGGTCCTAATGGAGCAGGGAAAACGACAACTATACGCTGCATGATGAATACACTCTTGCCTACTAAAGGAGAAATAAAAATTTCAGGTGAGTTAGTTTCACGGGGAAATTCAAGGTTACGAGAGAAGATAGGGTATATCCCCGGCGAATTGGCCTTACCCGAATATTATACAGTTAATGAATTCTTAAGCTATATAGAAGCCATGCGCACCAAACCATCGACACGACGACAAGAAATCATAGACCGATTCGATCTCAATTCGAACCTCAAGAAGAAAATCGGTGCCTTGTCAAAAGGAAATAAACAGAAAGTCGGTATTGTTGCAGCTTTTATGAATGATCCTGAAGTATTAATCATGGATGAACCAACAGCGGGATTAGATCCTTTGCTCCAACAGGTAGTGTTTAAACTCCTTTTAGAATCGAAGAAGGAAGGAAAAACACTCTTTATGAGTTCTCATAATCTTGAAGAAGTTCAACGGGTATGTGATCGTGTTGGTATAGTTAACGATGGCTTTCTAATTAGTATCGAGGAGATTGAGGATCTTAATAAGGATGTTCCCCGTATCTTGGAGGCACGTCTTCGAAGTCCAGATGAAGCACGCCTGATTGAATTTGGTGATCGTCTTTTAGAGTTTCGAAAAGAAGATAATTTCGTTAGATTGTTAATTCGGATGGAGGATTCGATTAAAGACAATATTGGTATTCTTTTAGCTATGGATCCTGAAGAACTTATCTATCCTCCTGCGAGTCTCGAGGAGTTTTTCTTACAGTTCTACGAAGGGAAAACATAGGTGAGCATGGAATGACAGTTCAATTCATAGTTCAGCGTTATTGGCTCGATTTAAAAAGATATAGGACTTTCGCTTTGCTTGCAGCTATAGTCTTGGCGGTAATTGTGGTGGTATTTGATATAATCTACCCTGGCCCAGAATTCTTCGGTACTTTTTTCGAAATACCTGTTGTTCAAGCTCTTTTTGGATCGATACCTGATGTTGATAACCCTGGTCTCCTCTTCTGGTTTCTACTGCTGTTTTCTTTATTCGCCAACATTATCTATCCTGTAATAGGAATCTTTTTTGGTTCTCGGATATTACCATGGGGGGAACGAGATGGGAAAGAACTCATTTTTAGTACTGAAAAGTCACCATTCAGATATTTCTTGGAGAATTTATTGCTTGTTATTGTCTTAATTCCGCTTGTTGTGTTACCTGCGTATCTTGTTGGGGTAGGATCGCTGTTATCGGGTGGAGGTGGCGTGTCTTCTTTTACGATAGCATTTATCCTTCCCCTTTTTTTTGCATTCGTTGTAACAACGGTAACGAGTTTGGGTTGTGCGATTTCGTCTTCCACAAGAACCGGTTATGCTTTAGGCGGTCTTTTTTTTATAGTTTCGTTTACTTTGGACTTACTTCAACAGGAAATTGACTTCGTGAAGGATATCAACCTAATGACACAAATTAACGCTATTGAACATGCCTTAGATGGAACGTGGAATGAAGAATTCATCCTCAGATGCCTTTTTCTAGTTATACTTCTCATAGCATTGACAATTTTCTTCTTATATCGAACAGATCACATTAAAACACGGTCAACTTTTCAAGAAACGGTTGAAGAAGAAAATGCCGGTGGAATAGTGAAAATAATGGCTAAATTTTCTTTCATTCGTAAATTCGTACGAACTCCTATTGAGACGATTCTTTCACGAACAGGTTGGAACTATCCTGCTTTTCGTGATCAGCTCCAGTCCTCAGCTGGATTATTCCTGATTTATTTAGTCGTAACGAGCATGCTACTAGCGCTTGTAGTTATTGTGTATCCTGGAGATGCTGCGATGGCGGTTGTACTCTCTGATTTGGATATAGTATTTGAATCTCCTATCATAGCAGCTTTTCTCTTTGGACATAGTCTGACTGCGACTTTGGAAGGATTCTTAATGTACAAAATCTTAGCTTTCCATTGGGTTTTTTATGGTCCATTTCTCTTCATTGCGACCCACGCTATTATTATGCGTGATAGTAATGCTGGATATGATGAAATCACTTGGTCTATGCCTCGAACTCGTACCTGGATCACTTTTGAAAGGACAATTGCAGCTCTCGTGTATCTCTGGATTATATTTCTAGCTAATTTTGTGGTGCTTTACGCTAGCCAAATTCTCCTTGGAATATATGCAGATGTTGTATTGTCAGATTTTGGAGCTACTGTTTTAACCTTTATCTTTCTCGGAATTGGGTACAGTCTTTTTCTCGTTCTCTTTGTGGGGTTAGCTTCCATTCCCCGTCCCAAATACATTTCTGTGGCACTTCTTAGCGTTTTTCTTATAGCAGTTTTCATACCAATAATTTCTTTCCTGAATGAAGATTTGTCATGGTTACTTTACTTTACCCCATTTTATTATTTTGATGTGGCAGGAATTTTTATGCAAGACATTCTCTTAGAGAAAGTTATTCCAGAAATAATTACTTTCGGAGTGATTATTATCGCATTCTTCATTGCTGTTACCACAAAGTGGATCCCGACAAGGGATATCGCCTAAATGACTACCTTAATCTAATAAGCCTAATTTAGCAATATCTTCTCTTCTGTTTTATAGTGAGTATTTTCACCTTATTTTGTTCCTCCCCCTATCCTACTTTACAGACAGGGCGTGCTTTCGTTAGTTCTGCCTTACGGTATGAGTGACAGTCTTTTTCGGATCTTATTTAGTTTATACCTCCTCCTCCCCATTATTACATTTGTAGCTGCCATATTCCGTTCTGCTCGGGGTCACTGTTCCTCTCGGTAACCAGGAACACCTCCCTTCAAGAATAGCATTAATGTCTTTAAAGGACATGCCCTGTTGTTTTAGATCTACAACTGATAATTTCTGAAGAATTCGTCTGTCCTCGTCTGCTTGAATGTCTCGCTGTTCCCTTCTTATTAATAATTTAATAACTTCGTCTAATTCCTCCGTTAGCTCTTTGGAACCAAATTTCTGAACTTTATTAGATATGGGATTTAAAATATTCGGATTTCTAATATAATTTTCAAGTAATTTTCTTATTAGATTGGCAAGCGTCTTCTTCCCTGCCTTTTTCGACGTTTGGTGGTATTTCTTCCACTCCTCGTAATCCATTCGGATACTAAATAACTTGTATTGTTTTTATTCGTCTTGAGACGTATTCTTACTCATGTATATCACGAGTAAATTAATTAAAATGTAATTAAATCTTTTTCTAAAATTTCAGTCATAACAAACCCCAATGGAATTTTTATTATCTACTCCTCCCTCATTAAAACCCGTTATATTGTTATAACTGATGGTAAATGAAAAATAATTTGTTCGTATTTCAATTTTTTTTCGGAACAAGTTCAATATTAGAAACACAGTTAGAGTAATAAAAGCCTCATTCTTTTTTACAGATAATTTCCTCATATCCCAACTCTCTATTAAATAGATATTATAAAATATAAATTATTATCGTTGATTTTTGGCTATGCACCTTTTCATTGGAATATGCAAGTACTTAATCAGATTTGAAGGTTTATAAATCCCTTAATTTCTATGATCTTTTAGTAAAAAATAATAGAGGAAGGCGTCCATGAATCCTTATAGTTCGTTTTTAAAACCATCTGAGCTGTCATTGATTGTAGGCCGACAAGATTATGAAAGACGTTTTGAAACAATTTTGTCTCAATTTCAAGCTGCCAATTTTAAACAAAATCTCGTAATTATATCTGGTCCACCAGGGATTGGAAAATCTAGTTTATTAGACCTTTATAATGAGATAATAAAACGTGAGAAGATAACATATTTTCAACCCACATTAAAAATGGGAAAAATGAATCTTTCTTTTTTTCGAGAATTATATCAGGTGCTTTCACCTCATCTAGAGCAGGAAAAGAAAACATTCTTCCAAAAATCTAGGGAATTACAAGTTAAATCTGTAACTTCTTATTTAGATTCTTCAGAAATAGTTAATACTTTTATTAATAACTTAAAGGTAAGACCCCTTAAGATTCCAATTGTAATTTCGTTAGATCCGATTGATCGGATATTAGACACAAATCCTTTTATTATTGATATATTGAGGGATTTAATAAGTTCTCTTCGTGGAAAATTTCCACTTTTTTTCATTATTGTCGTGCAAAATTACAATACCTCCTTAATGAGAGAGATTATTCAAATGGGAGAACATATCGTAGTCGAAAATTTGAGTTTAGCTGATTCAAAATTATTACTCTCTAAACTATTAAGAGACCCCTTTAAAATTAGTGAACAACTTCAAGAGGATTTTATAAAACAATCTGAGCTTCTTCCATTTAATATTCTTTTTATTTCAGAAGTATTAGCTTGGGTTACAGAAAAAATAAGAAATGAAGGATTTTCAGGAAAAGAAAGCACGATTTCTGAATTAGCTCAACCATTTATAAAGAAATTTGCCTTGAGAGCTTTTATCCAAGAAATATATAGTATCTCAGAAGAAGAGGATGACACCATTCAACTTATGCTTAATTCTCCCGTAAATGCTGTTCATAAAGATGCTTTTAGCAAGGAGATGACGAGGAACAGTCTCGAGAAACTTCAAAAAAAGGGACTAGTTAGTAAACAAGGCGATTATTATCAATTTTCTAGTTATTCTCTCTATTATTTTCTAGGTTTAGGCACTAGGGTTGTAGATAAATCAACTGAAATCGAACTCTTACTAAATATTATCGAAAATGATATTAAAATGGAAGTCGATATTAATACAAAAGTTCTGGAACGATTAGAGCAAATAGTTTATTCTACAGTTGATCTTGAAGACTTTTCCATTCCAAATCGTGCTAAAGTTTTATACATTTCTGTTTTAAACCAAAGAAAGTATTATACCGCATTTAGATTGGCTTTATTAATTGGAAATCTTTTTCGTATTGCAAAAGATGTGTATAGAGGTGGCCAATTTATGGAAGAGTGTGCACAGAGTTTTTATACTCGTAATAAAGTTAATTATGCAAAATATTTATATCAAAAAGCCTTAGAAGCTTATCAGTATGCTGATAAGAGGAAAAAGCTGCGAGATACTGCACAAAAAACAGCTTCAATCTATCTAAATGAAGCATTACAATATATAAATCAAAATCAATTAGAATTTGCGCGGGCATCATTCTATCACTCAATTCAGCTCTTTAAGCTTGCTGATGACTTTCAGTCTGCTAGTGAAGCAGTAAATAAAGCAATCCAAACATACGAAAATCCTGATCATAACAAATTCTTTAAAAAGTTATTACCATCATTTGAACCATTCACAAAATTAGAGAGCAGCTAAAATGATTACATTCGGAATGATTATAGGTGAAAAAATTTGAATGTTGAACATAGTAGTGATAAAAATAAAATTCAAGATTATAAAGTAAATATTGAATCAGAAAAATCGAAGCTTGAGCAACGTATTTTTAAGTTCCAAGAAGAAGGGAAAACAGCATCTGAAGCATTTAATAGAACGTTAGACCACTCAAAAACTAAGGTATTAACTGAGATTAGATTATTAAAACAAGTTATTGACCAATTAACTGAGAGTCTTGAAGATTATAGAAAAAAGTCTCTAGAGTCCGATAAAGCAGTATTACAGGATCGTTTAGACAATCTTTTAGGTGAAATAGTCTCTGGAGTTAATGAACTTAAAAATGAATTAGTGAACTTATCTAGTAAACAAGAAAGAGAAATATCTGAAATCTACTCAGAAATGCCAGAACGATTAAAGACTGGTTTAACAGATATCTATGCTAGTCAAAGAGAGCAGATCAATCAATTTGAGAAACAACTTCTATCGCAAGTAGGAGAAATTTTGAGAGAAGTATTAGGAACTTTCGAGAAAGAGAAAACTTACCATGAAGAATTTACTAACAGTATTTCTTCTTCAATTCACACGTCTTTAGATGATTTTCAGCAGAATATTAGTAAGTTAGCAAGCACTAAAGAAAATGAAATAAATAAAATTTTTCCTGAGATTAATTCAAAATCAGTTAGCAGAATAGAAATCGCTAAAGAAGATTTCAAGTCAAATTTAAACAGTGTAACTACTGAATTAGATGAAAATTTATCACATCAGAAATCAGCCAATCTGGAATTGTTAAATAGTCTTAGAAATCATCTAGATGAATCAAAGTCAGCGTTAAAAAATCAACTTGAAAAATTACAGGTTGAAACAATTGAAGATTGGAAATCAAGACGAACTGAGCAGTTGGAAACTTTAAAATCCGATCAAGATTCAACTTTGGCAAAATACAAGAAGGATCTTGAAATAAATGAATTATCTCAATCAAAACTATTATCAGACTTAGAACATCAGTTCCGATCAAATCTTTACACAGGTATTGATAATATTTCCTTAACATTTACACAATTTCAGGACTCTTTTATTGAAAAAATTAATGATGTAATTACTCGTTTAACGAATTTTCGGGATGAAATGAAAGAGACTCTTGATATTTTATTACTAAGTAATCTCAAAAAAATAGGGGAAATCGGTAAAGAAACTGAGGAATATCTTCCAGAAATATTAACAAAAGTGTCAGATGAATACGAACTAAGTCGGAAAAACACTCTCACAGAATTATCTAAGACAGTCAAAGATCGCTATGGTGTAATCAGTGAATATGTTGGTCAATTTGATACGACTTTAGACGCAAAAATGAAAAAATTGGTTACTGATCTTGATGTTTATTTGGTTAATTTCAGTAAAATTATTGATCAACACATTGAAAAATCAATTAACTCTAATAATTCCACACTGGATCAACTTAGAAACAACATTGTCGACTCATTCGATACACTTGAACAAGGTCAACATAAGAATCTGGAAAATTCTTTTCATGATCTTAAAAACATCTTACGGTCAGAACAAACTAAGTTAATTACAGCATTTAGTTCACTAGAACCCATGGCGGAAAAACATACCGCAAATCATCGTTTAGCTATTGATGAGGAGTTGGAAGAACACTCCAAAAAACGTAATACAACATTCCATGATCGTGAAAATGGAATAAGAATCCTAGAAGATGAGACTAAGAGTACCATTCGAGATATTATTGAAACATCTCAGGATCAGTTTGATGAAAATTTAAAAGGAAGTGAGGGTAAAATTATAAGCTTGGTTGATGACTTGGGGGATGAACATAAAACTGAAGTTGCGAAATTCAGATCTCAGGTGAATCAGGCAATTAATACCAAAAAAAAAATGCTTGATG
>Ga0209536_100004206_pt1 | contig 22785 bp, 22 predicted proteins | sample DeeMarSeWOR28_12_FD_187461 | JGI IMG/M metagenome (GOLD analysis project Ga0209536, IMG submission 187461) | Marine sediment microbial communities from White Oak River estuary, North Carolina - WOR-2-8_12 (SPAdes) (version 2) | ecosystem: Environmental > Aquatic > Marine > Intertidal zone >... | reverse complement strand
TGGGCTTCGTCAAAGGTCTGTTCGATAATTTTTATGTGGACGTTAAATATTCACAGGCGAACCTCGACACCGGCGGGGTCGAGAGTTATCTTAACTATCAATTAACCTATAAATTAACTCCGATTTGGTCTATAATATATTACCGAGAAGAACCAACCGGCGCGGAAAACCTATTACTCGGCGATTCAAAAATAACCCTTAAGGCCGGGTTTTCTTTTTGGTAGGAAGAAAGGATAAATTATGCAGAACAAAATTTTCATCTTGATATTGATCATTCTCGCGCTGCCGATCGGCGCCCAAGCGCAGACCGCCGGAAATTCAACCGTTATCAGTAACATCAAGATCGAGGGGAACTTCTTTATCACGGATCAAGAGATCATGAACGTTGTTTTCAGCCGTGTGGGCGATTCTCTCTTCGATAAAAAGATAAACAGCGATGTAAAAGCCATCTACGCCCTGGGATATTTTAAGGACGTTTCCGCTACTTTCGAGGCCTCGCCCGGCGGAACGGAGGTCATTTTCAAGGTGGTTGAAAACCCTAAGATCCGGGACGTGGTTTTTGAAGGAAATACCGTCTACACGACCGCGGAGCTCCGCGCCTTGATCGCCAGCAAAAAAGACCAGATCCTGAATTTCAAAACCCTCCAGGAAGATATCAGCACGGTCAATTCCCACTACAAAGATAACGGCTATATCCTGGCCCGGGTCATCGATGTGGAAACGGACGAAATTTACGACATCTTGCGCTTTAAGATCATTGAGGGGGTCGTCGAATCCATCACCCTGAACGGGAACGATTCCACCAAAGACTATGTTATCCTGCGCGAGCTGAAGACCAAGCCGGGATCGATCTTCAACGAAGAAACGTTCAGGAATGATCTGCGGCGCATCTTTAACCTGGGATTTTTCTCGGAGGTCACCCCCAATTTCGAGCCGGGCAGCGCGGCCGATAAGGTAATTGTTGTTTTAAATATCAAAGAATCCCGCACCAGCACGATCAACTTCGGCGGCGGTTACGGCGAGCGTGAAGGCTGGTTTGGATTTGTCGATCTATCCATTAATAATCTCATGGGAACCGGCCAGGGTCTCTTGGTGCGCGGCCAATCTGGGCAACAGCTTTCCACTTACCAGTTCAAATATACCAATCCCTGGTTATGGCCCGAGCAGCTGGGAGATCACGCCGCCTTTACCTTTAGGAGATGGTTAACGGTTGGCCGTGATATTTATCTAACCGACCAGAGCGCTAAATACAACGGCTTTGATGTCTCTCTCGCAAAACCGATTCTTGAAAATTACCGGATCTCCTGGACACTGGGCAGCGAACTGGCGGAGCCTTACGATTCTTCAACTTTCGAATCCTATCAATCCGATACCATCGGGACGACGCTCTCCTATGATACGCGGGATTTCTGGCTAAATCCGACCACCGGAAGATATTATTCGATGTCGATCAAGCAAGGATGGAAAAAATCCGGCGGGACAACCGGCTTCTTTAAACTGGGCTGGGATTTTAATCACTACAACCCTATGTTTGGAAATCAGGTATTTGCCAACCATCTGGGAGCCGGCATTGGCTTTGGCGACATTCCCGTCGGTGAGGAATATTGGGCGGGTGGCGCAAATTCGGTGCGCGGCTATTATCCTTCCGAAGCCAGAAGAGGAACTAGAAAGCTCATTTTCAATGCCGAGTGGCGCTTGAATTTCTCTGAAATGTTCCAGGGCGTCTTCTTTTACGACTGGGGAAATGCCTGGAATGAGGGCGGGCCGAAATTCCATGATTTTATCTGGGGCTGGGGACCGGGGGTCCGCATCAACACCCCCCTCGGCCCGATCCGGCTGGATTACGGCGTGCCTGGCGGCCAGGCTTTTGGCGCGGGCATCATGCACTTCTCAATCGGCCAAGCTTTTTAAGCGCCTGCGGCGCTAAATGACAAATGTCAAATTCCAAATGACAAATGAAGGTGAATTATTCAAAATTTATTCCGATGACCTTCTTGAATGGAATAAAAAGTTTAATCTCACAGCTATAATTGCTCCTGAAGAAATAAAGACCAAACACTTCGAGGATTCCCTTTCTCTCCTGAAAGCCATCGATCTAACCGACCAGAGCGTGATCGACATCGGCGCCGGCGCGGGCTTTCCCGGAGTTCCTCTTAAAATAAAATGCCCGGACATTAAACTCACGCTGGTTGAGGCAACTAAAAAGAAGGTTGAATTTTTAGAGCACCTCGTTGAAGCGCTAAACTTGAAAGACGTCGAGGTTATTTGGGGAAGGGCTGAAGAAGTGGCGAAGGATAAAAGAGAACAATATGACATTGCGGTATCACGCGCAGTGGCAGAGCTGAGCACACTTTCGGAATGGTGCCTGCCTTTTGTAAAAGTCGGGGGGCTTTTTGTGGCTTACAAAACCAGCAACACGGAAAGCGAGATAAAAAAAGCCGAGAAAGCGATCGAGGCTCTGGGCGGAAAAATAAAAGAGATCAAGCGATTAGAGGTCGGGATCATCAAACGTTCACTGATAATTATCGAAAAAAAAGCCCCTACACCAGCCAGATTCCCCCGCCGCCCCGGAATAGCTAAAAAACGGCCCCTGTGATATAATTAGTAAACCATGGGCATCTCCTACGCTGTTGTTAATCAAAAAGGAGGAGTCGGTAAAACCACCACCACCGTCAACCTGGCAGCTTACCTCGCCACTTTCGGCAAAAAGATCCTGCTGGTCGATTTTGACCCCCAGAGCAACGCCACCGTCGGTATCGGCATCGACCGCGCGAACATTAAACAGTGCCTCTATAACGTTTTGATCGACGGCCTTCCGGCCCAGGACGCTATATTAAAAAGCTCGATCGAAAATCTAGATTCATTACCTTCAACTCCGCAGCTCGCGGGCGCCGAAGTTGAATTGATAACCATGGAACCCCGAGAAACCCGATTAAAAGACGCTCTGGCAACGGTTAAAGATGATTATGATATCGTAATTATCGATTGCCCACCATCGCTATCCCTTTTAACCGTAAATTCCTTGACCGCCGCCGATGAAGTTATTATCCCGATCCAATGTGAATATTATGCCCTCGAAGGAATCAGTCAGTTGACCCATACCTTGGAACTGGTTCGTGAAGGGTTGAATCCCGCGCTTAAGATCCGCGGGATCGTCTTGACCATGTATGACCCGAGAACCTTGCTTTCGGCCCAGGTCGCCGAAGAAACCCGTAAATATTTCGGCAACAAAGTTTTTAAATCCGTTATCCCCAGAAATATCCGCCTGGCCGAGGCCCCGAGCTTTGGCCAGCCGATCATTTTCTATGATCCGGGATCCAAAGGTGCCCAGGCTTACGAAAATCTTTGCAGGGAGGTATTAGACGATGGACAATTCTAAAAAAAGAGGGCTCGGAAAAGGGCTCGGAGCGCTTATTCCGGATAAACGCGCAGTCTTTGGGGGCGGACGCACCATTGTAAATATCGATATTACCAAGGTTTATCCCAATCCCCGGCAGCCCAGAACGGATTTCGCAAAAGAAAGCCTTAAGGAACTGGCGGATTCGATCAAGGAACAGGGAATTATCGAGCCGATCCTCACCCGGATGCGGTCCGGCAAGTACGAACTGGTCGCCGGTGAGCGCCGCTGGCGGGCCGCCCGCTTAGCTGGATTGAACTTGATTCCCTCCATTATTAAAGATTTCACCGATGAGCAATCGCTGGAGATCGCGCTGATCGAAAACCTGCAGCGTGAAGATCTTAATCCCATGGATGAAGCCGAAGGTTACGCTAAACTCATTAATGAATTCAAGATCACCCAGGAAGCGGTGGCCAAAAAGGTCGGCAAAAACCGATCAACGGTCACGAACATGCTGCGCATCCTTACTCTTCCGGATAAAATAAAAGTCAGCCTGCGCCGTGAAGAAATCTCTGTCGGCCATGCCCGGGCCCTTCTAACTTTGTCGGATGCAGCCAAACAACTTGAGGCCTGGGAAAAGATTATTGAAAGCAAATTGAATGTGCGCGACGTTGAGATATTGGTTACGGGAAAGGGCCCAAAGCCCGCCATCAAGAAAGGCGGACGCAAGCGCGCCTTTACCAAGAACGCAGAGCTCAATGCTCTGGTTGAAAGATTAACCACTTTCCTGGGGACCAAAGTTAAAATTCTGGGGACCCCACAGCGCGGACGAATAGAGATCGAATATTACAGCAAGGAAGACCTTGAAAGAGTGCTCGAGATCATTTTCCGCGGGAAAAAAGCAGTTTCCGCAGCTCAACAAAGAAAATTGGAGTCAGAGCGATCCCGCTAATATAGAGCCAGTCGGCGCCCGAGAGCGCGACCGTATTAAAGGCATACTGGAAAAAAGGGACGTAGACCACCGCTACCTGTAAGGCAAGCGTTGATAATATCGCCAGCACCAGATAGAGGTTTGAGAACAGCCCGATCTTAAATATTGATTTATCCATCGACCTGCAATTTAGAACATGCGCCATCTGCAGCAGCGCTAAAACGGAAAAAGCCACCGTCCGCGCCTTCACGATTCCTCCTGCCTGCAAATGATGATTAAACAGCCATAATGTCCCGACCGCCATCAGGATCCCGATCCCCAACATGCTGTAAAGCAGCCCGCCCGCGAAAATACTCTCATTCGGATCACGCGGCGCGCGCTGCATGATCCCCTTCTCGATCGGCTCAGCCGAAAGGGCTACGGCAGGGAGCCCATCGGTTACCATATTTACCCAGAGAATATGGATGGGAAGCAGCGGCAGCGGGAAGCGCAGCAGGATTGAAAAGAACATGGTAAAGATCTCGCCCGAGTTGGTGGAAAGCATATAGCGGATAAATTTTCGGATATTGTCGTAAATTCCTCTGCCCTCTTCCACCGCCGAGACGATCGTCGCGAAATTATCGTCGGTTAAAACCATGTCCGAGGCCTCGCGGGCTACATCGGTGCCAACGATCCCCATGGCCACGCCGATATCCGCCTTCTTAAGCGCGGGGGCATCGTTCACCCCATCACCGGTCATGGCCACAATCTCTCCGTGAGATTTTAAAGCCGCAACAATCTTTACTTTATGTTCCGGAGAAACGCGCGCAAAAACATTGATTGATTTTACTTTTTCCCCAAGTTTTTCATCGCTGATCACCGCCAATTCTTCGCCGGTCATGACCTCAGACTCGTCGCGCGCAATGCCCAGTTCTTTGGCAATCGCCAGCGCGGTAAGCTTGTGGTCCCCGGTGACCATGATCGGCCTCATTTTTGCCTGCTTGCAGATTTTTACCGCACCAAAGACCTCGGGACGCGGCGGATCCGACATGGCGATTAAACCAATAAAGGTTAAACCAGCTTCTTCGATCTTCGCCGGATGCTGTGTATATTTTCTCGCCGCCACCCCAAGGACCCTCATCCCTTCGGATACCAATTTTTCATTCTCGGCCAGAACTTTATCGCGGGCCTGCGGATCAATCGTTGATCTTTCCAGGAGAAGCTCAACCGCACCTTTGGTATAAGCCACAAAACCACCGGCGGGATCTTTATGCAGGGTTGACATCATCTTGCGCATTGAATCAAAAGGAATCTCAGAAAGGCGCGGATGTTTTCTCTCAAGCTCGTTCTTCATCAAGCCTTCGGACTCGGCTTCCACCACCAAAGCTTTTTCGGTAGGATCGCCGACCCTGGTTGTGGCATCATTACAAAGGGCGGCGGCAGTTAATAATAAACCGCGCTCCCCCTCGCGGAGCGTAAAAATATGCTGGACGGCCATTTCGTTCTGGGTGAGCGTCCCGGTTTTATCTGAACAGATAACTGTGGTACTCCCCAATGTCTCAACTGCGGGAAGTTTTCGGATGATAGCGCGGCGTTTTACCAGCCGATAAGCACCCAGACCGAGAGAAATAGTAATAACCGCGGGAAGGCCTTCGGGGATGGCCGCTACCGCCAAAGAAACGGCAGTGAGAAACATGTCGAACACTTCAAGTCCGCGCAATACCCCCGCCCCAAAAATCACCAGACAGATTATCAGGGCAATGCCGGCCAGCCATTTGCCTAACTCGGAAAAACGAACCTGCAGGGGGGTTGCTTCCTTCTTTTCCTGGCTGATCAGCTCGGCAATCCTGCCCATCTGCGTCCGCATGCCGGTATCAACCACGATTCCCTTCCCTCTTCCATAGGTAGTAATCGTGCCCGTAAAGGCCATATTCTCCTGGTCCACAATTGGGACGTTATCCTTATCGATTGCCTCGCTAACTTTTTCCACCGGAACCGACTCCCCAGTCAAAGCCGCTTCAATTACTTTAAGATTAGGAGCTTTAATAATTCGGATATCGGCAGGGATATATGCGCCGGCTTCAAGCAGTATAATGTCCCCGGGCACAAGATCGGTTGAATTTATAACCTTACTCTCGCCGTCGCGGACCACCGTTGCTTTGGGGACGGTTAACTTCTTAAGCGCGGCGATCGCGCGCTCCGCCCGATATTGCTGGGAGGTCCCCAAAACGGCGTTAATAAAGACGATCACCAGGATCATGACCGTATCTTTGATCTCGCCGATCAGGCCCGAGATACCGGCGGCGGCCAGCAGGACAATGATCATGAGGTCCCTGAACTGTTCAAAAAAGATCGCCCAAAGCGGGGTCCCGCCCTTTTCCTTGAGTTGATTGAGACCATATTTTTTAAGGCGGCTACGCGCTTCGCTTTCGGGAAGACCTTTAATAAGATCGGTTTTAAGACGGGAGGCAATTTCTTCGGGGTTTTGTCTATACCAATCAGCCATTTGCCTTATGCATCTCTTCGATGGCTTCCTCTATGCTTTTGCCATCCTTGGCCGCTTGGAGAAGAGCCTGATATAGCTTTTTTGTCTTTTCATCTTGGTCCTTGATCGAACCCGCCATTTGGGCCTCGAACTGGGCTTTGCCTTCGGGAGAGAGGACTTTGTAGACCTCAAGGAAGCGTTTTACGTCACTTAAGAGTTTTTGTTGTGGGTTTCCCATACAACGGTATTTTATCAAATCATCCGTGGTACAATCAATTGCAATTCATCGCGCAGTTTGGAAAACACATCGCTCCAAACCATATATTTTTTCTGGCGGAAAAGCCGCATCGTCGGATACCAGGGGCTGTCCATTCTCTTCAACAGCCATCTAGGGTCACAACGATAAGAAAGCACTGTCCATGCTGGCTTACCAAGAGCCCCCGCTAAATGCGCTACAGAAGTATCTACTGAGATAATAAGATCGAGATTCTGTACAGCTGCGGCCGTATCAGCAAAATTTCTAAAATTTTTGGCTATATTCTTTATTCGTTTGTCCCGCTTTGATAGCTGTCTTGCAGCCATTCCTTTTTGTAAGCTGTAAAAGCTAACCCCTGGGATTTCGAAAAGCGGGGAAAAATCATCCAGAAAACAGGAGCGCGTGCGATCATGTATGTGCGATGGATTCCCGGACCAAACAATTCCTACTTTAAAAAATCCATTTCGCCCCATTTTGTCTTGCCATTGCTTTATCGCTCTTTCGCTCACATCAATGTAGGGGACCTTTGCAGGAATTGTAGACAAATCCGTTTTAAATATTCCAGGCAAACTCATTAATGGAACATAAAAATCGCAATTACTTATGGTATTTCGATTCCTTCCCTGCTCTATAATCTCATCAGCCCCGGCAAAATTTTCAAAAAGAGGAATAAGGCCCCTTTGGCATTCAAACATCACATATCCATCACGAGCTTTCAAAAGATGCAGATATCTAATAAATTGAATGACATCTCCAAATCCTTGTTCCGCATACACAAATATCTTTTTGTTTTTTAGTTTCTCGCCTTTCCACTTTGGCACGTCAAAAATGCGCCTTGGATTGTTTCGCCTGGCCAATCTCCACTCATATTCCTTAAATCCCTCCCCAAAATTCCCCCTCAACAACAATAATAGAGCACGGTTAAACCTTGCCTCAGCAAAATTTGGATTTAAGCCAATTGCTCGATCGTAACTTTTTAACGCCTCATTTAATCTTAACTGCTCCATCAACACATCTCCAAGATAATAATAAGCAACAAAATTATTAGGGTCGATGCCCAGAGATTTCCTAAAGCAGCCCTCCGCTTCATGCATGTCTCCCGCTCTAAATAAAGTAATACCCAAATCACATAACGCATTTGCCTTACTTGGCTCGTATTTATACATACGCATCTACAATATTCTTTTCTCTTTCAGAGCTTCTAAATTATCATTTTTAATTCTGCGCATACTCTTTCAAAAACATCTCCCCATTCTCGATGATCATTTTGTCTGAACAATTTCATCGTCGGATACCAGGGACTGTCGGTTCTCTCCAACATCCATCTCGGATCGCAACGATAAGGAAGCAATGTCCATGCTGGCTTACCAAGCGCTCCCGCCAAGTGCACAACAGAAGTATCTACTGAAATAACAAGATCAAGATTTTCAATCGCTGCCGCCGTATCAGCAAAATCGCGAAAATTTATGCTTAAATTGATCAAATCCATCTTTAATGGGGTGTTTGAAATTTGTTTGGCCGCCCGTCCTTTCTGCAGGCTATAAAATGCAATGCCGGGGATTTTCGACAGCACTCCAAAGTCACTCAGCGCACAGGATCTGAAAGAATCGTTTTCGCGAGAAGGCTCCACTGCCCAAACTATTCCAACTTTAAATTTTTTAACCTGCCCTACTTTTGTTCTCCATTTATTTATCAACTTCTTATCAACCTGCATATATGGCACACTCGCCGGGATAGTTGACATAGTAGTTTTGAATATATTTGGAAGACCCAGCAAATCTATCTGATAATCAAATCTCACTTCCGAATCATCAACAGATTTGCGCAAGACAATTTCATCAATGCCAGAACAGTTCTTTATTAAACGGATCAAGTTCTGCTGACATTCAAATATGACTCTCCCTCCGCGTGCTTGAACCATGGGCAAATAACGAACAAATTGAAGCGTATCGCCATATCCCTCCTCAGGATAAACTAAAATTGTTTTCCCCTCTAATCTTCGGCCATTCCATTTAGGTTCAATAAAATCACGCCGAGGAACATTTCCGGCTGGAAATCGCCACTTCAAACCCTTAAACCCTCTTTTAAGGTGTCCCCTTAATAACCATAAACAAGCACGTTTATAATGAGCTCTGGCAAAATCCGGCTCAAGCTTGATCGCCAAATTATAATTTTTCAAAGCTTTGGTCAAATTGATTTGCCTTAAAAATGTTTCTCCAAGATAAAAATATGCCTCGACAATATCCGGCTGCTGCTTTATCGCTTCGCTCAAATGTTTCTCCGCTTCACAAAGCTTCCCCGTGCGCAAAAAGGAAAACCCCAAAGCATAATGAACATAAGCGTTTGACGGCCGCGCTTTGCCGAGTAACTTAATTGCCTTATCATATTTATTTAATCGCAAATATAATGATACCGAACGATAAAATTCATTTGCATCACCAGAAATAATTTCGCGCTTATCATTCAAGTTGTTCATATGTTAATTCTATTCATATAATATAATTTTTGTGTTCGCATCCTTAAGGGTCTTATTCCCTACCTTAACACCATTGCGGCCAATATTGACAAACTCATTGCCGCTGACCATTTTAAAAAGGGGGTCGCCCATTTGGCCATTTATTTCATCAAAGACAATCTTTTGTCCTCGCTTTGAATATTTATTTGAATAAACCAAGCTCCCACTCCGAGTACAAATGATCATTGATTTCAATTGTCTCTTCAAAAATGCAGCATATGCAGAAAATCGTGAGCGTAAGACCTTTAAGTACATCCCTGCCAATTTCAGAGATCTGGCACAGTCAGGGCTGCAAGGATAATGGCACAAAATCTTAATGTCAAAAATACAAAGAGCAAAATTATTCAAAAAAGAAAAAGAAGAACATTCTTGTTCATGCAGCGTTGATATAAAAAAGTCGCCTGGTTTCGTGTAGCGATGGCTCGCAAAATGTTCAACGCAACACTCGGGATAACCAAGCAATTTACCAAAACTTATATCGTCATTGTGCATTTCGCTTTCCCTTAGCGTCAAACACAATGCTTTATCTTTCGAGACATAAACAAAGATTTGCGGATCTTTGCTTACCGGAGAAAAAGATCTACTATAAGTATATTTTGCCCCCCGGCAAGTTATTTGATCCCTCACATAAAAATTGCTTTTCATAACAAATAAGCCCAACGCCCCAAAAGTTTTTCGAAGATATTTAAAGTATTTTTCGCTTATTCCAAACCGAACTGCTGGCTTTACCCCCGCCAATACATATATTATCTGCATCAAATCGCTCCTATTGATCATAAACTTAAATGGGGAAAACACATCAGAACCATCATACATTAAAGGAGGAAATTTGACCGGTCGACAAGACTTATTTTTAAAATTATATTTTAACAGCAAGTTTACATCCCCGCTTCTTTAGGATTCGCCCTAAATATGGGAACATTTTTCGATTAACCTCGCAGTCAAATTTTGACCGCCTCAGCGGATCGCCATGCTCATGATAGGACAAGACCATGCAACCTCCATTACATATTGACAGATAATTGCATGAGCCACATTCTTTTTTGATTTTGTGGTTTCTTTTAGATAATTTTCGCAACACCTTCGATCTCCTCAGTTCATCAATCGACATTTTTAATAAATTGCCCATATAAAATTCACGATAACGCAAACTATCGCAAGGATAAACATCTCCGTTATTTTCTATATAAAGGTGGCCATCCAGACAATTTCTGGAAAAAGTACACAACACATGTCCCCCGGGACCATTTTTAAGGAGTCTGACATAAGAATCGATATTTTGCACTGATATCTTCGGATTACTATCAAATAAATATATCCGGGAAAGATCTTTCAATGCTTTAATGTATTTTTTAACCGTTAACTTTGGATAAAATCTAAAAGAGGCCGGATCCAAATGTAAAGTGTGAAAATCAGTAGCAATTTGTGAATAAAAATCATAGATATCCCGCATGCGATCATAATTATATTTATTTATCACCACAATAGAGCCTACCAACCGAATATCATTTTTAAACATTAATATTATCTTATCGATGATTTTTTTGTCGACCGAGCCTCCGGCAATGTTCACCCGCTGCTCTCCGACAACATCATGCGAAGTATCAACCGCAACCTTGTAGTCTTTAAATATTTTGACGAAGTCCTCGTCCACTAAGGTTAAATTTGTCTGCAAATATATTCTAATCTTAAATCTGCCGTCGCCAAGAATTTCCTGACACAACTTGAAAAGATTTTGGAGATAGGTCTTTCCCAACAAGAGAACTTCGCCGCCGGTAAATCCCAAATCTAAGCGCTCTATTTTATTCTCCAATGCATACCTTTTTATTTTGCACAATATAATTTCTGCTTCAGAAAGACCCATGTCTCGTTTATCTGTTAAGCTATCCAATACTTTATAACAATATTTGCAACGAAGATTGCAGCGCTTTGTTAATGTAATATAAAATGAAGCCATATTTTTACTCGAGAATGTAATTTATTCGAAGAGAAAAAAAGGGGGGGGAAATCATAAAATTATGCCCCCCCCCTCTTTTATAAAGCTAACGAGGAAGTCTTCTGCCTCTTCCTTTTATCCTTCTCATCCTACCCAATCCTTTACTAATCTTCGTCAAATTTCTTATTGACCGCGCCATTTCATTTTTGACCAGAATCAGACTCGACAGTTTATTATTTATCGCTACTCGGTCATCATCTTCCGGATATTTCCATATCCATGAGTTTCCTGAACCTTCACTATGCATATATTCTCACCTCCTTTTTGGGCTAGAATAACACAGGTCCCTTTATTTTTCAATAAATCCACAATCATATTAACACTTTGTAGCCCTTATTCTTCAATATCTTGCCAATATACTTAAACATCGCCTTATTAACTTGGCAATCGAATTTCGAGCGGGTCAGGTAAGCCCCGGATTCATGATAAGACCAAGCCGGGCAACCCCCGCTACAAATTTCCAAATATTTACAGTCACTGCATTCTTTCCGGATATTCTTCTCCCTTTTCCCTAAACGCTTAACAATCGGGGCCTCAAAAATGACTTTTAAAGGGTCCTTCAGTATATTCCCAATATAAAATTCCTTATATCTCAAATCACAACAGGGATAAATATCCCCATTATTCTGAACAAATAAATAGTTAAAAATACAATTGCGGGAAAAAGCGCATAACATTGTCCCAGGCGTTCTGGTAAGAAGCTTAACATAAGCATCGATATTTGAAACTGTTATTTTTGGATTATTCTGATTCAAATATCGGTCTGCCATTTTCTTCAAATACTTAATATAATTTCTATGGCTGATTGATACTTCATTACTATATTTATAAGACCATGGATAGACCCTTAATGTATGAAAATCAGTAAAAATCTTGGAATAAAAATCAAATATTTGGGGCATTTTCTTATAGTTGTGGCGATGGATAACTGCGATAGAATAAAATGGATAATTATTTTTATGCATGAGAAGCATTTTGTCGATCATTACTCTATCAATAGGGGTCCCATCTTTAAATTTCCGCTGTTCTCCAAAAACATCAAAAGATGTACCTACCGATACTCTAAATTTTTTAAGAATTTGAATAAATCTCTTGTCCATTAATGTAAGATTTGTTTGGATATTTAAACTTAACCGCCTTCCCTTTCGCTCCAAGGTCATTCGACAAAGCTTGAAAAGTCTCTCTAAATACTCTTTGCCCAGTGTCAAAATCTCTCCTCCGGTAAAACTTAAGTGAATATTTTTGATATTATCTTCAATGCAAAATTTATGGATCTTGGATAAAATAATTTTCATGTCTGAGATGGTTAATATCTGGGGATCGCAAAAACTTTCCTGCTCATAGCAATAACTACAATGGAGATTGCAGCGTTTTGTTAGCTTTATATAAAAACTGAACATACCCTTACCTTAGTCGGATTATAACACAGATCGAAGCAAACATCTATGAATCAAGGCTTTCAGAGGTCTTGCTTCTTTAACAAACCTTTAATATACTTAAACATTGACCGATTAACTCTGCAGTCGAATTGCGACGGTTCACTTAGACTTCCTGATTCGTAATACGCCAACGCCATACATCCTCCATTGCATAATCCCAAATATCTACACCCTTTGCACTTTTTAACAATTGAATTATGCCTTTTTCTTAACCTGCTAATTTTTTTCGTTCTAACAATGGAATTCAAGGATTTTTTTAAAATATTTCCCAAATAAAACTCGCCATTTTGCAGATAATAGCAGGGAAATACATCGCCATTATTCAAAATAAAAAAACGATTCTCGAAACAGTTTTTTTCGAACGCGCACCAATGATAATTTCCCGCCCCCTTTTTTAAAAGTCCTATATAAGAATCAATATTGGCTAAAATAATCTCCGCCCCTTCCCGAGAAACATGTTTAGTGGCAATAATTTTTAGATAATTGATATATTGCTGAATGGTGATTTGCAATGTATGCGATGGATCATTCGTCCATGGGAATACCATCATTGGATGAAAATTAATAAGGGTTTTCGAATAAAATTCGTATGTTTTTAATGCCTTATCATAATTTCTCCCATTTACAACCACAATTGAACCAGCAAGCGGCAATCCATTTCTCAACATTAGCAATATTTTATCAATCATTATCTTTTTTGTTGATTTACCGTTAGCGAATCGTCTGTTTTCACCATAGACATCAAATGACGTCCCCACCTCAATATTATATTTTTTAAATATTTCTATAAATTCGATGTCCAACAGCGTCAGGTTTGTTTGGACATTAATTGTCAGCGCAATTCTGTCCTTCGCAAATGCCGCCCGGCAATATTTAAATAAAAAGGTTAAATATCTTTTGCCAAGCATTAATATTTCCCCACCGGAAAAATTTAAATTCAATCTGGCAATTCTGTTCCGCACACAATAATCTCTGACCTTATGCATTATTTCTTTGGCTTCTGATAGATTAATACGGCGAATATTGAAACGCTCCGATCTCTCAAAACAGTACGAACAATGCAAGTTACATTGCTTGGTAAGTTTAATGAAAACTGATAATTTGCGCGGGATTAAAATCGCCATGAACCATAATTATAACATAAAACAAAAAAAATTGACCCTCATCTCAAACTAATAATTTACTAAAAATATGAAATTTTTGATTATTATTGCCGATATAATATTGTAGTGATTAAAACGCCCAGGAATATTATATGCTAATAAACCAATCCAGAAATGTTAATCAAATTACAATTGCAAGTGGATTGCCCACTTCAGAATGTCATGATAAACAATCCTTAAATGATCAATTATTGGCAAAAAAATCCAATTCAAGGAAAAAATCCGGCAAAGATATTGTCATCAAAGACGCTTATCCGACTGACATAAATACTCCCCATAGAGTGCGGACCAATGCAATTCAATTTGGCGGAGAAGCCAAATATATCAACGGCAAAGCCGTCTCCTCACTAATTAAAATCCTTAAAACTCATAAACAGTCTCGTTACAGAGCAATGGCTGCGAGAGAGCTCGGAAAAATGAAAACAAAGGCCGCAGTCAATGTTTTAATTCAAGCTTTATTAAAAGACCGATCAAGTAGGGTAGGCAGAGCCAGTGCCTGGGCATTGGGAGAAATCGGCGACCCAAAAGCTTTGATTCCCCTGCGCATTGCCTGTAAACAACGGCCCAGCATTAAAGGAGAGGCAATCGCCGCAAGAAGCAAAATAGCAAACAGAAACTTTTGGGGGTTCGATAAAAAAATCGGCAAAAATAAACTAATTAATGGCCCTCAAATTAAGCTGCCTCGGAAGACCAAGGATAAAACCAATGCCAGACAATAGAATATCTCCAAAAATCTTGACTGTGCCGGGAATGGAGCATCCTGGCGGCGAAATCGCGCCGATCCCTAATCCCCGACAACCGATGACCAAGGAAGTAAAAGAACTAATAAAAACCTTAACAAGCAACCAGAACAAGACTGCTCGCATATTTGCAGCTAAAAGCCTCGGGAGATTAAAAAATGCACACGCTATTCCAGCGCTGGCCAAGGTAATGCTAAAAAGTGGCGGGCAATTATGCCGAGCATGCGCATGGGCACTTGGAGAGATTGGAAACCGTCGAGCACTCCCCGCCCTGTATATCATACGCAGAACACGCGGCAAAAAAACCACATCTGTCGCTGTATCTGCAATGGCAAAAATAGAATCAAGATATGTTTGGGCTCTAAATAAATAATTACCGTCCCCATATTCCTTTCCCCCTCCCTTTTTATGTTATAATTTATAGGGTAGATGCTCTCAGAATCCTTCTTGAATAGTAAGATTATGAAAATATGCATTGGCATCCAAAACATTAATGAAATAAAAGCTCTCGTCCAAGCAGGAGCAGATGAATTTTTCTGCGGTTTCACCCCCAAAGAATGGCGAGACAAATTCATTCCTGAAGTCGGTCTCAATAGAAGAGAATCATCCTTTTCATGCTCCAAAACCCGAACAAATATAAACATCGGAACCTATGCAGAATTGAAAGACGTCATCAAGGAAATCCACAAATACTCGAAAAAACTATACATAAATTTTAATGCCCATTATTACACGGCATCCGCCCTGCCCCTCCTACATAAAATATTAAATAATTGTGTTAAATATAAGGTGGACGGCATGACCATTGCCGATCTCGCACTCTTGATCAAACTGAAAGAATGGAAAATAAAAACAAAAATAATTCTAAGCGGAGAATTTGGGATCAGGAACAGCCAGGATCTAACGTTTATCAATAACAACTTCGAAATTTCCAGGGTAATCTTCCCAAGACACATCACGACAAAAGATATGACTGCTCTAATTTCTGCTTTTCCTCAATATGAATACGAAGCATTTGCCATGAACACCCGATGCCCATTTGACGGAGCAAATTGTTTTGCTTTTCACGCCGGCAAAAAAGTTCGAATCAGGTTGTGTGCAAATCTGCTCAACTCCATAAAAGAACTGTCTTTTAAGAAAAATAAATCCTCAGCTTTTATTAAAAAGGCATTCGATAATTTAGAAAAATACATCGATCGAGAAACTAATCGAAATCCGTCTGTTTTCAAGTCAGCCAATCGATATTTAAAACCGCCTCATTGTGGCCTCTGTGAGCTTCCGACATTAAAAAAAGCAAGGGTAGACGTCATAAAAATCTGCGGCAGAGAAGGGCAATTACTCGAAGAAAAAATATTAGCTGTCAGACTTGCGAAAGAAATAATTACAAACAATCATTCCACCAAGAAAATCCAAGCTATCTATTCGGCCTGTTATGCGAACAATCGCAGAGAAATATGCAAAAGCAAATATCTTTGCTATTATTAAAATGGAGGAATTAATGGACCTTGGGATATTCCCGATATTAGACAACGAAGATTATGTTGAACAAAAACATATCCTTCTACCTTCAATTATTGATAACGCAACAAAGGATTTCTCCAAAAGCATCAATTTAAAATTTAATCGAATATATGTTGGATCAGAATTCTGCGAACGCCTGTTTCCTTCGCCGAAAAAGCTTCTCCGCATTTTAAGGGGAGCAGAAGAATTAAACCTAAAAACATCCCTTGTTACGCCCGCCATGCTAACCGAAACGGGAGCAAAGCAATTTCAATACATCTTCAATAAATTAAGAAACAAGAATAGATTAGAAATTATTGTAAACTGCTGGGGGATGTTAGAGCTGCTTAGAGATTATAAAAATCTCGAACCTGTATTTGGCCGAAGCTTAAATAAGATTAAAAGAGACCCGAGATGGCGCGGTGATTCTTCGGCCCTTAAACAATCGAGTTTATCAATTTCCTCCTTTACAAATCTCCTAAAAAAATATAGGGTAAGAAAGATTGAGCTGGATAATGTCCCTCAAGGACTGATAATAAATTCTAATGGTGATGAATTACAATACCATCTTTATTTTTCAAAAATTCCCATATCCTTTAGCAAAATCTGTGTTTTCGGATCTACCAACATAAAAGGCCGTAAATTTTCAATTGATTCTCCCTGCCAAAAAGAATGCCAGGATTATTCCATTATTTATCGGGACGAAGCTGGAAAAACCACCGAGCACATCGGAAGAGCCGTTTATATGGAAAACAAAAATCTAGACAAAATAAACTTGAAAAGAATTAGCCGACTAATATTTTCTTTTTAAAATGAAAAGGAATACCTTTAAAAATAAAGTGGTCATCGTAACCGGCGCCTCAAAGGGAATTGGCAAGGAACTCGCGCTCCAGCTTGCCGAACAGGGGGCTTGTCTTTCCTTGGCTGCTCGCAGCGAGAAGCAACTGGCTCTTGTGGAAAAGGCCTGTTCAAGTATTGGAAGCAAAACGTTATCAATCCCAACTGATATTGGCAGCGAAGAGCAATGCCGGAAACTGATCAAAAAAACCGCAAATAAGTTTGGGCGCATAGATATGCTTATAAATAATGCCGGGATCAATCAGAGATCATTTCTAGAAGATTTAAAAAATCTAAATCTATTCGATAAACTATTAAAAGTTAATTTTCGAGGCAGTATTTCCTGTACATACTATGCCCTCCCCTATTTAAAAAAAACTAAAGGAAGAATTGTGGGGATCTCGAGTATTGCAGGGAAAATTGGACTTCCTGGTTTTAGCGCATATTGCGCAAGCAAATTTGCTTTGGCCGGATTTCTTGATTCGATCCGCCATGAGCTCAAAATAAATAAGGTGAGTGTAACCAGCATCTTCCCGGGATTCGTTACAACAACTAAGAGCGCAGGGATCATGCCCGCCGCAAAATGCGCACGAATCATTCTAAAAGCTGCGGCTGAAAGAAAAGATGAAGTGGTGATGACTTTATATGAGGCGTGAAATATTAATCGTTGTCCCCCCATTAATTAAACCATTTATGCCGCAAATTGGCTCTGCCCAATTGACCGCCTATCTCAAATCCCTAGATCTCGATGCTAAACAATGGGATCTTAACGTTGAATTTTTTAATTATTTTTTAGACAAAAAAAGGCTGAAGACAAGTATTCAAAAAATTAAAAATAAACTGTTTTCAGGAAATGCTTCGAGGGATGAGAAAATGGTTTGCAAGCAAGTGCTAAAGAACAGCAAAATATTTATAAACAGCATAGATCAGGCGATAAAGAACATCAAAATCAAGAAAATATTTAATGCGGACCATCAATACTATTTAATAATTTATGTCATTTTAGAATGCCTTAAAATAATTTCTACAGAATTTTATCCCACCCATATCGATTTATACCATTTAGGGAACAAAAAATTATCATTTGAAAATTTTAATGCTACTCTAAAATTTATAGGTGATCCAACATGCAATCCTTTTATCGAATTCTTTCAAGCGCACGCTATTGGAAGATTAAAACAAAACCCACCAAGAATTATTGCTTTTTCAGTAAATTATTTATCTCAGTTCGCAACCGCTTTGACCTTTGCCAAATTAATAAAAATGCAATTCCCGCAAATCCACATTGTATTTGGGGGAAGCTATATTTCGGATATTTCATCAAACATCCTCAAAAGTAGACGTTTTTTCGATTATGTAAATTCATATATTAGAAAAGATGGGGAGCGGCCTTTGAAAGAACTTATTCATGCTTTAAAGAATCGCCTAGAATTAGATGATGTTAGTTCCCTAATCTACGCAAAGAAAAACAAAATTATAGAAAATACAATAAAACCCCCGCTACCAATAAATAATTTGCCTGATCCCGATTTTAACGATATAGATTTTAATCTCTACCTGAACCCTGTCCGAGTTCTCCCTGTTTGCCCTTCTAAGGGGTGCTATTGGAAGAAATGTTCTTTCTGCGGATATAAAAATACTTTTAACGAAAGAAATTATGAGGAAAAAGACATAGATTCTTTTATCAGAACCATTAAAAAAATGTCTGCAGCATACAAAACCAAACATTTCTTTTTTTGCTGTGATGCAATCAGCCCATCCTTTTTGAATCGATTTTCAAAAAAAGTCATAAAATCTAAATTGAAAATATTCTGGACTTCATGGATGCGTCCTGAGACATCATTGTTGGACAAAAACGTTATAAACAATATACAAAAAGCCGGCTGCAGGGTATTGAATTTTGGCGTCGAATCGGCTAATCCGCGCATTATAAAAATAATGCGAAAAGGAATTAATATATACAGTCTTAAAGAAATCCTGAGAAACTGCCATATGGTTGGCATAAAAACTATTTTAATGCTTTTTTTTGGATTCCCCGGAGAAAAAACCAAAGACATTAAAATTACCCTGGATTTTATAAAATCCAACCAAAAAAATATCGATAAAATCTTGTATGGTTTTTTTATCTTAAACAACAAATGTGATGTATTTCATTGTCCTCAAGATTACAACATAAAAATTTATGGTGCGCCTCATCTATGGCATGACCTTAGAAATCACGCCCCGTTCATCAATTTAAACTCTAACGTCAGATGCGAAGAAAGCATGCAACTTATTCGCAGCAATCTCCCCGCGAAATATTTCGACGATCACAATAAACACAAGATTATGCGGGGAAATATTCATTATTTTTTATTAAATGCATCTTAGGCTTGCCTCACAAAATTTATATGGTTATACTATTAGCAAATGCGTGAAAGGCTCAAAGTTCTTGTTGTTTATTTAAAGCTTTTAATTCCTTACTGGGATAAAAGCATCCTTTCCTTGCTTTGCGTCGGCATTACCGTTCTTTTTGGCATGGTTTCCCCATTAATCACAAAAATACTAATTGATTATGCTTATCCAAATCGCGATCTTTACCTATTAACTTTTTTAGTGCTTTTAGGTGTAATCATCTTCCTTTTTAATACTTTTTTCTCTTCCGTAACCAACTATCTGGACATTTATATTCATCAAACTTTATCCATCGATCTTCGGAATAAATTTTTCACGAGAATTCTAAGATTACCACTGGGAGTTCATCGCGAAAAACAGGTAGGCGACATGCTCGTTAGGGTAACGGATGACATCGATGTAATCGTCGATACGGTTGCCGAAACTATTCCCGTCTTAATAAAAACTGCTCTTCAACTGGTTGCCCTCTTCATAATCTGTATACTAATTGATTGGAACTTAACCCTCTTAGCGATGATTGGGATCCCTTTATATTTTGTCCAAACCAGATTCTTCGCCAAAAGATTTGCTGACATCCAGGAAAAAGCTCAAAAACGTGAATCTGAACTTTATACTTTTTATCAGGAAAAAATGAGCAACGTTAAAACCATAAAATCCTTTAATCAGGAAATCTATGAAACCGGCAGATTAATTGACAAACTGAAGGGCGTCTTTAGGTTGATCCGAGAGAACCTTTTTATGGGCATGTTCAATTCCTTTGCCGATTCTGCCATCGTAACGCTTTGGACCAGTTTCATAGCCTGGTATGCAGGGTATCGCGTCATCACTGGCTATATTAGCATCGGTGAGATCATGGCCATCCTGGTTTATCTTGGCCAGATCCATCAACCCTTCATGGATTTTGGCGAAGTCTATAAGTCCGTTGTCCAGAGTTTCGTATCGATCAACCGTGTTAATGAAATATTAGACGCCGAACCCGAAGCCTATAAGGATATCCGCACCTTTGTTCTATATTATATTGAAGGAAAAGTAAGATTCGAAAAAGTAAGCTTTCATTATCCCGACAGCAAAGAGTATATTTTAAAGAATATTAATCTAGCTGCCAACCCGGGTCAAATCACCGCCATCGCCGGTGCCAGCGGCGCCGGCAAGAGCACGATCCTTGACTTGATCCTCAGATTCATCGAGCCCAGCGAGGGTTCAATTTACATTGATAAATATGATTTAAAACAGGTCTCACTTATGACTCTGCGCGCTTATATTTCTATCGTCTCCCAGGATGTCATTATTTTCTCCGGCTCCATCCGTGAAAATCTGCAATATGGCCGCAAAGACGTCAACGAAGAAAAAATGATCCAGGCGGCCAAAGACGCGGAAATCCACGATTTTATTATGGGCCTGCCGGATAAATATGATACACAGATTGGAGAAGGAGGAGTTGGCCTCTCCGGCGGGCAGGAACAAAGACTCTCTATCGCCCGCGCCCTCTACCGCAACGTTAAGATCCTCATCCTGGACGAAGCAACTTCGGCGCTGGACAGCGTCAGCGAAGCAAAAATATATGAAAACCTGAAAAAACGGATAAAAGATAAAACAGTCATTATGATCTCTCACCGCATATCGACCTTGAATAACGCGGATAAGATCTACGTTATCGCTAATAACAAGATCGCTGAATCGGGAACATTCGACGAACTGCTGGCCAAAAAGCATGAATTTTTCGAGTTTTATCAAGCCCATGCCCAGGAATCCGAAGAAGAAATGAAAGAAACTATGGAACTTTTAAAATTCAAAAAGGCAATAGCAAAAAGGAAAAAGGAAAAAACTAAAGCAAAAAAGGCGCTTAAGCTCTCGGCCTTAGAAAAAAAGGTTCTGCGCATGTATTACGACGAAAAGATAACGTATGCTAAAATAGCCAAAGAGCTGGGGATGGAACCTTACGATATCACCCTGATCCGCAAAGCAGCGAAGGACAAGTTGGATCGACTCAAAGAATTGGAGATCGAGGAATGAAAAATATATTTCGGGCGATGCTAGAACAGGACATGGGAAAACAAGCCAAATTGGTTGAGATAGCTACTTTAATCGTTTTTTTTCTTTTGCTATTTGTCGCCTCCTGGCTCTGGCAGTTCAAAATTGACATAACCGTCCCCGGCCCCGCCGGAGAAAGAATTGTTATCGATCAAGTGAATATTTTTGAGTTACTGCTTTCCAAAAAGTAAACAGGAGGATTAAAACGTGGCCAAAAAAGTTAAAGCCATAATCATAGACGATGACATCTCGGTCATAGAATCATTCAAAATGATCCTGGAAGTGCAGGACCACGCAGTAACTACCGCTATGAGCATGGAGGAGGCAATTGAGGCGGTAAAAAAGGATAAATTCGATATCGCCTTTATCGATCTGCGCTTTAATAACCAGGATATCGGCCTGGATATCCTTGCCAAGGTAAAAGAATTAAGCCCTTCCACCGAATGCTGTATCGTAACCGGTTACGCTTCGGAAAAGAGCAAGATCCGCGCGGTGGAGCTTGGCGCTATGGAATATATCAGCAAGCCTTTTATGATGGAAGTGATCTACGAGCTGGTCGACCGCGCCCTAGAGCGAAAGCGAAAATGAAGCGGAGCCTCTGAACTCGTCCTCTGCTGCCGAAGTATTATCTAGAACCCGACTCACGTTGAAGTTCAAATAAGAATTCTCAAAAATTTCGAAATTGTAATAACCGGTAATTCCTGTCTTTGTATTAAAGCCGTCCTCAAGCGCATAAGAAAGATCCGCCCCGATCATTTGTTCGGCAGAGGGATAATATCGGGTGCGAAACAAAATGCTCTCAGCGCCCTGTGCGCTCCCCACAAATATCGTCGGGTCCGCAAATGTGCTTAGATAGTAAGCATCTCCCAATACCTGATATCCGAGTGAAAAGCTATAGCCAAAGTCTTCAGATATATACGAAATTGAATATTGGGAAGCGGTCGTATCTTCTTTGGTTCCTGTGCTGATCAGTGGAATAACGCTCGGGTCGCTAAAATTCAGGTTCGCGGTTTCAGCCGTGAACTCAAAAACACTCAAAAGATTTATCTTTAATCCTGCATAATTTTGCTCCACCCGCGTGGGAAGAAGATAAGTGAAAGAAGGATCCGGCAAATCTGTAATCAAGCTCGCCCCCAAACTCAGTTCGAGCCAATTGAATAACGGCGGCAATTTAGAGGTAAT